>ENA-ORSJ01000216-ORSJ01000216.1-human-gut-metagenome-genome-assembly--contig:-NODE-216-length-66527-cov-5.026733_pt1 | contig 66527 bp, 47 predicted proteins | sample MGYA00242191_ERZ509158 | MGnify/ENA primary metagenome ERZ509158 (study PRJEB26280, sample SAMEA2338623) | human gut metagenome | biome: human gut; feature: human-associated habitat; material: faeces...
CTTCGTATTGCCGACCTTTGGCTTCAGCCTGCTCCATAAGGTGGTTGTCGAGCAGATATTCCAGTGCGGCAAGTCCGGCTGCGCAGCAGACCGGATGGCCGCCGAAGGTGGTGATGTGTCCCAATACGGGGTTGGTCTTGAGGGTGGACATTATCTCATCCGATGAGATAAAGGCCCCCAACGGCATACCCCCTCCGAACGCTTTGGCCGTACAGAGAATATCGGGAGTAACGGCGGTCTGTTGGAAATAGTAGAGTGTCCCAGTGCGGCCGATGCCGGTCTGGATCTCATCGAAAATCAGCAGAGCGCCTGTTTGGTTGCACCGTTCACGCAGCGCCTCGAGAAAACCGGGTGCCGGCAGTTGAATACCGCCTTCTCCCTGAACCGGTTCGATCAGGACGCAGGCCGTACGGGAGGAGATCTGTGCCAGATCTTCCAGCGAATTGAACCGTATTTGGCGCGTGTCGGGCAGCAGAGGACGATACGAGTTGCGATACTCCTCTCCGCCCATCATGCTCAGGGAGCCGTGCGTACTGCCGTGGTAGGCGTTCTTGAACGAGATCATCTCGGTGCGTCCGGTGTAGCGTTTGGCCAATTTTAAAGCTCCTTCGACCGCTTCGCTGCCCGAATTGACAAAATAGACTGATTGCAGACTGGGTGGTAGCAGTTCCGCCATACGGGTGGCGTAGCGCACCTGGGGCGATTCGATGATCTCCCCGTATACCATCAGATGCAGGTAGGTATGTGCCTGATCACAAATCGCATTGACCACAACGGGATTGTTGTGCCCCACATTGCTGACCGAGACGCCGGAGATCAGATCGATCCAACGTTGGCCGTTGGGTCCATACAGCCAAACCCCTTCGGCCCGCTCCACTTCGAGGCCGATCGGGAAATCGGAGGTCTGTCCGACATGTTCAAAAAAGAGTTGTCTGAGATTGGGTTTCATGGTGGTTCTTGTTGATCAGGTGACGGGTGCCCTTCTGTATCCCTGCCCAGTTGTATGTGAGCTGAGATTATTTGGACGGATGTTGGTCACCTTTATTGTAAATTGTTCGGTGTTGGCCGGGGAGTGTCTGCTCTGTTTCTCTTGTGAGATACAGCGGTGCAAGTTGGGAGGCAAATTTTGCAAAGCGGATATTGCTCCTTAGCTCCTCTCCTCGAATCGTCAGCGGTAGGTTAGCTTCCCGGCGCATCGATATACCGAAAACCGAAACCAATAAAAATTACTGGTTGTCGGTGTTGAGATGACGGAGTGTTTCTGTCAGAGCAGCCGTTAAATCTACACCGCGAGCGTTCGCTTCGTCGAGCAGCGCCCAAAATTGCTGGCCCATTTGCAATAACTGGGCATCCTTATCTGCGGACACAATTTTTGATGTGTCTTTAATACCTGATTGTTGCGTTTCCTTCTCTGTTTCACAGCATGTTTTGGCAGATGAACTGCAGACAGCTCCAGTCTGCTGCTGTTTCAACCTCCACACTTCAACCAGTTGTTGTGCCTCTTCAATTGTCATGGATTTTGTCTGTTTTCGTAGGCCCATCACGGGTTGCATCAATTCAGTGCGAACCGTTTGCGTGGTGCCCTTCGCTTTCCTGCAAAGATAGCGAGATATTCAGAATAAATGTACGTTACGATCTATCAGTTCTGCGTAATGGGACGCAGATCGCATGCCGTTAACCCTTTGCAAAGCATTGGTCTATACTCAAAAAATTACTCTCGATGTTGAGAATCGATCCAGATGGTGACCGGGCCGTCGTTGATCAATGCCACCTGCATGTCGGCTCCGAAACGTCCCGTTTCGACTTTCCCGGTTGCTCCCTGACGGACCGCCGCAATAAACGCTTCATAAAGCGGTATGGCCTTTTCGGGGCGGGCGGCACGGATGTAGGAGGGTCGATTGCCTTTGCGGGTCGAGGCATGCAGGGTAAACTGGCTGACGATCAGAATATCGGCGCCGATCTCTTCGGCCGAACGGTTCATGACACCGGCATCGTCGTTAAAGATACGGAGCTTTAATAGTTTGCCGCACAACCAGGCGACATCCTCTTCGCTGTCGGCATCTTCAATACCGACCAGTACGAGCAGACCGGCGCCGATCGAACTATACAATTGGGCGTCTATCGTAACCGATGCTTCGCGAACGCGTTGAATCAATATTCTCATGGGATGAAGTCGAATTTGAATTTTAACACTTTGGGAACGCTTCCACCGCTCCTTCACGGATCGTGTCTACTAATTTTTATTATACACATTCAGCCAATCAAATTTTTATTGGGTGAATGCTTTATTGGGGATTGATGTTGTCGTGGCGATTCAACGAATTGTCATTGAATGATTCGTAAGTGATTTATGCATGGCTTTCGGGCATGATGACCGTGCGGTGTCGGGCGATGGACATTACAAATTGTGCGGTTGTCGAGGTGACATCGGCGGCATGTGAGATGGATCCGCTGATTGCCAGCCCGTTGACACCACAAGCCATGATCTGCGGAACATCCTCTACGGTGATTCCTCCAATTGCTACCAGGGGTAACCGTATGCCGACCGTTGCCATCTGTTGCATGATACGGGTATAACCCGTTATACCGAGCAGAGGGGCCAGATTCTTTTTGGTAGTGGTATAGCGAAACGGCCCAAGCCCAATGTAATCCGCTGAACTTTGTGCAATCTTTTCGATCTGTTCAAAGGTGTTGGCAGTGCAGCCGATGATGGCCCGTTCGCCTAACAATTGACGGGCATCGTCCGGAGCCATGTCGCTCTGTCCGAGGTGTACTCCATCCGCTCCGATCGCAGCAGCTATCCGGGGATCGTCATTCACAATCAGGAGAGCTCCATGCCGATGGCACAAGGGCAGCAGGGCTTTGCCGTGGGCGATGATCGTTTCGACCGGGGTCTCTTTCATGCGGAGTTGTACCCATCGCCCGCCTCCCTTCAGGTAGGCTTCGGCCGTCGCGAGATTCCCGTTCGAGATGAATTGCAACGTGCCTCCAGCGGCCTGCCAACGACGTGTCAGAATTTGGTAGGCTTGTCGGGTCTGGGCAATGTCAATTGCTCCGGATGTGTCGAGCTTCCAGATCGAACCGATGGCGGCTGCTCCATCAAAGGCAGCGGCCCGGGCCAATGCAATATTCTGCGGCGTGATTCCTCCCAGAGCGATCCAGTTTCCGTCGCTTTTCTTGCGTAAGAGGCGGCAGGCTTCAGCCGGATCGATTGTACCCCGATAGCCGGATTTTGATACCGAATCGAAGAGTGGACTAAGCAGAACATAGTCGTAATGGGTAGCCAATCGACGTGCCTCTTCCCAACCGTGCGCCGGGGCGCTGATGCGCAGCTCTTCAATGTGTTGTGGACGGTCGGTTGCAGAGGCGGCTGTATGGGACGATGGTGCAGGGAGGGGCGGTAGATGATTTGAGGTGGATGCACGCTCCGATGGCAATTCCTGGCAGGAGACTTGAGGAGAGGATGGGGCAAGTTGCAGGGCTTGCAGAGCCTCTTCCCGCAGGTGAATGCCTCCCAGAGCATAACGCTGGGCCAGTGCAGTATGGTGATGCAGCGTGAGTCGTTGCATGTCGGCCCGGGCCAGTTGTAATTGTCTCAATAAACGTTCGAGTTCGGCAGGGGTAGCTTCGGGTTTGCGGATATGGATTACCGGGGCCCCTTCGTCGAGCAGCGCAAGAATGGCTTCGACTTCCTGCTCCATGCAACGGGGCAGCGTGATGGGAATCGGGGCATTCAGTGGAAAGGTCAGGCTTGTTTTCATAGCGATGCAAAATAAGAAAAAATAACCGGATTTGTCCGTTTCTTCTCGAGTTGTTTCCGCAACCTCCTATCGGGTAGTGACTTTATCGATATTTTCTTATATTTGAAATATGGACGTTGTCTGTGAGGATGATCATGAGGTAAAATAATGCTGCTCCAGTGCGTAGGGCACAGAAACGTGCTGCAGCGATTGGTTGCATAGATCCATGAAACCCTACTCTTAGCAGGATTTCTATGTAACTAAATGCTTTCGAAGAATGAACTGGAGGTGTTTCTCGATTCTTGAAGGGAACGCAGGGTGTGAGTATGGGATTGCAACGGATGGGCCGAAACGCCTTTTTGCTATCTTTGCGCGATCTTTGTGTAACGTGGCGAGGAGCAGGGTCGCGAAGACAGTAGTTGGAGGGCTTTTGTTCGTCACAGCACAATCGGAGGAAGATTATCGGAACGGTTGTGAGACGGATTACCCGGTTTGTAACTGGAAAACAAGAGGAGATGTTAAAAGAAAACACAAGATATTTTGGAGTTATCGGGCTGTTATTGTGGGCCGGATTGTTTGTCGCTCTGACCGGTTGCCGTCAGCAGCCGCAACAACGTTTGCAGACGGTGATCGACGGATATGCCCAAGGGGGCACCTACCATGTGGTTCTGGTGGGGGATAGCACCAGTTATGGCTTAAAACGTCAGATCGATTCGTTGTTAAGTGAGATTGACAATTCGATGTCGTTGTACAATCCGGTTTCGTTATTGAGCCGGATCAACCGTGGAGAGACCGATACGGTGGATCGCTTTATAGCCTCTTGCATCCGTTTGGCCGATTCGATCAGTCGTGAAAGTGATGGCCGGTACGACATTACGATTGGTCCTTTGACGGAGGCGTATGGCTTTACGGGAGGGAAACCGACGCAAAATCCCAATATTGATTCGTTGTTGGAGCGGGTCGGTTACCAAAAGCTATCGGTCGAGCAGGGGCGTTTGAAGAGAGGTCACCCCGATATGCGGATCGATCTCAACTCGATTGCTCAAGGTGCAACGGTCGATTATTTGGCCCGGTGGCTGGACTCCTTAGGACGGACCGATTATTTGGTTGAGGTTGGGGGTGAAATTTTTGCTCGCGGGTACAATGCGCAAGGTAAACCATGGCGGGTAGGCATCGACAAGCCGGTTGAGGGGAATATGACTCCCGGAGCCCAGTTGCAGGTGCGGATTGGCATTACCGATTGCGGGTTGGCCACCTCGGGAAACTATCGAAAATTCTATACCGACAGCTTGGGCCGTAAAATTGTCCATACGGTTGATGCCCGGAGCGGTCGTCCTGTGGTGAGCAATTTGCTTTCGGCAACCGTGGTGGCTCCCACGTCGGCACAGGCCGATGCTTATGGCACGTTATGCATGATCCTCGGATTGGAGGAGAGTGTGCGTTTTCTGGAGCAGCATCCTGAACTTCAGGCCTATTTGGTGTGGTCGGATGAGTCAGGCGCCTATCGGACCTATATGACTCCGGGAATGAATGCCCTGGTGTTGAAGTAGCGGAAATGCAGTACGCCTCCTGCCGCAGAACCTTTTTTGATACATGTATGTGTTTTAGGGAAAGGACATAAGGATTGAATGGATAAGAAGAATTCTGCGAAGAGAATCGATGAGGGAGACTGATGCGGCATGCAAGGGGCAGTTGGAAGATTGGTTGTTCATCTTGTGAAGGCCTGTCGGACAGCTCGAAAGAAGAAAGCCCCGTTGGTTTGTTGATTTGAAAATAGATGAGGAGATGAAACCAGTTTGCTTTTTATATAACCCGACTGCCGGGGAGACGGTGATTACCGAGTGGCTCGATACGATTGTGATGATCTATCAGCAGCACGGGTATATGGTTGTGCCTTATCGTCTTGCTTTCAAGCCGGAAGAGGAGAAGGCATTGGTTGAGCTGTTGGGTTATGGTTTTCGGCACGTCCTGATAGCGGGCGGCGACGGCACGGTCAACTATGTGGTGGGGGTGATGAAGCGTTCGGGCATCGATATTCCGGTTGCGGTGCTTTCGACCGGAACCGCCAATGATTTTGCCGGCATGCTCGGGATGCCGACCGATATCAATCAGGCCTGTCACGCCATTCTGGGCGGAGAGGAGCATCGTGTCGATTTGGGAGTCGCCAATGGGGAGTATTTCGTGAATGTGTTCAGTTGTGGACTTTTCACGGATGTCTCTCAGAAGACCCCAACCGTGTTGAAAAACAATTTTGGTAAGCTGGCCTATTATGTCAGTGGGTTGGGTGAGCTGCCTAACTTCCGGAAAATGAACATTTCGATCCGCTCCAAAGAGGCCAATTTTGATGGTACCTCCCTGATATTCTTTGTGTTCAATGGCCGTACGGCGGGGCGGATGCGTTTTGCCTTCAACGCAGAGATTGATGACGGTTTGCTGGATGTTTTGGTGGTGAAGGGGGACAGCCCGATCGATACGTTACGCACCATTTTCCATTTTATCCGGCAGAATGCGCGTCTGGTGCGCATGCAGCCCGAAGATTATCCGGCTGGTGTATTTCATTTCAAGAGTGACGATTTTGTGGTCGATTGTCCGTTGCGGCGCGATGAAACAACCGATATTGACGGACAGCCCGGCCCCAACTTCCCGGTACATATTACCTGTGAGCATGCGGCGTTGCGGGTGATCCGTCCTGCAGTGGAGAAGTGATCTGTTGGCCCGCTTCGCCGTAAGTAGTATTGCAGAACTCTACGCCTTCAGGTGAGGCTGGTCAGACTGATGGGAGCTATCTGTTACAGGCTGAAGGGCAGCAGATGGTACAGGATAAAATCAACCAGTAGCAGCAGGTAAAGAGTTTCGAGCCAATGGCTCTCCTTTCGGTTGAAGCAGGTTGGGATGATGACGGCCATCGGGATGGCGATCAGCATCATGGTTTTGATTGAGAGCCCCGGAGGGGTGAGCGGAACGAGCGAGAAGAGCAGGATCCAGATAAAATAGAGGTAAGATTTGTACGGGCGGGTCCGCATGGAGTGGATCTGCTTGGTGAAAGCGATCAGTGACCAGACGGTCAGGGTGATCAGCAGGGCCCAATGCAGCCAGAGTAGGGGATTGCGCCACTGTTCGATAAATCCCGGAGTAGACCAGTTGGCCATAAAGGCCTCCCAAAATTGTTGGAACGGTTCCAGAAACGAATTTCCCATTCCCCAGCGAATATATCCATAGAGGCAGATTGGAAGCAGCACACCTCCCAGCGTGATGATCCACTCCCGCCATCGTTTCATGAAAAGAATATGGGCGATGGGCAGCAGCAGTACGTAAATTGCTGTGGGGGCGTAGATCAATATTGATAATCCTAAAAGCAGGGCTGCGTTAAATGTATAGGCGTAGGCGGTTTCGCGGCGAAATGATTTGATGGTTTGACGAAACGATCCGATCATCAGCAGTGCTGTGACATAAATATCGAGTGAGGCTGGGTCATACCAGCTGCCGCAACCAACTAAAATAAAGATGATCAGCGGCATGTAGGTACGCTCCAGCAGGATCATGTTGCGTGCGACGAGCCGGGTAATTTTAAACCCACCGATAAAGATCAGCAGCAGGGCTGCCAGATTCTGCCAAACGGGGTGCAGACTTTGTCCGACGCTATTGAGCCGGGTTCCCAGTGGCATTTGGGAGGCTGGGGCCAGGGAGGCTACAATGGGAAATTGGCTGTATCGCTCCCACACCACACCGCACAGCACGATGAAGATCAACATCGTGACGGTGAGGCTTTGTCTGGTGATATCCACTTTCATGGCGGGTGTGACAACGGTTACATGACGGACTATACGGATCTGAGGTATAAAAAAAGAGGTAGATGCATTGGGATGTTCTACCTCTTTGCTTGTATGGTTGCAGCAGTCGGCGAACCCCTGCTTTTACAGCAGTTTGATCAGGTCCTGACCGATGTCGTGCCGGAAATTCATCCCTTCGAAGTGGATGCCTTCGATTGTTTTGTAGGAGCGCTGCAGTGCCGAAGCGATCGAATCACCCAATGAGGTGACAGCCAATACACGACCTCCTGAGGTGAACACCTTGCCTCCTTTGGCCGATGTCCCTGCGTGGTAGATAATGCTGTCGGTTTGCTGATCCAGCCCTGAGATCTCCATCCCTTTGGTATACTCTCCGGGATAACCGCCCGAAACGCAGACGACGGTCACGGCTGTTTCAGGAGCCACGGTCAGTTCGTATTGATCGAGGCGGCCGTAAGCCATCCCTTCGAACATGGCGATCAGGTCGGAGGTGATCCGCGGGAAGACCACTTCGGTTTCGGGGTCACCCATGCGGACGTTGTATTCGATCACGTAGGGATCTCCGGCTACATTCATCAATCCAATGAAGATAAACCCTTTGTAGGGAATTTTCTCCTCTTGCAGTCCTTCGACGGTCGGGCGGACAATTCGCTCTTCGACCTTCTGCATGAAAGTTTCATCAGCAAAAGGAACCGGAGAAACGGCACCCATACCTCCGGTATTGGGACCGGTATCACCCTCTCCGATGCGTTTGTAATCTTTAGCTACAGGAAGGATCTTGTAGTGTTTGCCATCGGTAGCGACAAATACCGAACATTCGATTCCGCTGAGGAACTCTTCGATCACGACGGTATTTCCTGCCTGGCCGAACTTGCCGGAGAACATCTCGGCCAGTTCGGCTTTGGCTGCAGCGGCATCGTTGAGGATCACAACCCCCTTGCCGGCGGCCAGACCGTCTGCCTTCAACACATAAGGAGCCGAAAGCGTATCGATGAAGGCGTTGGCCTCTTCGATCGTATTTTTGTTGAAACTTTTGTACTGAGCCGTCGGGACACCGTGACGCATCATGAAGGCTTTGGCAAACTCCTTGCTTCCCTCGAGTCGAGCTCCGGCCAACGATGGGCCGATCACCGGAATGTTGCTGATCTGATTGTCTTCGTGGAAGAAGTCGGAGATGCCCCGTACCAGTGGCTCTTCGGGACCCACAACCACGAGGTTGATGTTGTTCGTCAGGACGAACTGTTTGACAGAACCGAAGTTGTTCGGGTTGATGTCGACGTTGGTGCCACACTGTGCCGTGCCGGCATTGCCCGGAGCGATGAAAAGTTTAACTACGCTGGGGCTCTCAGCGATTTTGCGGGCGAAGGCGTGTTCACGACCTCCGGATCCCAGCAGGAGAACATTTAACGAATTGGAAAATTTCATCGGTATCTCTTTTGCTCTTTTTGTTGTGGAACAGTTCAGACCAAGTTTTTATTGATTGAGTGTCGGAGTGTCAGGGCCGTATGAAGTTTATTCTCTTGCTGCTCTCTGGCAGATAGGCTTCATGTCAGGCTTTGCTGTCGCAAGGAACCTCTATTAACCTCCCACACGTGATCGAATGGTCTGAAATGGATCACTGCACGTCTCTGCGAATAGCCTGCGTCCTTATGTTGGGGCGGTGCTCCCCCTTCAATTGCCTGTTTAAGCACAAATGGCTTGCCAAATGTTAGACGAATTATTTCTTCCTAAAGACAGGGATGCCATTCATCTATTTTGGTCTCCAATTGTCTAAAGCCGATCGCCTCAAACTCTTTGCGTCTCTCTGGGTAGCAATTCGATCTGTGTGGGGCGGTAGTCGCAGTTCAGCGAAGTGAAACCGTTCACAAAGATATTGAAATTTATGTGAAAAAACGCGGGCTGACGGCAATTTGTCAACATTCGATAAAGGGGCGCAGCAGGGCATCGAGTTTGGCATGTTCGACCAGGAACCCGTCGTGCCCGAACTCCGACACAATCAGCTCCATACGACTGTCGGGAATATTCTTCCACAGGATTACCTGTTCGGTGACCGGGAGGATAATATCCGAGGTAATTCCGACTACCAATGTTTGGGCCTGGATGCTTTGCAGAGCCTGTTCTACACCGCCCCGTCCCCGACCGACATTGTGCGAGTCGAAGGCTTCGGTGATACGCAGGTAGGAGTAGAGATCGAATCGCCGACTCAGTTTCAGCCCCTGGTGCCGTTGATAGGAGCAGGCCCGGAATCCATATGTTTTGTCCGGGTTATCGTGCTCCTGCTGGGTCGCGTTATAGGCTGCTGAACCGCGATAGGTCAGCAAACCGATGGCTCGGGCTGCTTCGATCCCTTTGCGTCCGGCTTCGGGGGTGTGCTGCCCGTAGGTTCCGTCGGCTTCGAGCGCCATGCGTTGCGCTTCGTCGGCAGCGATCGCCCACGGTTGGGCCTTTGCTGCGGTGGCGATCAGAATCAGTTTGCGGGCAAAGCTAGGACGTTCCAAAGCCATCTCCAACGCCTGAAATCCGCCGATCGAACTGCCGATAATGGCTTGGGCCTGTCGGATGCCGAGATGGTCGGCCAACAGCAGGTGGGCACGTGCCATGTCGCGTACGGTTACCAGAGGAAAGCTGTCGTAATAGGGCTCTCCGGTAGCCGGGTTGATGCTGGTGGGACCGGTCGTGCCGTAGCAGGAGCCGATGATGTTTGCGCAGACGGTAAACCACCGCTCCGGGTCGAGAAATTTGCCCTTTTCGACGGTGTGAGGCCACCAGTCAGCCACCTCGGAGTTGGCGGTCAGGGCGTGGCAAACCCACAAAACGTTATCACCTGTATAGGTGCCGTAGGTGTGGTATGCGATACGGAGCGGAATCTCGGCTCCACATTCGAGACGAAACGGTTTGTCCGGCGTAAAATATTGGGTATCGGGTGGAATGGGAATGGTCTGTTCTGTCATAGCGATTTGAACGTTTACAAGGCGGCAGTGTTACTTGCACGGTACCGCGGGGGCAGACAATTGCATTTGTATTCGGGTAGCACGTTTGTCCGCATTTTTATTGAGGGTGTGCCGGCTGATCAGTCAAGAGGTATTTTATTGTACTTAATTTAACAGATCGCTGGCAGATGTTTTTACTGTTTACTAGTAGTGGTGACAGGGAGAGGGAATAACGACGTTTTCTGAGAAACCTTATGGGGGGCGTATTTTATTTAATAGCAACGTAGTTGCTGCATTCCCACCCTATCTCGTCTTGGGTACAACACTTGCATCTCTGTTGCTCGATCTTCTTTGTGCCCCTGCATCTGCTGTGCCGCCGGATGTCTCTGCCTTCCCTAGTTGCTTTCATGACTACGACAATTTGTTCGTTCTGCCGTTTTGGGCACGCGAACACATTGCTGCTCGCCTCCTCCTGTGGAACGTGTAGGCACAAATGAAACTTTTCCTGTCTTTATCCTTTATTGTCTTCGGTCGGTTGTGGCTAATAAATCAGCTGCAGGGAAAGGGAGACAAGGGTATGGCTCAGAGAAAAATCCGGGGGTATTAAATGATCCCGTGGTGAATTTTGTCCTCGACGATTTCGATCTGGGTGTAGTCTATGCCCGAAGCACTGCGCGCCTCGATGTTGTTGAGCCCCTCTTTCAAAGTGACCTTCTCCCAAGTGAAGACGCCATTAGTTCCTGTGCGAGTCCCCATCGAAACACCGTTGACAAAGAGCTCAACCTCCGGAGCATTCGAATAAACCTTGAGGGTCTGTTCCAGGTTGGCACGGCGATGCCACCGCCGTTCAGCAATATATACAAACGGCTCATCCGGATTCCAGTTGGCTTTATAGAAGTAGAATGCATCCTTGCGATATTTACGATCGAAGGTGACCAATCCACGGTCATCGACTCCGGTGCCATCGCCCCATTCGCGATCCGCAGCTCCATAATCGAACATGTTGGCGATAAAGACTCCCCAAAGGAACGGTGCATCCTTCACAAAAGTATAGTACTGTTCGTGCAGATAGCTTTGCCACCGTTCGGGGTGCCAGTTCCCCATGTAATCGGGTCGGTAGAGCGAATCCTCCTGATGGTAGATGCTGGCCCCTGCTCCGTAGCAGAGTCCAGAGTTGAGGTTGCTCCAGTTGCTTTGCAACTGCTTCAGCCAGATCGAAATGTCGGAGGGAAGTCCCTCTTTCCACCCCAAGATATGGTCCCACGCAATCATTTGGGTGATGAAGTTCATCTGGCCGTCCTGGTTGCTGGTGCCGACAGTCATACGAGTCGGGTCTTCGCTCCGAGCCAGGGCGTTCAATTCGCGGATAAAGGGGATAGGATCGTCGCCCCGCATATTCTGGTCATTGAAGAGTCCCCACATGGCGATAGAGGGGTGGTTGCCGTATTGGGCGATCATTTCACGCAGCTGTTGAAGGCCGTTGGCCCGGAATGATTCGGTATTGATGTAGCCCCGGTCGGTCAGGTAGGCTGGCCCGACAAACGGCAAATCACACCATACGATCAACCCTCGGCGATCGCACTCGTCGTAGAAGGCTTGTGAGTGGGGGCCTGGAGCGGTGCGTACCGCATTGACTCCCATCTCGATCATGTAATCGACATCCTCTTTGATTTGGTAGGAGGTGAGTGCCGGGCCCACATTGGCACGATCCTCATAGTAGACAACGCCATGCAACTGCATGGGACGTCCGTTGAGCTTGAAACCGCCCTGCGGATCGACCGAGAAGGAGCGCAGCCCCATCGGAACACTCAGGGAGTCACACGTGAAGTCACCGTCCGTAAGTTTGACAATTACATTATAAAGGTAGGGATTCTCGACTCCATCCCATAGGGTGGGAGATTCCAGTTCAATCGGGATAGAGACGGATCCTGTTCCGTTTTCGGGAACCCGGAAGCGCGAAGCCTGGAAAAAGATGGTATCGAGTCTGGGGGTGGTGACCGCCAGATTGACCAGCAGGTTGTGGTTGGGTTGTCCGTCAATACGGATATTGGCATCAACGGCGGCCCGTTCCGTGGAGACATATTTTTGAACGAGACGAATGCCACCTTCTGTGGCGCGAATCAATGAAGGTTCGGTTACAATCAGATCGACGTTACGGTATAATCCTCCGTAAACGTTGTGGTCTCCGGCTGTTGGCAATACATCCATTTGAGGAGCATTGTTCACCACTACCCAGATGGAGTTGGTCTCTCCGAAACGGAGGTAGGGAGTCAGTTCGAAGGTGAAGGCGGTGTAACCTCCGCGATGCTCACCGACGTTGCGACCATTTACGACCAGACTGGCAACCGTGCCGCCTGCTCCGAAGCGGATGAAGACCCGTTTGCCTCGCCATGCTTCGGGAATTTTGATCTCTTTGAGGTAGTTGCCGACTCCTCTGTAGTAGTCTGAGTGGCCGCCTATGGCGTCACGGTTCCAGGTGTGCGGCAGGTTGACGGCAGTGGCGTTGTCGCTGGTGTGGCTGTTGCTGAAGAAACGCCAGTTACGGTTGATGTTGATCACTTCACGAGCTTGCATCTGTGTGCTGCCACCGAGAATAGCTGCCAGCAGTAACGCAAGACTCAACACGCTTTTCATTGAGAATCTCATAAGAAACGATATTGGATCATCCGATCAGCTGATTTTGATTCTCGTGTAAAGAGATTGAAAAACAGTATAATCGGAGCTTATTACAGGATTGTATGCGGGAATGGTTTCAATCTATTTGTTAGGCGCAGCAAGGCCAAACGATTCCCTTTACAAAAATAGTGAAAAGAAAATAAATCGCTATATTCGTAACAAATTTTGCTTCGCAGCTTTAGTGATTGTTGTTTCGGTATAGATCGTTCGAAAGGGACTCTTTCCTTGAAAGAATAGTATCGGATATTCATAGGGTGAAGAGCAAGATATCGGTTGGAATATTGTTCTCAGTTTGTTTAATGTGGATTTGCTGAGGGATGTATCCAATTTTCGGACCGATCGGTACGGCAAAACAAGAAGAGACCGGTAATAATAATGACCTCTTTTGACATTGTATGTGGCATATTGCTCCTGTACGGAGCCTGGCGCGGATGGAGCAACGGAATTATCGTACAACTGTCCGGCATCATCGGATTGCTCCTTGGAGGTTATTTGGCGTGGCACTATAGCGAACCGGTCGGACGTTGGATCGGTGCTGAAGATACGTTGGGGCAGGTGGCCGGTTTTTTGTTGATTTTTGTGGTTGTCGTCATCCTTTTGGCGATTGCCGGACGACTGCTGCGCGGAATGTTCCGCTTTGCTGGACTGGGCACGTTCGACCGTATCGGCGGTCTGTTGTTGGGTGTAGTTAAGGTGGCTCTTCTGCTCTATGTGTTGGTCTCTACCTACGAATCGGCCAATCTGGTCCGCCACTGGACCTCCGGAAAGGGAATCGAAAAGTCCTGGCTCTACCGACCGATTAAGGAGGTGGGAGAGTTGGTGTTTCCCTATTTGCAAGAGCTGCGGGATCAGGTGCTGGAATGATTTTTCTGCCACAGTGATCTAATCGATTTGATGTATGCCTGCACAAGTGGGCCATCGATCGATTGGACTGAGATCGTGCGTAGGGCGTTGATCGTGATCGGAGAACAGACTCTGATACGGGGAGCGATGAAATGGATCGATGCGAGATGAGCGTTTTTGGGCTTGAAGTTGTTGGAGTGGTGCGCCAAACCGCCTCGATGGATGGTGGCATAATGACCTAACGAAGGAAATAGAAGAGAAGATGATAAGTGAAAAACAGATGCATACAGCCATTGTGATCAAAGCGACGGGCAGTTGCTACACGTTGCACGATTTGGCATCGAAAGCTACGGTTGAGGCACGGTTGCGTGGCAAGTTACGTTTAAGCGGTAGCCGTTCGACCAGTCCGGTGGTTGTGGGCGATATTGTCGATTATGAGCCGGAGGTGTTGACCGGTGATCAAGCCTCTACAGTGTCAGCCGATGACGCATCGAACAAGAATGAGATACAGTCGAACGAAACAGCCTCAGAGACGACCGTTGGAGAAGATCGGTCTATTGCCTCAGCACAGTTATCTTCTGACAAAGCAGAGACAGAGGCGCTTGGCTCAGGTGCCCCAGCTGCTCCGGCCACTCGGATGACCGGTACGATCGTGGCCCTGCATCCCCGCCGCAACTACATTATCCGTCGCGCATCGAACCTCTCCAAGGAGTCGCACATTATTGCGGCCAATATTGATCGGGCTTTTTTGGTGGTGTCATTGGTCTATCCGACAACCAACAATGAATTTATCGACCGTTTTTTGGTGACCGCCGAGGCTTATCACATTCCGGTGACCATTCTGCTCAATAAAAGTGACCTTTATAATACCCCGGAACTGGAACAACAACGCGATGCATTTATTGCCACCTATACCCATGCGGGGTATGATGTGATCGAAATGGCGGCGGCGCGTGGCGATATGTTGCAGTTTTGGGCGGGCCGCGATTTCGGAGACGGAAGCTCTCGGTCGGGAAGGGCCTGCGGACTGGAGGTCGGTGTGTCTGTTGGCGAGGGGCTTGATCCGCTTCGCAAATTGTTACGGGGCAATGTGAATCTTCTGTCCGGAAACTCCGGAGTGGGTAAATCGACGCTGATTCGGGCCATCGATCCGACGTTGGATGTACGGGTCGGTGAGGTCTCCGATGCCCATCATAAAGGAAAACATACCACCACCTTTTCGGAGATGTATCCGTTGGAGGATGGCGGTTGGTTGATCGATACGCCGGGCATCAAAGGGTTCGGTCTGATCGATCTCGAAGGGGCGGAGATTGCCCGTTATTTTCCGGAGCTGTTCCATTTGGCTCCTCAATGTGCCTATTATAACTGTACCCATACCCACGAACCGGGCTGTGCGGTCAAGCAGGCTCTCGAACGGGGCGAGGTGAGCCCATCACGTTATGAAAGTTATCTCAAACTGCTCGAAGACGATGAAAAATATAGAAGATAGTTCGGCATTCTCAGATACAATGTTGGCCCGGAGGATCGAATATCTTTCGGGTTTCATGTTGCCTGAACGTTACCGAACCCTCTGTCGGACGGTCGAACAACGTACCCGTTACATGACCATCTGTATGGAGAATACGTTCCATCCACAGAATGCCAGTGCGCTGGTACGCAATTGTGAAGCGTTTGGTGTGCAGGAGCTGCATGCGGTCGAGGAGTTGTGCCACTTTTCACCCAATGTGCAGATCGTGCGGGGTACCGATAAGTGGGTAGAAATTCATAAACATCCCACCACAGCGGAGTTGATCGCTTCGTTGCGGGCGCGAGGCTATCGGATTGTAGCCACTTCGCCCCATCACAAGGATACGACTCCCCAGACGTTCGATGTGTCGGCCGGTCCGTTTGCCCTTGTTTTCGGTACCGAACATTCGGGGATCAGTGACGAGGTGATGGCGGAGGCCGATGAGTTTTTGCGCATCCCGATGTGTGGCATGGTTGAGAGCCTGAATGTGTCGGCTTCGGCAGCTATTCTGCTCTATACGCTTTCGACTCGGGTGCGGGCATTGGGAACTACCGCGACGGCGGACCCGATGACATCTTCTCAGTTCCTCTCTGCCCCTTCAGAACCAGTGTCGGGAACAATGGAAAAACAGGCTGCTTCGGATGGCTCAGATAGGGTGGCAATGCACACGAATGAACCGTTGATGGGGGAGGCTCTGCTCGATACTTCACGGCCCCGTGCGGTGTGGCAACTTTCGTTGCGTGATCGCAACGAGGTGCTCTATCGGTGGTTGCAGCAGAGCATACGCGATCCTCAAGGGGTGCTTACCCGCTTCCCAGGATAATGGGGATCTGTGTGCAGGGCGTCCAATCAATAATGATAAGGTGTTCAACAAAATGCGTTGGGGCTGGCGAAGTTTGGCCGGAAGGTGCGGAATATAGTGTAAATCGTGTATAGGCGAGAGCTGCAAGATCTGGAACAGGGCTATCCGCAATATGTTGATCCCAATTCGCCGACATAGCGTGTGGGCAGGGATCGGGCCAACCAGATCACCAGTGTCACGCACCGTTCCCCATGGTATAATAATATATAATAAGGCGGAGAATCATAGACTCTCCGCCTTTTGTTTGTATGGCCTTGTGGCTGCAATGCACAATGTCTTGTTGGGGACTGTTTGGCCGTATGCCCTGTATGATCCCCATTGAACAATTGGTTTAGTGATCGGTCGCCTCCTCTTTGGCGGTGCAGTAGGCGATGCCCCCTTCAAAGCGAGTAATGGTTACCTGCCTGCCTCGGGGAATGAATTGCCCCTCTTCGGCAATAGCATCGTAATAGGTCCCGTCGAGGCTGATCCTGCCCGATGGACGAAGCACGGCTGCAACTCGTGCCGTCCGACCGACCAGATCCGATGCGACCGATGGATGGCTGACATAGCCCTGTTTCGGATCCATCTCGGCGGTTAACACCACCTTGCGTTGCAGCGGGGTCGTGCCGGTCAGAAAACGTTTGCTGAGCAGCAGCCCTCCAACCAAGGCTGCCGTTGTGGCGATAATGACTACCAGGATAGGTTGCAGAATCCAGCCGATGGTAATTTCTCCGGTGGGCAGATGGCGTAACAGGTCGTTGTCAATGGCTGCGAAGGAGAGACCTAAGACAATGGCAACGATTCCCGCAATCCCGGCAATGCCGAAGCCCGGCAGTACAAAAATCTCGACGGCCAAGAGAACGAGCCCGATAATGAACAGAATAAGCTCCCAATTTTGGGCCACTCCTTCGAGGTAGAGCGGTGCGAAATAGAGCACTGCCCCAAGAATGGCGACCACCAAGGCGAACCCGATGCCGGGTGACTGCAGCTCAAAATAGATGCCTCCGACAATCATCATGACGAAAATGCCCTGTACGACTGGATTCATCAGCCATGCCAATAGACGGTCCAGTGTCGTGGGGCGGTATTCGGTTAAGGTGTATGTTGTGACAGCTCCCTGAGCAAGTGCTTCGTCCAGTGAGGAGGCTGTGCCTTCGCTGAAATGGTTTCGGACCGCTTCGGAGGCGGTAAAGGTGAGCACGTTGACGGTTGTGCTGTCTGCCAGGGTGCGTCCCACCATCGCTTCGGCCAGTTGTGGGTCGCGCCACCAGCGGCGAATGGTATCACCGTTTTCAATGCGGTCGATCACCTTCCCGTGTGATTCGGCCGTGGCGCGCATGGTGGCCCGCATAAAACTCTGGAATTTGTCCGGCATTGGCCGCCCGTTTTGATCGACCACCGAGGCCGCTCCGATGCTGCCACCCGGCCGCATATAGATCCGGTCGGCAGCCAGCGCAATCAACGCTCCGGCTGACGCCGCCTGATTATCGATATACACCCAGATCGGAATGGGGTAGTTGAGGATCATCGTGCGGATCGAATCGGCCACATTGACCAGTCCGCCATAAGTGTTCATGCGGATGACAACCAGGTCGGCCTTTTGTTCGCGAGCTTCCGCCAGACATTTGGTCACTAACCGCTGTTGGGCCGGCATGATGTCTCCATCGATCGGGAAGGTATAAACCCGGCAATCACTACCGGAGGGGATGACTGTTCCGGGCAGTGTGTGGTTATCATGCTGAGAGGTGTTCAGCGTCTGTGCCGCCTCTGCTGCGACCGTTGTATTGGAAGTGGAGGATGAGTCAACGGATTGTATTTTGTTGTCTTGATCCTGCGGGGTGGTTGTAACAGCCGCCAATGGACGGGCTGGTATAGGGGCGGCAGCGTCGCCGAAGTAAGTTTCGGCTGTGGTGGAATTGGGTGATGGGGAGATCGAGGGCAGGGCAAAGAGCGATGTGCTGCCGTATAGGGACAGGATGCCAACGAGTATTCCCAGTATTAGGTGGTGGTGAAATCGGTTCATCACTTTTGGACTTTTCGGAGCTACGTGGGTTAGGCGGGTTGGATCGAAATGGGCTGTATGTCGATAGGTAACCGGCTGAATGAAGCCACACTCGTATCGATCTGACCTGTAAACCCTGTGTCAGACAAAGATAGTTTTTTTGTCCGATTTATGGCGTGGCAACACTGGCTAAGAGGAATTGCAACGGAGTTTTTGTTTTGGTAAATAGCCAGCTTGTAAAGGGTATTTTCCCGATTGGATCGGCGAAGTGCACGAAGAGGAAGCGGACTGAGGAAGATTGCAGCTGCCGGTAGAACAGGTTGCGGTCTTGGAGAAGATGGCTGCGGATAGTCATACAGGGGTGTATGTTGGAGTGGGTACAGGTGAAGTGCACCAGGGCGTGAGGTATGCGGAATAGCTTCGGAGCGGCATCATGTAAATGTTTTATGCGGTAAGAGCAAGTAGCCGCTTGGATCGTTATCAGAAGGGTATTGTGTCGCAATAAATGTTTTGCAATGAGAGGGTTTGGAGAGTAAGCCAACGAAAAAATGGTGAAGAAATCGAGCGGACAGGGATCGAGTAAATGAAATTTTCCTTACCTTCGCATTGCGGGAGAGCGCCCCTCTTGCGGCGCGCGTTCTGCCAGGCAGCCCGGAATCGACAGGTTCCGGAAGAGTATTCACCAATTTTGATTGCTGTATGGATGATGACGCAAACCCGGATAGTTGCCGTATCGTATCTCAATACGATACCATATATTTATGGTATCTCCCGCGCAGGTGGCACACTGCGTGATGGACTGTTGTTGTGTCCGCCGAGGCTCTGCGCCGAGGCTCTGCGCAACGGTGAAGCCAATGTGGGGCTGATCCCCGTGGCTGCCATTCCTGAAATTCCCGACCTGAATATTATTACCCCTTTCTGTATCGGCGCTCACGGCCCCGTTCGTACCGTTGTCTTGGCATCGAACTATCCGGTCGAAGAGCTGGAGACCATCGGGCTGGATTGCCATTCCCGTACTTCTATTCGTTTAGCCCGTATTTTGGCGGCCGAACGGTGGCACATCTCGCCGCAATGGATGCCGCTGACCGGCTATTCGTTTACGGAGGGGGGCAAAACCGGTTATATCCTCATTGGTGACAAGGTGTTCACCCATGAGTCGAAATTCCGTTATCTGTATGATCTGGCTGCTGAGTGGCAGGCCATGACCCATCTTCCGTTTGCCTTTGCGGCCTGGGTGGCTCGCAGTGAAGTACCGGCCGAAGAAATCGAGCGGCTGGAACAGGCCTTGCGTTACGGTACGTCACATATTCAGGAGGCTGTGGCGTGGTCGGAATATGCCTCGCGCCCCTATGCGGTGGATTATCTGACGAAAAATATCGATTTTGTGCTCGATGCCCCGAAGCGTCGGGGGATGGAACTCTATTGGCAGCTCGGCCGGAGGTATGACCCTCCGTCCCCCACGCGGCCCGATCCGTTTCCCATTCAGGGCTGTCAACCCGATGCCGGGTTACAGCTCCTCCGAAACGGACGATAGTGCCGCCACACGTCGAGCCGCAAAATTCTTAAGGCGATCTTCCTACATGATGTAAACTGCGATTGTTGGCAATTGCCGGTTTTAGGGTCTCTCCAAGGACTGGATGCCAAACCGAAGTCGCGAAGTGTTTAGCTGAGATTCTCGATCTGCGGGTTTGCAGTCTGGCTGTTGCAGGGGCTTGAGACCCGGTTTTGATGCGGATCACTTCTGCTCAGAGCGCAGGGTGCAAGGTTGAATGCAGTCGGGCACAGAGAGCGTAAAACTGAGCGCACAAAGATGTAGGTAAGATCATACATAGATAATAAAATATAGGATCGATAAGGTGGTTTGGGAGCGGATCCGGCGGTCCGACTCCGAAAGGAAAGTGCAGTAGCAACTGAAAAAGCCGAAGCCATGATTACCATCTACCTCAAACAATTTAATAAAATTGTCCGCAACGCCGATGTAAAGTTGTTCGACGAGCTGGGTTACGACGATATCCTTTGGATCGATCTGCTCAGTCCGACGATCAAAGAGCAGAAAGCGGTCGAGAACTTTATGGAGATCAACTTGCAGACCTGGCAGCAGGTTGAGGAGATTGAGAGTTCATCCAAGTACTCCGAGACCGAAAATGCGATCATCTGTAACTCCAACTTTTTTATGCCCTACACCGACAACTTTGCTATCGAGCCGGTGTCGTTCATCATTGCCGAAGGGGTGTTGGTGTCGGTGCGCAATGCCGAGTTCCGGACCTTTACTGAGGCGGCCAAACGGTTGCAGATGAACTATCGGGCCTATGCGACGGGGTATCATCTGTTGGTGTCGGTGCTGGAGGTACGCATCGACTACGATGCCGACCTGGTTGAGGCGTTGGCCAAGAATATTGCGGTGCTGAGCAAAGAGGTGAGCACCAGCGAACATATCGATCGCGAAATTCTCAAGCGGATCAGCCACCTGCAGGAAAATACCATGTTGATCCGAGAAAATATCTTCGACCGGCAGCGTGTCTTGTCGGGCATCCAGCGCAGTGAACGTTTCCCGAATGACGTCTATCCACGTCTGACCCTGATGATCAAGGATGTCAACTCCCTGATCAACCATGCCGATTTCAGTTCGGAGCGTCTGGACTATTTGCAGGATACTGCCCTCGGTTTGATCAACATCGAGCAGAGCAACGTGACGAAAATCTTTACCGTGGCGGCCCTGTTCTTCATGCCGCCTACGATGATCGCCAGTATCTATGGCATGAACTTTACCCATATTCCTGAGGTTCACTGGCGGTTAGGATATCCCTTTGCATTGGGATTGATGGTCTTGGTGGCGGTGTTGACCTATCTGTTCTTCCGTTGGAAAAAGTGGCTCTGAGTCTATTGGGTAGCCGAGAAGGAAGCAGTGAAAGTGAATGAATAGGCGTGACGGTTCGGCCGCGTGCTTTCCACGAAGGCTGCAATCTCGAAAAATTTATTGGAAAAATAGCAGGAATCGGTACCGATCGATTCGATGTCTCAAGCGAACAGGCAGCTTACTGTCGGTTCGCTTTTATTTTTATTGATTTTTATTGATCGTCCTCTTTTTATAGAATAGATGAAACGCTTGGGGCCTCATAGCGGTTTGCGCCGATTGCCTGTATATAATAACCTGTATATAATAATAAGTATTGTTTTGGGACTACGGGTAGAGTAGCTTATTCGTTACAATCCCAATGAAGGGGGCGTTGCTTTTGTATGCAATACGGAGCATTGTTTGCCCCTTCCGGGGTTGATTCATTTTGAGAGCGGAAGTTTTGACTTTTGCAAAGAGTGTTCGTTGTCGGGTCATCCTCCGTTGTTCGGGTTCGTCAAAAGAAAAAGTGCGAAAGGTTGTTCTTGTGTATGATAATGCCGATTATTTGTGTATTAGTTGTTTGGTTATGAAAAAAATATTAGTTTTGCAGACGCTTTGAGAAGACTTTTTCTGAGGGGAAAGTAACCAAGGCGATAATAAACCAATTAAATCAAACTAAAATGGGTTATTTAGAATCAGCCAAAAAGCAAGAGCTTTTTGAAACCTACGGGAAGTCTAACACCGATACCGGCTCAGCAGAGAGCCAGATTGCGCTGTTCTCCTACCGTATCAGCCACCTCACCGAACACATGAAGAAAAACCGGCACGATTATGGCACACAGCGTTCGCTGTTGCGTCTGGTGGGTAAGCGCCGCCGTTTGCTGGATTATCTGAAAAAGGTTGATATCGAGCGGTACAGGAACATCGTTAAAGCGTTGAACCTGAGAAAATAAGGCGCCTGCGTGGTGTGCACAAGATGAATGGGGCTGTCCTTTTCCGGGACAGCTTTATTCTCTTAAAAGCGCCGACAACATCCCGCCTCCGTCGCGGGAATTTGGGGAGGACAAGAAGAAGGAAGAAGAGATCAAAACAATAAAAAGAAAAAAGAATGTTGTACAACGCTACACAGAAGGTGATTCAACTCAGCGGTGGCCGCGAGATTATCATCGAGACGGGCAAACTGGCCAAACAGGCTGATGGCGCAGTCGTCGTAAGACAAGGCGATACGATGCTGTTGGCTACGGTTGTGGCTGCCAAAGAGCCCAAACCGGATTGCGACTTTATGCCGCTGTCGGTCGAATACAAAGAAAAATACGCTGCAGCAGGCCGTTTCCCCGGCGGCTTCCTCAAACGCGAAGCGCGTCCATCGGACTATGAGATCCTGATCGCTCGTCTGATCGACCGTGCCCTGCGTCCGCTGTTCCCGTCAGACTTCCACGCTGAGGTCTTCGTGACTGTTAACCTGATTTCGGCCGAAAAAGATATTATGCCTGATGCCCTGGCTGGACTGGCCGCTTCGGCTGCCCTGGCTGTTTCGGATGTGCCTTTTGCAGGCCCGATTTCAGAGGTGCGTGTTTCGCGTATCAACGGCGAATTCGTAATCAACCCCACCTTCTCACAGAACGAGAATGCCGATCTGGATATCATGGTGGGTGCTACCTACGACAACATTCTGATGGTGGAGGGTGAGATGAAAGAGGTTTCAGAGGCCGATATGCTCGAAGCCATCAAGTTCGCTCACACCGAAATCAAAAAACATTGCTTGGCCCAGATGGAGCTGAGCAAAGAGCTGGGCAAAGATGTGAAACGCACCTATTGCCACGAAACCAATGATGAGGATTTGCGCCAGAAGGTGATCGCTGAAACCTACGATAAGGCTTACGCGATTGCCCGTGAACGCTCTGCAAAACATGAGCGTACCGACAAGTTCGAGGCGCTCGAAGAGGAGTTCTGCTCGCAGTTTACCGAAGAGGAGCTCGTCGAGAAACGTCCGCTCATCAAACGTTATTTCCACGACGACGTTGTCAAAAAGGCGATGCGCAATATGATCCTCGACGAGGGTATTCGTCTCGATGGCCGTCATACCACCGAGATCCGCCCGATTTGGTGCGAGGTGGGCTACCTGCCCTGCGCTCACGGTTCGGCTATCTTCACCCGTGGTGAAACCCAATCGTTGACTACCGTCACTCTCGGCACGAAACTTGACGAGAAACAGGTCGATGAGGTATTGGTTAAAGGTACCGAACAGTTCGTGCTGCACTACAACTTCCCGCCCTTCTCGACGGGTGAGGCTCGTGCGTCACGCGGTTTGTCCCGTCGTGAGATCGGTCACGGTAACCTGGCATGGCGTGCCCTCAAACCGATGGTCCCCGTCGGAGAGGAGAACCCTTATGCCGTACGTGTCGTTTCCGATATTCTCGAGTCGAACGGTTCTTCATCAATGGCTACGGTCTGCGCAGGTACCCTGGCGCTGATGGATGCCGGCGTGAAGATCAAAAAACCGGTTTCAGGTATTGCAATGGGTCTGATTACCGATCCCGCTACCGGAAAATATGCCATTCTGTCAGATATCCTCGGTGACGAAGACCACCTTGGTGACATGGACTTCAAGGTAACCGGTACCAAAGATGGCATTACTGCCACTCAGATGGATATCAAAGTGGACGGTTTGTCATACGAAGTGCTGGCAAAAGCCCTCGAACAGGCAAAACAGGGCCGTATGTACATTCTCGGCAAGATTCTTGAGACGATACCTGAACCGAGAGCTGATTACAAACCGTTCGTACCGCGCATCGTTCAGATCACGATTCCGCAGGAGTTCATCGGTGCTGTGATCGGCCCGGGCGGTAAGGTGATCCAGGAGATCCAGAAACAGACCGGTACAACCATTACCATCACCGAAAAGGATAATAAAGGTTATGTTGATATCTTCGGTGAGAACAAGGATGCTTTGGATGCAGCCTTGGCTCGAATCAAGGGTATCGTAGCGATCCCGGAGGTTGGCGAGGTTTACAACGGTAAGATTCGTTCGATTGTTGCTTTCGGAGCCTTCGTAGAGATCCTGCCGGGTAAGGATGGCCTGCTGCACATCTCGGAGATTGGCAACAGACGGTACGAAACCATGGAGGAGACCGGCCTCAAAGAGGGCGATATGATCGAGGTGAAACTGATCGGGATCGATCCTAAAAACGGCAAACTGAAGCTCTCTCGCAAAGCGTTGCTGCCTGGTGGCGACAAGAACGAAGAGCGCGGCGAACGTCGTGAAGGCCACCGTCATCCGCGCCGCGAGGAGAAACGCGAAGAGAAAAAATAACAACTTTCCGTGTTTTGCCCACAAATAGCTGATAGATAGTGTTAAAAAATGTTCTTGAAATATAAGAATGTTAAAAAAAACTTTCTATATTTGTGTTATTAACCCTACTGGCGCAAAATAAAAAGTAAAGATATACTTCAATTAACTTTAAAACACAGATTATGAAAAGGTTTGTAAAAGTAAGCTTGATGCTCGCTTCTGCAGCAATTCTGCTTTCAAGCTGTAATTGCTACAAGAAAATGGCAAAAAATGCCGATGACGTGAACATCACCTGCGTGCCGACCGTGCTGACGCTGAAAGGTAACACCGTTTCGGCCGACATTACGGTAACTTATCCGGCTGCCTACTTCCACAAGAAGGCAATCCTGAAGGTTACTCCGGTTCTGGTATTCGAGGGTGGCGAAATCGCCGGTACTCCCAAATACGTTCAGGGCGAGAAGGTGAAAGATAACTACACCGTCATCGCAAAGGCAGAGGGTGGTTCTTACACCCAGACCGTTGTTTTCCCGTATGATTCTCGTGCAGACCTCAGCACACTGGAGCTCCGCGTCGAGGGTAAATGCGCTAAGAAAAACAGCGAGTTCACCACTATCGCAGTGATCCCGGTTGCACAGGGTATCAGCACCATCCAGAAGATGGCTAACAACAGCGCAGCTCTGGCTCTGATGCCTGATAACTTCAAACGCGTGACCACTATCTCTCAGAACGCAGAGATCATGTATCAGATCAACCGTTCTAACGTACGCAAAGGTGAGCTGACCAAAGAGCAGATCAAAGCCTTCGAGGACTTCGTAAAAGAGTACTCTGACAAAGATCGCGCTACCCTGGGTAACATCTATGCTAAAGGTTATGCATCACCTGATGGTCCTGTAAGTTTCAACGACAAACTGTCTAAGGCTCGTAGCGAAAGCGGTCAGAAAGCTATCAGCGAGCAGTTGAAAGACGTTGAGAACGCTAAATACGATGTTGCAGCTTACGGTGAGGACTGGGAAGGCTTCAAAGAATTGGTTGCTGCTTCTGACATCAAAGACAAAGACCTTATTCTTCAGGTTCTGGCCATGTATGACAACCCCGTTAAACGTGACGAGGAGATTCACAACATGTCATCTGTATTCGATGTATTGGCTGAGGAGATCCTGCCGCAGTTGCGTCGCACCAAACTCTCTGCAGACGTTGACATCGAAGGCCGTACCGATGCTGAGATCGTAGCTGCTCTGCAGAACAACATCAGCGCACTGAGCGAAGAGGAGTTGCTCTACGGTGCAACCCTGACCGATGACGCTGCTCTGAAAGAGAAAGCATACAAAGAGGCCGCTTCTAAATACAACAGCGCTCGTGGTTACAACAACCTGGGTGTAGTTCTGGCTCAGAACGGTAAAGACGCTGCTGCTAAAGAGGCTATCGAGAAAGCTGCTACCTTGAGCAACGATCCGATCATCACCAACAACCTCGGTGTTCTGGCTCTGATGAGCGGTGACGTTGCCAAAGCTAAGAGCTACCTCTCTTCTCTGAATACTCCTGAGGCTAAGAAGAGCATGGGTCTGGTTAACCTCGCAGAGGGTAACTACGCTGAGGCTGCTCGTTCACTCGACGGTTACAACCTGGCAGTTGCTGAGGTGCTGAACGGCAACTTGGCTAAAGCTAAATCGCTGTTGGCTAACATCGACTGCGCTAATGCTGACTACCTGAAAGCTGTGATCGCAATGCGTGAGGGTAACACCAGCTCTGCAATCGCTAACTTGAAGAGCGCTATCGCAAAAGACAGTTCTTTGAAAGCTAAAGCTCAGAAAGATGTAGAGTTCGCTAAACTGTTCGGTACCGAAGAGTTCTTGGCTCTCTAATCCAAAGAGAAACAGTTAACGGATAACCTCCGGTAACAAAATAAAGGCGGGCTGCCCAAATGGGCGGCCCGCCCTTTTTTTGTGCGCTGGTTCTGGTAGGGCGGGGTTGGGGTGCTAGTGTTTTGCGGGTTGCTATTTTTTACGACTAAGCGTTTTGCATGTTGGATGCAGGATTGCTTTTGGGGGTTGCGGGAGGGTGTGGCTGGGCTATGTGTTGCTGTGCTGTGTGCTGCGTGCTGTGGAGGGAATACCAGTGGACGTATCGTTATGTCGAGATGGGTTTATGTTGGAGCGATTTGCAAGATGAAGCCATGTGTCCACTGGTTATAGCTGGTAAACGGCAGAAGGTAGAGGGAAGTGGCGAGAAGCTATGTGTGAAACATATGATAAAGGTAGATGATGCACGGTTGAGGGAGCAGGAAAGGGAGCAGAGATAGGTAAGTAATGAGGTGAAATGGGTCAAAATGCGTTGGGCAGGTGAAGAGGTAAGGCCATAGATGATGAAAAGATGAGCAGAGGGGCAGAAGAGCAGAGGCGGACCAATTGTTGTTGGGGCATCTGTGCAGGTCTCCGTGGCGTTTCAGGAATCTTTTGTTGCTTCAATCATGTTGAGACCTTTTATTCTTGATCACGTGGGACGGTTGGTGGCTGTTTATGTGTGTATATTGGGTGCCCTGCACGGTAAGCAATAAAAACGAGGTGACTATTAAATAAAATAGTCACCTCGTTTTGTTTATTGGGCAATGCTCAGTTTGTCACCCGTTTTATTGATTGGGTCGGTCGCTGTCCGGCCAACGAAACTCGAACAAAATTAACTGTTCAGGGCCGAGCCGGCTTTAAACCATCCGATCTGCTGCTCATTGTAGGTGTGTGCAGCCTCGAACCTTTCACTGGTGCCATCGCTGTGATGCAGCGTGATGGTCATGCGACTGCCCGGTGCAAACTCCTTCAGCCCGGTTACCGAAATGCGATCATCCTCGCGGATCCGATCGTAATCGGCAGGGTTGACAAAGGTCAACGCCAACATGCCCTGCTTTTTGAGGTTGGTCTCGTGAATGCGAGCAAAAGATTTCACAAGCACAACTTTGGCATTCAGGAACCGTGGTTCAAGTGCTGCATGTTCGCGTGAAGATCCTTCACCGTAGTTCTCCTCTGCGACAATGATCGAGCCAATGCCTTTTGCCTTCAACTGTTTGGCAACCGTCGATACCCCTTCGTAAGCTCCGGTAAGCGGATTCAGTACGCAGTTGGTCTTGCCATTGAACCGGTTGACTGCACCCATCAGCAGGTTGTCGGAGATGTTTTCGAGGTGGCCGCGGAAACGCAACCAGGGACCTGCCATCGAGATGTGGTCTGTGGTACATTTACCGGCTGCCTGGATCAGCAGACGCAGATCAGTAAAGTCTTTCCCATCCCAAGGAGCAAAAGGCTCGAGTCGTTGAAGCCGTTTTGAATGCGGATCGATCACCACTTCGCCCCGATTCGAAGGATCGGGAGCAATGTAACCGTTCTCTTTGACCTCAAAACCCTGACGGGGCAGCTCATCAGCCTGTGGTGGATCGAGTCGAACCTGCTCGCCACGGTTGTTGGTGAGCGTATCGGTCAGCGGATTAAAGGTCAGATCACCGGCAATGGTCAACGCCGTAACCAGCTCGGGTGAAGCTACAAAGGCATGGGTATTGGGGTTACCGTCTGCTCGTTTGGCAAAGTTACGGTTGAATGAGGTGACAATCGAGTTAGGTCGGGTTGGATCATCCGTGTGGCGAGCCCATTGGCCGATGCAGGGTCCACAGGCATTGGTCATGATAACCCCTCCGATTGCCTTCAAATCCTCCAGAATGCCGTCCCGTTCAGCCGTATAGCGTACCTGCTCTGAACCCGGATTAATAATGAACTCGGCTTTGACGGTCAGATCCTTTTCACGAGCCTGACGAGCGACCGATGCAGCGCGTCCCATATCCTGGTAGGAGGAGTTGGTGCATGATCCGATCAATCCTACCTCCATCTTCTGTGGAATGCCTTTTTCACGAACAAAGGCTCCAAATTCCGAAATGGTGTGGGCTGCGTCCGGGGTGAACGGTCCGTTGATGTAGGGTTCGAGCGCCGACAGATCGATCTCAATCACCCGATCGTAATATTTTTCAGGAGCGTTCATCACCTCCTGGTCTGCACGAAGATTTGCGCCTAAGGTGTTGGCTCCGTCCGCAACCTCAGCACGGCCCGTGGCACGCAGGTAGCGTTCCATCGCTTCGTCATACGGGAAGAGCGAGCAGGTGGCACCTACCTCAGCCCCCATGTTGCAGATCGTTGCTTTGCCGGTAGCCGACAGCGAAGCGGCACCCTCTCCGAAGTATTCGATGATGGCGTTTGTACCTCCCTTAACGGTCAGAATACCGGCCAGTTTGAGGATCACATCTTTTGGTGAGGCCCAACCGTTCAGCTTGCCGGTCAACTTGACTCCGATCAGTTTCGGCATCTTCAGCTCCCACGGAATACCCGCCATCACATCGACCGCGTCGGCTCCGCCGACCCCAATGGCCACCATGCCCAAACCGCCGGCATTGGGGGTGTGCGAGTCAGTTCCTACCATCATTCCGCCCGGGAATGCATAATTTTCCAGAACCACCTGATGGATAATTCCTGCTCCGGGACTCCAGAAACCGATTCCGTAACGGTTCGCTACGCTACGCAGAAAATCATATACTTCACGGTTGGTCTGTTTGGCCGTAGGCAGATCTTTGTCGGCTCCCAGATCGGCCTGAATCAGGTGGTCGCAGTGTACCGAGGCCGGAACGGCCGAATGGTCACGCCCAGCATTCATGAACTGCAACAGCGCCATCTGGGCCGTCGCATCTTGCATCGCCACACGATCGGGACGGAAATTGACGTAATCTACGCCCCTCCGATAGGCATGTTTCAGGGGTAAAGAGCTCCCTTCTGCATCGAACAGGTGGGCATACAGGATCTTTTCGGCAAGCGTCAGTGGGGTGCCGGTAGCTTTGCGGGCGGCTGCAACACGCTCAGCAAAGGTTCCATAAACGGAACGGATCAGATCAAGATCAAATAACATTTTTCTAATTCTCTATGTTTTGTTGTCGTTGGAATTATCCTCTTCTTTTCACCTTTGTAAGCGCTTATACGCACTTCAAAGTTTTTATTCTTTTGGGGTTCCTCTTTGTAACAAACCGGCTCTCTACAGAATCGAATGATACAGCTTACGGGAGCTTCTATGTGTCCCCAATGGTATTCCATCATTTAACGGTCACTTCTGCTGTTCCTGGTCTGTCGTTGTGGCGGTTTCGGTTGGTTTCGGAGTTTCAGGGGTAGGTCTTGCGTTTGTCTCTGGATTTTTGGCCTGAGCCTTTTTCGTCGCCTCCAATGTGCTGCGAATCTGTGCCCGTTTGCGATTGCGTGCTTCGGTGCAAAGCTCAATCAACCGATCGGGATCGGAACAACTGACAATATAAATGTCTTCGTAGATATCCTCGATCAGCACCAACTGTTTGCGTTCTGTCGCATAGACCTTGCAGATGTCCCAGTCGCTGAGATGAAACCAGTAGCCGAAATAGCCGCCAAACCCGTAACTGCCGATCAGCGGAATCAATCGCCTGAAGTAATTTCGATCAATGCGGCGGATCTTTTCGATCTCTTCGACATGAATGCGGGTCAACTCGACAATGCAGTGAATCTGCAAGGCATCGTCATCAATGGTCAGGTAACGGGGAAACGACAGAACATACAGCGTGATGATGCAAAGCAGAAAAAGCAGAAACCATGCCGGGATATAGCTGGCTCCCCATAGCAGGTGGAACGCAATGGCCAACCCGACGATCAAAACAGTGATTCCCCAAGTGATTCGCCGACTGCGGCGGTCAAGCTTATATTTGAATTTTGTTGTTTCCATATTCGCTTTTACCGGCTCTTGGTCCGGTATGTCCATTGCCCCCTCCTGTGGGCAGATGGCCTTCTCTCTTTCTGCTTTTGCGTATCTCTTCGTCCCAGACAAGTGGTCTCCCTTGCTATCTCTCTTGTGGTTGCGGTCCCATTGCATCACGGCCATGCCTTCACTACGTCGTTGAGGTTGCTGATGGCACCTGTTGTGTCCGTCGGAACGACCTCCCTTTGTAGCCTTAAACCCCCTTGTCCCGAAAAGATCTTGCCCTTTCGCTTTTGTGCTGCTCCTGCTCGAACTCTCTCGTCTGTGCAAATTGTCTTGAGAAACTCTGGCGCTCCTGTTATAAGGGATCTTGTTGATTACGGCTTAGGGGTTGTGACCGCTGTTGGCTCTTCCGGGGCGTTGGGATCGGGTGCTCCGGCGCCTGTGGGCGGCAACTCTCCGAAATATTCGGCAACTGAACGCTCAAAATGACGAATCGTCTCCTCCATCGATGCTGAGGACTTACCTCCGGCAGCATTACGGTGTCCGCCTCCACCAAAGTAGCGGCGCGCAAATACATTCACATCCACATCGCCCCGAGAACGTAACGATACGCGAATTTCACGCTGGTTCTGTGTAAACATCGCCGAAAGGCTGATACCCCGGATCGAAAGCGGAAAGTTGACAAACCCTTCGGAATCACCCTGCTTGAAGTTGAATCGACGCATCTCCTCTTCGGTCAGCCACATATAGGCCGTGCCATGTTTCCACAGCAGCGTCATCTTGTCGTTGAGCATATACCCCATCAAACGCATACGCCCCTCCGAAAAGTTGTTGTAAACGGCACTGTATATATAGGGTACGTTGATTCCTCGGTCAATCAGCGTAGCTACCGCACGAAACAGATCCGCATCGAGATTGCTGTAGGCAAAGTTGCCCGTATCGGTCATCAATCCTACGTACAAGGATTCAGCCATCGCTTTAGTGATCGCCTCCGGACCAGCCAGCGCCGTGATTAACTGATAAACAATATACGAGGTCGAGCAGGCGTGCGTATCCGAAAAGTGAAGTGCGTATTCATCCAAAGGCGGGTGAAGATGGTGATCGATCAGTATCCGAGTGGCAGTGGTGTTGGCCTGCACGGTGTCGGTCAGCCGGTCAAGACGATCGATCTGGTTGAAATCCATGCTGAAGATGATATCTGCCTCTGCAACAAAGCGGGCCAGAATCCCTTTACTGTCCTCCTTGAAAACTCCGATCTGCGCAATGTCACTCATCCACTCCAAAAAATAGGGATAACGGTTCGGGGCAATGCAGCAGGTGGTGTGCCCCAGCCGCTCCAAATAGGCGCGCCAGGCCAAAGCCGCACCAATGGTATCGCCATCGGGATTTGTGTGGCAGAGCAGCGCAATCTTGTGAGGGCCCCCCTCGATCAACTTGCGCAAGCTGTCTAATTTCTCGGGTGTCAGTGTCATATGTATGGCAGTCTTTGTGTATGCTCGATTTTCAAAGGTACGCAACTATGCGTGAAAAACAAAACCTCAGTCCAATCCTCTTTCGAAAAGCGATTCGGCCCCCTGACTAAAGCTCATTTCAGTACCCGATTGCACCGTGAATCCGTGTAGGTATGGCTCAGAGTGGACTACAAGTTGGATGCTGTGGCGTTCTCTTACGTTCATCCCGTTTACAGAGACGAATTTCAGTTTGGCTCAGGAATAGATTTCGCCTGAGGCAATGGCACCTTGCCGTTATCCAAGAGCAGGGGAGTAGGTGAGAGGTGTGAGTATCGCTTTAAAACGGTCTTATCTGCATAGTCCGCAGATTGAAGCGGTTGGTTTGTCTGCGTATGTCGTTTGGAACAGCCCATAGAGCAACAAAACTATCTCTTTTTGAGGACTGGTTTGGATGGGCTGGTCGCAGTGTTTTTGGTTGTGTTTTGGGCTGCGGTGGCAGGACGAGGCTTCTTGGCGGTTGTTTTGCTTGTAGTTGGTTTCTGGGGTCGGACCGGTGCGGGTTGCTGTGCGTAAGCGTAATGACGGCACCAGGCGGTGAGTCCGCACGCTTCACAATGGGGCTTGCGGGCCATGCAGACATAACGACCGTGCAGAATCAACCAGTGGTGGGCTACAGGAAGCAGTTCAGAAGGAAAACCTTTGATCAATTGCTGTTCGGCCTGCAGTGGATTTTTGGCTCCAGTCGTGAGCCCAATGCGGTCCGAAACTCGAAAAACATGAGTGTCAACCGGCATCACCTCTTTACCGAAAGCCACGATTCCCACCACATTGGCCGTTTTGCGTCCAACACCCGGCAGTCGTTGCAGCTGGTCGATATCTGACGGTACAACTCCACCAAACTCACTGCAAAGCATCCGCGCCATCGCTGATAGATTCTTTGCTTTGTTGTTCGGGTAGGAGATGCTTTTGATATAGGGATAGATCTCTTCCGGATCGGCATCTGCCAGCTGTTGTGGCGTCGGAAAGCGGTCAAAAAAGGCCGGTGTCGTCATGTTGACACGTTTGTCGGTGCATTGTGCGGACAATATGACCGCTACGAGCAGTTGATAGGGATTCTCAAAATGGAGTTCGCTCTCGGCAACCGGCATGTGCCGCTGAAACCATCCGATGATGCCTTGGTATCGCTCTTGTGTTGTCATCTGATTGACTTGAATTTGCTTTTACAAAAGTACGAAAGAATCTATCGGTATAGTCTGTGAACGAGTCTATTTTTTTTGACGAGCAGCCCATCAGGGGGAAGGTTACAAGATGCTCCGTTGTGTTGGGAAGTTGGTAGTGCACACCGGATTGGGTGCCGGTTATCTGGCAGCAAACGGTCCACACAATTGAAGAAGTATAGAGCATTGTTGCTTATACAAAAAGGGAATGCATGGTAGTACGTGTGCATTCCCTTGTGTGGTTTGTTGTGCAGTTAACCCTGATGGTGGAGCCCTCTGGCGGAGTGCTTTGAATGGGTTAGGACTCTGTTTGCTCCAGCTTACGGTTGCGAATTGTTCATATTTTCGCTCAGCGTCTCAGCTCCTTGTTTTGCTGGTGTGTTGCTTATAGAGAGATTCTACCGATAGAGCTATGTATGAGTGGTCTGGACTGTCTCTATTCAGCAGGAGAGGAGCCTTTCGGAGCAATGTAGCTCTGTAGAGCCTCTACGTAAGCGGCAAAGGCATCACGCCCCTTGGGGGTTGCCGAGCAGAGCGTCTGAGGCCGTCTCCCTTTATATGTTTTGCGAACAGTCAGGTATCCCGCTTGTGCCAACTTGTCGATCTGTACACTGAGATTGCCGGCTGTAGCTCCGGTCGCCTCCCGGATGAAGACAAAGTCGGCACTTTCGGCCGTCATTAGAATGGACATGATGCCTAATCTCAATTCGGAATGGAGTAGTGGATCGAGCGGTTTAAGCATGGTGGTTGCGTTTTGCATAAATGATATGGCCCGGAATAATCAACGCAAAGATAAATATCAACGATAACATCAGGATCATATATTGCCAATTGACTGTAATCAGACAGCTTACACAGGCAATTGCCAGTCCGATTACTCCGCCGACGATTAACGAGTTTAAGCGTAGAATGGTTCCTGTCAGGATGACTCCCGTGGTCATCAACAGCATCTCGATGAAAAATATCTGCTGGGGTTGCCGAGCCAAGAGCAAAACGATAGGAACAAGGCAAAATATGCAGGTAAAGACCAGCCATATTTTGCTGAGAATTTCGTCCCTCCAACTGCTTACCTCCTGCGGATATTTGCGGTCGAGCAACCACGAAAGTGGCAACCCAACTATCGGGATGAGCAGCCATAACCAGCCGTTCGCCCTCCATCCGAGTACTCCGGTCAGCGTAATGATACCCGTTGTGAAAAGCGAGAGATACCCCCACAACAACAACTGACCTCCACCACTCTGTTCCATCTTTCGTTGTGTCATGGCTATCATCTTGGTGATGATGGCCAAACTCTCCTGTTGTGTCATCTGTTTTTCATTCATGATCGTAGTTTTTAGGTTTGGTCGGTTAGATATATTTCGCGCGAATTATATTTTCTGTATTCTTACGTTTCAAATATAAATAAGTTTATTTTATAAACCAAATTATATGCAAATTATTTTAATTAAGGAAGATGCGGCTGTAAATTGAGAAATTGGAGAGGAATGGTTGTAAAGAACAAGTATAAGAGAGGAAAATAAGGATCAACAGTACAGAAGGGTATGGAAGGTCTTGTTGGTCTTCGGCTGATTGTGTTCCAAGAAGAAAAGAGCAGTGGGGCTGGAAAGCAAGCCGATCGATAAAAAGAGAACGGCTCCCCACTGTGGATGCACAGTGGATGTCCTCTTTTTTGTATTATCTTTCCATGGATGGGTAGTGCGTAATCTAGGTACTGTGTGGATGCTTGTGTAGATTACGCAAGCGTTTAGCTCCTCGTTGAGGCGGATGGTTATGCCCCGGGACGTAGAGCCGATCATCGAATAGCGTAAGACCGATGCAATGAACAGCAGTGGGGCATTATGCAAACGGTTACGGTATTACATAACTGGAGATAGGCGAAGGAACAGTTACCGGATTATAATAACCGTTCGATCAGCGGAACCAGGATGGCCGTTGCGACACCCATCAAACCGATGGCCAGTCCACTAATGGCCCCTTCGACAGCTCCGATTTGCATGGCACGTGCCGTACCCATGGCATGTGCGGCTGCCCCCATGGCCAACCCTTTGGCAATTTTACTCTCAACGCCGATCTTCTTGAGAATGAAGGGTCCAGCGACCCCCCCAAAGATACCGACCAAAATTACCACGACGGCTGTCAAGGCCGGAATTCCTCCCGATTGAGCCGAAACATTCAGGGCGATGGCAGTGGTAACTGATTTTGGCTCGAGTGAAGCGATTACAGCCTGTTCGGCTCCCATCGCCTTGGCAATCAGGGCTACGCTGACAATACCGACGGCACTGCCGACCAGAATGGCGGTCACAATCGCAATCACATTGCCTTTGATTTGGGAGATCTGTTCGTGAAGCAGATAGCCCAATGCCACCACAGAGAGTCCCAACATGAAGTCGATAATCTCAATCCGCTGCATGAACAAATCATAAGGAATGCCCGAAAGTTTCAGAAACAGAATCAGAATCGCCATGGAAACCAATAGCGGATGAAACAGGGCGAACCGCACTTTTTTGTACAACCACATCGAACCGAGATAGACCGAAAGGGTCAATGTCAGCAAAAAGGTTTGCGAGGAGAGAATCTCATTCATGGCTATCGGATTTTGTGGAATCGAGCGGCTGGGCGGCGGTCTCTTCCGGTTTGTTGGAATCTGTTTGAACTGCTGAAGCTGAAGAAATGGTACCTGCAATAGGCAGCGCAGATGATTGGTCTGTCCGATTAGGGGATGGGGCAGCTTCGCTTGCCCCATTTAACGGTGCGACTCCTTGAGTGGAAAACATCTGTTGTGTCGATGTTTTTTCAGTCGGGGCAGCGGAGGTTCCGGCTGGTGTGTTGGCAGCTGTTTCAGAGGGCTGTGCAGCGGAGGAATCGCTATCGTTGTCGTCGCCTTTTTTTGCCTCCAGTTTTTGCTCTACTATCCCAACAACCACGATGACCAGCACCGTACTGACAATGGAGGCGACCAAAATAGCGGTCAGGTATTTGCTCACCAACGAGTAGGAGGCGATCAATCCAACCCCTACCGGAATGAAGAAGAGCATCATGTTGTCCAGCAGAAAGCCCGCAGCCCGTTTCATGCGCCACGGACGAATCCACCCAAAAGAGAGTGCAGCAAACAGCAATAACATGCCTACGACACTGCCCGGAATGAAGTTACCGGTCAGAGCTGCAACCACACAGCCCAACAGGTAAAAAAACAGAATCCAAACAATTCCTTGCATTAGGTATAAGTTTGATAAACAATTGTGCAGTAGTTCGGTCTCTTGAAATTAGTAGCTGGTTGTTATCGGTTAATGGTGTCTCTTCAAAGGCGTTGGATCAGCATTTCCTGTTTCTGTACCGTAGCACACATTTCTAGTAGTCGTTCCAAACCGTTTCGATTCGGTACATTCGCTGGAACCATTCCCTGATAAAGCTCGCTGTGCGGCCCCTGTGACGGATTGGTCAATCCATCTTCTATCATCGTCTTATGCCATCGCTGTGCGATCGGTGTCGGGCCGGTGTGCCCCTTGTATTGGGTTGCGGCTTTGCTTACAGAGGATCCTGCAAGAAATCTACCTCCGAAATCCAATGCATATCTCGTTGTTATTCAATGTGTTGAAGAAGTGTGCTGATTCGATACCTGTTGTAATTGTGTGTTGTTTTAGGGGTTCTATATCGGTTTATTTGTTGCTTGTGCCGTTTCTGGGTGGGCGTTCTGTTTGGGAAACCCGTTGTAAGCAAGCGTTTTCGACGCCAATATTAGCTATAAAATTTGTAATCGGGCAAATTTTTGTAAAAGAACTTTGCGACCGGCTGGCCCAAAATCGACCGTCAGCTTGATGTCGTTGCTCCACTCTTCGATGGCGATAATGGTTCCCTGACCAAATTTCGCATGGGCTACCCGTGTGCCCACCACCAAAGCCCCTCCACTCGACGGGGTTGAGGCGGTTGGCGTTGCAGCTCCTCCTGCATGGGACGATGCGTTGCTCCCGGCTGTATTCCCCCAGCTGTTGCTGCCCACACCTCCCGGAACAGTGGTTGCGGGACGAGGTTGTCCCATGCCCTGTCTCGAGGGGGGCATTCCGGTGCCTCCGGCATAACCTGTTGCGGTCGGACGGCTGGTTGCTGTTCCTCCCGGACGGGAATCGATGCTGCGAAGACGTCCTCCCGGTTTGAGCGGTTCAACCCGCTGTGGCGCCTGCTCGCGGGAAGGATAATAGGTGCGGGGACCTGAGGATCCGTTGGTTTGGTAGCCTCCACTACGAGAGTTCCCGTAATTTCCGCTGCGGGTGTTGCCACCGTATCCGGTGTTGCGGTCGTTGCCGTGAGCTCCGTACCCGTTGCGTCCTGCCCCGGCCGCATATCCCCCTCCATATGAGGGACGGTCGACGTAACTGTTTCGGTTGGAATCATAGCCTCCAGTCCGACCTGCTCCATAAGTGTGCGATCCACGGCCATAACCTCCGGCAGCACGTCCATAGGTTGAGGCCGAATCCTCATCCTCCTCCGGATCGCAGTCGAGATCGAACTGCACATCGAGATAGCATGGATCGATCTCTCCCAAAAAACGGCTCGGACGGCTGAAGGTCATCTCTCCCCATTTGAACCGCGATTCGGCAAAGGAGAGTACTGCAGCCCGTTTGGCCCGGGTGAGCGCCACGTAAAAGAGCCGTCGCTCCTCTTCCAGCCCCTCCGGTGAGCCGAGACTCATCAGACTCGGAAACAGATTCTCCTCCAATCCGGCAATATAGACATACTCAAACTCCAACCCTTTGGCCGAGTGAACCGTCATCAGTGTCACCTTGTTGAACTCCTCGGGCTTTTCGTTGTCCATGTCGGTCAGTAACGCAATGTTCTGTAACCACTCGTCAATCTGGATCATGCCGGGCGTCGGTGCCTCATCCGCTGCAGTGCTCTCTGCAACGGCCCGTTCCTGCTCCTCGACATAGCTGCGGATCGAGTTGAGCAACTCCTCGATGTTCTCCAGGGCACTGATCGATTCCGGGGTCTGCTGCATCTTGTAGGTGCCGATCAACCCCGAACGGGTGGCAATCTCCAACCCCAGCGTGTAGGCTTCGGTCGTGGCACGCATCTCGGATAGCTCTCCGATCATTTTGGCGAACTGGGCCACTTTGTTGGCTGCCGCACCCGATAGTCCGATCTCCGATACCCCCAACGTGCTCACGGCCTCCCACATGCTCATGTTATGGGTGGCAGCGGCTGCTGCAATCTTGTTGAGCGTCACCTCTCCGATGCCTCGGGCCGGCGTGTTGATGATGCGGCGCAGCGCCTCGTCATCGCGCGGGTTAACTACCAGTCGCACATAAGCCAGCAGATCTTTTACCTCCTTGCGTTGGTAGAAGGACATGCCGCCATATATCTTATAGGGAATGTTGCGGTTGCGAAGTGCCTCCTCCAAAGCGCGGGATTGGGCATTCGTCCGATACAAAATCGCAATGTCACTGTATTGAGCTCCGCGAGTCCGAACAGTCGTGTAAATATCCGATGCAATCAGCGATGACTCCTCCTTGTCGGTGTAGGCCTTCAATACCCGGATCTTTTCGCCCTTTTCGGCAGCAGAGAAGGACTTTTTGCGAATCTGACGCTGATTTTTCTCGATCACGCAGTTGGCCGCATTGACAATCGTCTGGGTTGAACGGTAGTTTTGTTCCAGCTTGAAGAGCTTGGCTCCCGGAAAATCCTGCTGGAAGCGCAAGATGTTCTCGATCTTCGCCCCCCGGAACGAATAGATGCTTTGCGCATCGTCTCCCACCACACAAACATTGCCGTGACGTGCTCCCAACTGGCGGATGATGACATATTGGGCAAAGTTGGTGTCCTGATACTCATCCACCAAAATGTAACGGAACTGCTCTTGATATTTGGCCAGCACATCGGGCCGGTCACGCATCAGAATATTGGTGTTGAGCAGTAGATCGTCGAAATCCATCGCCCCGTTTTCGCGGCATTTGCGCATGTAGAGCTTGTAGATGTCCAAAAACTGCGGAATCCGTAACTCCCGATCTTCTGCCTGCAATGAGCTGTTTGCTTCGTAAGCCTGGGGTGTGACCAGATTGTTTTTCGCCTTCGAGATGCGGGCCGCAATGTTGTTGGGCTTGTAGGTCTCGTCCGAAAGATTCAGCTCCTTGATCGCCAGTTTGACGAGATTCTTGGCATCGGAGGCATCATAGATCGTGAACGATGACGGATAACCCAACTTGTCGGCTTCGGCACGCAGAATGCGTGCAAAGATCGAGTGAAAGGTACTCATCCACAACCGACGACTCATCCCTCCGGGTACCAGCGTGTCGATACGTTCACGCATCTCGCGGGCCGCCTTATTGGTAAAGGTGAGCGCCAGAATCGAGCTGGCCGGAACGCCCTGCGAAAGCATATAGGCAATGCGGCAGGTCAAGACACGGGTCTTGCCGGAACCGGCTCCGGCGATAATCAACGATGCACCCTGGTAGTTGACCACTGCGTCGTGTTGGGTGGGATTGAGCGTTTGGATATAGTCCGACATCTTGTGAAATCGGGAGGGAAAATAGGACCCCCTCCACGGCCGCAAAGGTACTCAAACCACCGCACCCGCGCAACCATCCCAAACTTTTTGTTCAATATTGTCCTCCTGTGCTGCGATTTGTCAGAAGAGATCGTTGAACGATAGGAGATGGATCCGTGTTGGATAGTAAGTCGATCTCGATTTGATCGGGTGTGATTGGGGGAAGGGTGATGGCGTGTTCGGTTCACGTAGCCTGCAGTCGATTGGAAAGTAGCAAGAAGGCTGAAGCGTCCTGTTATTGATATTGGGTGGGTTGGGGAATCGTGGATGGGGGCTGTATTCTTCGTAGCGATTGGGAGTTAATGGAACTTATGTTGTTTTGTGGAAATGAGTATTTTATGGCTTGTAAGCCGTTGTCTAAAATTGAAAACCGGGGCATCACGAAAGCATTCTCTAAAATCGGTCCGCAAAACAAAATTCTGAACCATAAAGACTCGCCTGCAGCGTCAGATAGTCATAAAATCGGCTTTTGAAGCGGCTGGAATGGCTAATCAGAGATATTTTATAATATTTTTGCATCTCAGCCGTTAAAAAGCTACCTTTACAAAGATAAGGTGCCGATGATGTTACGTCGGCGAGTTGCGTACCTGAAAAATTCAAACGATAATAGACAATAAATAATGAGTGAGGTTATCAACATCAAAGAGCTCAACGAACGTATCGAACGCGAAAGCGTCTTCGTCGATACGCTGAATATGGAGATGAGCAAAGTGATTGTCGGTCAGAAACATCTGGTCGATACACTGCTTATCGGCCTGCTCGCAAACGGACATATCCTGCTCGAGGGTGTGCCGGGTCTGGCCAAAACCCTGGCCATTACCACGCTGGCTCAGGCGGTGGATGCCAAATTCAGCCGAATCCAATTTACCCCCGATCTGTTGCCGGCCGACCTGCTCGGTACCATGATCTATTCGCAAAAACGGGAGGAGTTTACCGTACGTAAAGGCCCGATCTTTGCCAACTTTATCCTGGCCGATGAGATCAACCGTTCCCCGGCCAAGGTGCAGAGTGCGCTGCTCGAGGCGATGCAGGAGCGACAGGTAACCATCGGCGACGAAACGTATAAATTGCCGGAACCCTTCCTTGTATTGGCCACGCAGAACCCGCTGGAACAGGAGGGTACCTATCCGCTGCCTGAGGCACAGGTCGACCGTTTTATGCTGAAGGCCCGCATTACCTACCCCAAAAAACAGGAGGAGCGCGATATCATGCGACTCAACCTGTTGGGAACCTTCCCGAAACCCAATCGCGTGATCGAACCCGAAGATATCGTCAAAGCACGTACCGTCGTGCACGATGTCTATATGGACGAGAAGATCGAAAAATATATCGTGGATATCATCTTCGCTACTCGCGAACCTTCGCAGTACAACAACTTGCAGTCGCTGACTCCACTGATTGCCTACGGTGGTTCGCCCCGTGCGTCGATCTCGTTGGCCAAGGCGGCCAAGAGCTACGCCTTCATCAAACGGAGAGGCTATGTCATTCCGGAAGATGTACGTGCGGTCTGCCACGATGTATTGCGTCACCGTATCGGCCTGACCTACGAGGCTGAGGCTGAAAATGTAACCACCGAAGAGATCATCACCCAGATCTTGAACAACGTCGAGGTGCCTTAATCGGACTTTGGCGTTGGGACGACCCGTGCGAGGGTACCTGTGTGACCTGCTCGAGCAGATCTGCGTGAGGTTTGATGTCGCACCATGAACTCCGAGGCTATCGGGGTGATGCTTTTGTAGGGGACGTTTGCCGGGCGCATGCAGGCAGATATGGTGGGCCGCTGGAGGTGATGAATATTTTGAGATCGATCTGTTCTCTGGGTCGTTTTGCTGAGTAGGGAGTGTCCCGATTTTGGTTATGACGGCGTGGGTCTATGAGGTGAGAAGATGCGCTGCACCTTGCGGATGTGAACGTCGGCAATCGTATGCAGGATGAGGGTAGATATCGCAATGGCGTGATACCTCTCTGATGCGTGCATGCATGGCCGGAGGTGAAGTGCTCTCGGACAGACCGAAAGCGGAGCAGGCGGCCGCCGGGTTGTCTAAAGGTTTAGGCGTGGGGGCCGGAAGGTATTCAGCACAAAGTGTCGGAAGCGGTGGACCGCAATAAGAGCTGCGACAACAAGGGCGACCGGGACATAAACTGCGGCACGGAGTGTCAAAAAGGACGCTTCGGGGTGTTGACAGGCGTCGCATTTAACTGGCGCAGCATATAAAAAGAGGTAATGCACGGCAGTCGTGCAAGGAAAAACAACATGAGCGAAAATAGCAACGACATACTTCGGCAGGTCCGAAAAATCGAAATCAAGACGCGCGGACTGAGCAACGAAATCTTTGCCGGGCAGTACCACAGTGCCTTCAAGGGCCGTGGTATGGCCTTCAGTGAAGTGCGCGAATATCGTGTCGGTGACGATGTGCGTGATATCGATTGGAATGTGACCGCCCGGAGTCGCTCTCCCCATGTCAAGGTGTATGAGGAGGAGCGCGAATTGACCATGATGCTGCTGGTCGATGTGAGCGGTTCGCGTCTGTTCGGTTCGACCTCCAAACTCAAAAAGAACCTCATTACCGAAATCGCCGCAGTGCTGGCCTTTTCGGCTACCGAAAATAACGATAAGGTGGGCTGTATCTTCTTCAGCGACAGGGTCGAGAAGTTTATTCCGCCCAAGAAGGGGAGAGCTCATATTCTGATGATCATCCGTGAACTGATCGAATTTACCCCGCAGGCTACCGGTACTGATGTGGGCGAGGCGTTGCACTATCTGACCAATGTGCTCAAAAAACGTTCGACCGCTTTTGTGTTGTCCGATTTCATGGATTGTGAGGGCACCGAACGAGTCCGTTTCGAAGACCCGCTGAAAATTGCCTCCGGTAAACACGATCTGGTCGGGATTCGCATTTATGACCGACGCGAAGAGAGTCTGCCCGATGTGGGTATTCTGGAGCTCCAGGACGCTGAAACAGGCGAAAAGGTGTGGGTCGATACCTCCGCAGTTTCGACCCGAAAGGCCTATGCCGACCATTGGACAAAGACCAATACCCTGATTGACCATGCGTTGAGTCGTGCACGGGTGGATAATGTCCGGATCGCTACGGATGAAGATTATGTCAAATCGCTGATGCAACTCTTTAAGCGCAGATGATGCAAAAGATGTTTTGGAGATATATGTGTCGTTGGACTGTTGCACTGCTGATAGCGGCAGGTATTTATGCGGTGGGGTTGCTCTGTGCACCGCAATCCCGGGCAGCCCTCCCGTCCCGAGCAGAGGCAGCAGCCAAAATCGATTCGATAGTGGCTCGCAACAGTGCGGATACCACTCGTAAAGGGCGTAACGATGCGCCGGTCGTACGGGCCAAACTCAGTGCAGATACCATTCTGATCGGACAGCGGGTAAAACTGCGGATCGATGTGGATAAAGATGTAATGCAGATGATCGGCTTCCCCGAATTCGAAAACGGACGTTTGGCCGATTCGCTGGAGATCCTGATGCAATCCCCCATCGACACGGTGCGACAGGGGCGTCGCGAACACCTGAGCTGCGAATACCTGCTCACCTGTTTCTCTCCCGCTGACTATCGGATGGGAAAATTCCCCGCACTCTGGGCCGACAAAAATATTGTCGATACGGTCTGGTCAGTCGATTCGATCCGTCTGATCGTAATGGCGCCGCCGGTCGATACGGTTCATAACACCATTTATGATATTCGTCCGCCGATGCGGATTCCGTTGCGGTTCGGGGAGGTGAGCGGTTACCTGTTGATCGGGTTGGTTGCCGCCCTGATTATCGCTTTGGTCATTTACCTGTTGCTCTTTAAACGGGGTAAAGGGTTGCTGGCGGCACTGCGTGGTCCGGCCGATCCTCCGCATGTGACAGCAATTAAGGAGCTCGAAAAACTTCATACCCAAAAACTGTGGCAGTCCGGCAAATCGAAACAGTATTATACCGGTCTGACTGAGATTTTGCGAGCCTATCTGGTGGGGCGTTACCATTTCCAGGCGATGGAGATGACCTCGGCCGAGATTTTGGCCTGCATCCGGGAGTTGGCTGTTGAGGAGCGCTCCGCTGCACGCTTGAAACGATTGCTTGAGATAGCCGATTTCGTCAAATTTGCCAAACTCGAACCCGATCCGGAGCAGAACGAAGAGGCTTACCAGGATGCCTACTATTTTGTTGAGGAGACCAAAGAACAACCTGCCGAACAGCCGACCGGACAGAATGGGACCGGTCAGGGGACCCCAAGCGGGACCAATCAGAAACCTCAATCAACGGTCGTTTCTGCATCAGCTGCATCGCAACCGTCTGTTGGGGCACAATCCTCAGGAGGATCACAGCGTTCCAATTCGCAGCTTCCTAATCAACAAATGGAAGTTCAACAGTCGGCAGGTTACGTAGCTGGAGCACCGTCAACCAATTCTGTTCAACAGCATTCTGCTGATGTTGGAATGGGTGCATCGGAGAATCACACAAAGAGGGAGGAGCAGGCATGAAAACGGTGATGATACGGCGAATTGCATTGGGAATCCTGGTGTTGGTCGGATTTGCGGGGTCGGCATGGGCACAGCGTTATCCTGAGCGGCGTGTGTTGCGTTCCGGTAACAGCCTTTATGAGAAGAAACAATATCCTGAGGCCGAAACGAAGTATCGCAAAGCACAGGATATGAATCCTACCTATGAGGGGTTGTTCAATCTGGCCGATGTGTTGTACAAACAGAAGCGGTACGAAGAGGCGCTCAATATTCTCAAGCAGATTGCTCGGGATGATGTGGCTGGGTTGCACTCTCCCGATGCCTATTACAATTTGGGTAACACCTATTTCCAGATGAAGAAGCTGCCCGAAGCGGCGGAGGCGTATAAAAACACGTTGCGGCGTAATCCCAATGATGATGAGGCACGGTACAATTTGGCTTATGTGTTGGAGCTGATGAAGCAGAATAACAACAATCAGAACAACCAGAACAATCAAAATAATCAGAACCAAAACAACCAAAATAATAACCAGAACCAGAATCAAAACCAGAATAATCCGAACGATCAGAAAAATCAGAAGCAGCCGCCCAAGAAGGATCAGGGCAATGGTAATAATGATCAGCAGGATAAGAACAAGGACAAGAATAACGACCAGAATCAAAACCAGAATGGACAGCAGAACCCGGATCAAAACGGTCAAAACCCACAGGGACAGAATCCTGAACAGGGCGATGGTCAATCGCAGCCCAATCGCATGAGCCGTGAGGAGGCCGACCGGATGTTGGATGCGGTCCAGAGCAACGAAGATAACACGAAGAAGAAGGTGGAGGCTCGCAAAGTTCGCGGTGTCGCTCCCTCCGGAAAGAACTGGTAAACAGAACTTTTGAGGTCCGTTGCTGCGCCCCGCAAGATTGACCGCATAACCCGTATGGCAAGAGGTTGAAAGGCCAGGGAGGTGAGTGTCGGTGCATTCGGTGACTGGGACTGCGGGTCGGTTTGGCCGAGTGGTACGTCAGGGAAGATTTTGAGGAATCGGTTGATGTAGGTGCGTGAACTGGTCGCTGGTTCAGGTGCATGATTGGAGAGTTGTGGATGTTTTGTCAGAAGCCGACAGGGGCTGTTTGTTGGCAACGTCCCAGATCGTGTAGGTCGTGAAGCCTGTGGGTTCGGTTGCAGCGGTGAGCCGCGAGCAGTAGGGTGGTGGAGCTGAAGAGGAATAGAGCGGTCGAAAGAGGCCATTTCGGATCCATCTTGCGGGGGGGGGATGAAAATCTCCTTATGCAGAGCTTGATGGTACGTTCTGCAGCGAAGGATCCCGAGACATGAACGCAAAGTGATATTGGACCGGTATCCGATAGCGGATCGGTGAATATACAGAGTAAAGAAAAAGATTGTGGACAGTATAAAATTCGTCAATCCTGAATTGTTATGGCTGTCGGTGCTTGTTGTACCGATGGTGGCCTACTATATCTATCGGCTACGTCAGGGCGGAGGTGCTACGATGCGTATCTCGACGGTCGATGGCGTGCGTCGTGTGCCCCGTTCGATCAAATACTATTTGCGCCACCTGCCGATTGTCCTGCGGTCCCTGGCTGTCGTTTTGATTGCCGTGGCGCTGGCCCGCCCCCAAAGCGCACAACACAACTCAAATAGTACAACCGAAGGAATCGATATCGTCATGTCACTCGACGTGTCGGGCAGTATGTTGGCTCGAGACTTTACCCCCGATCGACTCGGCGCAGCCAAAGAGGTGGCCTCGAATTTCATTATGGATCGCCCCAACGACCGGATCGGTTTGGTCGTCTTTGCGGGGGAGAGCTTTACACAGTGCCCGCTCACGACCGACAAACGTTCGTTGCTCAACCTGTTGGGGAGTGTGAAAAGCGGCATGATCGATGACGGTACGGCGATCGGTAACGGCTTGGCTACCGCTGTGAACCGATTGCGCGAAAGCAAGGCGAAAAGTAAAGTGATCATCCTGTTGACCGACGGTATCAATAACAGCGGACAAATCGCCCCGTTAACGGCGGCGGAGATTGCCCAGAGCTACGGAATCCGCGTCTATACCGTGGGGGTAGGTACCATGGGTATGGCTCCCTATCCGGTGATCGACATGTGGGGACATCTCTCTTTCCAACCGATGAAGGTCGAGATTGACGAAAAGATGTTGAGCCTGATCGCCCAAATGACCGGCGGAAAATATTTCCGTGCAACCGACAACCGTCGTCTCAAAGATGTATATGACGAGATCAACCAACTGGAGCGTAGCAAAGTGGAGGTGGAGAACTTCACCCGTTATCAGGAACGTTTTACACTTTTCGTTGTGTTGGCGTTGATCCTGCTGGTCGGCGAATTCGCGTTGCGACAGACCTGGTTGAGGCGATTGCCTTAGTCCTCTGTTCAAGCGAAACGATTGATGAGCCGCTGTGCGTCAAATGTATGTGAATGGTTCTGCGGAGAGGTTTGATCTATATATATAGCATCGAATCTCCTTAAGAAGTAAAAAGTATCAAAACAATGTTCAGATTCGGAAGTCCGGAATATCTATATCTGCTTGTACTGCTGCCCCTGATGGTGGCACTGTTCATCTATGCCATACGGGCTCGCCAACGGGCGTTGGAACGTTTCGCAGATCGGGCTGTACTGCCGAAATTGATGCCGGAAGCCTCTCCAGCCCGCCTGAAATTGCGGTTCGTGTTGTTGTCCCTGGCCATGCTGTTTATGATTCTGGCCCTGGCTCGCCCGCAGTTTGGTTCAAAGTTGCGTGAGATCAAACGTCAGGGCATCGAGATCATGCTTGCGGTCGATGTGTCGAACAGTATGCTGGCCGAAGATTTCGAACCGAGCCGTCTGGAGCGAACCAAATATGCAATTGACCGGCTGACCGAAAAGTTGAACGAAGATCGGATCGGTCTTATCGTCTTTGCCGGTGACGCCTACGTGCAGTTGCCGATCACATCGGACTATGTTACGGCACGCAATTTTGCGCAGGAGATTTCCCCCTCGATGGTATCACGTCAAGGTACGGCGTTGGGAGCAGCGATCGATTTAGCTGCAAGTTCCTTCTCTGCAGGAAGTGAAGGAAGCCGGGTTATCATTCTGATCTCCGACGGTGAGAACCATGAAGATGATGCTGTGGCTGCCGCGAAAGCTGCCGCTGAACGGGGTATCAAGATCTATACAATCGGTATCGGTACGCCCGAAGGGGCCCCAATCCGGATCGGTGGAGACTTTATCAAGGATGCCGATGGGAAAATGGTGGTATCGAAACTCGATGAATCCACCCTCGAGCAGATTGCCATGGCTACCGGTGGCGGATATATTCGGGCAACGAACCGCAGCTTGGGATTGGATGAGATTGTCAAGCAGATCAACGAGGTGGAGCACAAAGATCTGACCGAATCGATCTTTGAGGATTTCAGCGAACAGTATCATTATCCGTTGTCGATTGCGTTGGTACTGTTGTTGGTCGAGCTGTTGATCCCGAATCGTCGCAGCCGGTTGTTGCAGCGGCTTAACATCTTCCGTAAAAAACGGGTCGAGGAGGATAATCTCGATTAGTTATCAGCCCGCAGTTTGCTCCGCACGTTTGTCTCACGGTGTGTCGCGAGAACCATTTCACTCGGAATATTTTTCACTTGGACTTTTTGAAGAGGGGTGTTTGTTTTGATCATACCTCCTCTATGTTTTTGGAAGGTGGGCTTTCCCCTCGGGTATAATTATTGCGAAAGGGCTGCACACAGACTTTCGTCTGGTGCAGCCCTTTTTATTGTTCAGGTCGGAAAACCGTGTCGGGTGGCGAGGAAAAGCTAACTATTCCGGAGCCATGCTGGCTATTCCGTAACCTCGTCGTAAACCAATTCGAAATCATCTACCCACATCTTGCTGTCACGGCTGCCAATGTAGTAGTCGCCGTAACGCGATGCCGAGATGACCAATACCAAGTGCGTCGGCACCAAATTGGTCGCATTATAGTTGAGCTTGATGGTGAATTGTTGCCATTCGCCGATCGTTTTGTCGAGTACAAGCTCTCCGTATGCAATGACGGCCGGACTGTTCGGATTGAAGAAGGTATTTTTATCACGTGTATCGACACAGATCGGCACTTCATTCGTCCCCAGCATCTTGTCGGCTGTCGTCTCCTTTTCGCAGACCCCGTACTCCTCCGGAGTCCAAGTTCCCAACGCCACATAGATGATGCCGTTGTCCGGATCCCCTTTGTTGATCGTTACCCCGGTCGGCTGACTGGTTCCTACATCGGTAATGGCCCCGCAATTGTATTTGACCCATCCCCGCAGTGCGGTCGGTCGCTGAGTAAAGGGGCGCCCAAAACCTACAATACCATTGGTGCCGCGTGTGTCCACATATTTTCCGACAAAGAGATTGCCTGCCGCCAGTTTGCCAATGCCGGCAATACCGGCTAACTTCGACTGCAGTGAGGCTGCATATTGCCCGGAGCTGCCCGGACGTTTGTCCGTTGTTTTATCGGTCAGGGTCTCTTTGACCACGGCAGCGCCGGTGTTACCCGTACCCCAGAAGGCGCCATCCCGAGTTGCTCCGGGATAGACAATATCGTTCTCGGTGCACCACTCTTCGAACCCTCCATTGGGCAGCGCCTGCTCGACATCCGTGGTGACGGTCGTTACCGGGGATTCATCCGCATCGGAATAGGCCACCAATTCGTAGGTGGTTTCGGGCTCAAGCCCCGACAGACAGGTCTTGAAAGCACCTCCTGTAATCTCAACCTTGTCAGTCGGCACCGTAATCCATTCCTCGGCCCCCTGTTTGCGGTAACGGAAGCCCAAATCCGTGCCGGAACGTCCTTCTCCGTACAACCAAATGATCCGGGTCCAAACATCAACCTGTGAGAACTGCGCCGTAATCTCGGTCGGAATCACATACAACGACCAGCGTTCGGTCTCTCCGTGGTAGGTTACATCGATGGTGCGGTAGTTCTCAAACGAGGTGAGCTCACTCGGATCGGGAGTCATCGTCGTAATATCGGCCGGTCCCAGTTTCAAAGCCGTGATCTTGATCTGATCCATGTCGGTCCCCAGGGGAACATGGACCGTTGCGGTGTGGTGTTCAGCATCGAAGGTGGCAGCGCCAATCTGTGACTCCACCGTGAAGATCCGTTCGATTTGCTGTTTTGCCCGGATGGTCCACGGATAGTCCTGGTAGAGCGACAGGGTGACCGGCAAATCAGCACTCAAATCAAAGGTGCCCGGTACGGTAATCGAACTGCTACCCCCTTCGGTAATATCCAACTGGTTGATCTGTACAGCTTTGATATTGGTCTTTTCATCCAGGTGCAGGGTGACAACACGCGATTTCTGATCGATGTCCGAAGCCTCGCAGGTAAACCCTTCTCCCTGAACGCCGAGAATGTCAAGCGTCACAACCGGATAGGGGATATCATTTTTGATGCAGGAGACCAAAACCAGAACTGAAACGTAGAGTAATATGTGGCAGAACCTATTCATGCGTGGTTACAAAAAGAAGTTGACACCGATACGAATATTGGCCAAATTGAGGCGAAACAGCATCTTTGCCGTTTCACGCGAACCGATTACCTTTCCCTTATCGTCGCTTTGGGTCACTTTGGTGTATTGCAAACCTCCCAAACCGAAGGAGATCGTGCTGCAAACATTCGGAAAGATAAAGACCGAACATCCCGGATTGAACGAAAATTTGAACTGTTGCGTGTTGCTGTGCGTATATTTCATCTGATCGTTCGACTTGTAGGAGAAGGTCGATTTACCAGCCTTGTATGAGGCCTCCAATTCGGCAAAAACACCGAAGTGCCCCTTGTTATCAATCGCGGCGTAAGATCGCATGAACAAGCCGAACGAGGCGGATTGATTATCCAAGTGAATATCCGACAGATCGATGTTCATATCGTTGGCAGAACCGAGATTCAGGGTAGCGTTGCCTATATCGCCCTTAGCCTTAGAGTACCCGAAACGTGCCCCGATTCCCAAATTGTTTTTGAGGAAAAATATGAACGAAGGGTTGATCGTAAAGAGACTCCCCTTGAAGTTCAGGTTGTCGAAGATCAGCATGTAGTCGGTGTCGTCGCTGTTGATCGCTCCGTAAGAGACCGTTAAACCTACGGCAACCTCATTTTTGAAAATATAGGGGATTCGATTGATCTCGCGATCCATACTACGACGGGTCGGCAGAAAATGCCGCTTTTCTCCAACTGTCGGGGTGAGGGCGTGAATCGAGTCTTGACCCAGCTGCAGCTGTGTCGGCATTTGGTCAACGCCCGGTACGGTCATCATTGGTGCTTCCATCTCGGGCATCGACTCCATGGGACGAAGTTCGGTCGAATCGACTGCGGGCTGCGACGTCGATGAACTCCGGCTATCCACCGTAGCAGAACGATCCAACAAAGCGGTACCAGCAGCGTGCTTAAGCGTGTCGGTTGTATCGGTATGGCCCGTTGAATCTTTCCGGTTGGGGGTCTGTCCGTTTTTACGCGCTTTCCTCTTTTTATCTTTGGGCTGGGCGGTTTCATCCATCAGCAGTCGGCGTGAACCCTCAGCAATAATTGTTGTTGTAGTGCTACTTGTTGTTTGTAAATCAAGGTCTTGGTGCGCTTCCTCGTGGTTCAATGCCAACGTGTCCGTCCAATCCGATGCGGTGTCCTGGATAGAGGGCAGTGCATCCCTGCTATTCAAACCTGTCATCGGAGATGATGTCCGCTCGGAAGCCGCTGTCAAGGTGGTCGTCAGGGCAAATATGCCGGTCAACACCAAGGTGATATGTCTTAAGCTCTGTTTCATTGTGTCGCCGGATTAGAGGTAAAAAGCAACACCCAATCCGATGGAGAAGATGTTGACCTTGAAATTCATGGTGCTTAAATTACGCTTGCCTACCGTAACCTGGTTGTGAACCTGCTTGACCTGATTGTAGGTGAAACCCAGCACGCCCACGTTCAATTCGACCGCCATGTTGTTGGTGGCAAAGGCAACCAATCCCGGTGAAATGCCGATCGAATAGATTTTCCCCGTTTCGTAGGTTCCCCGAATGGGACTATCGGCTGCAAATTTCGCTTGCGAACGGCCCATCCCTAGTTGTGTCTCGTTGAATATGGCAAAGCGCTTGTTATTCCCCAGTGGAATGTACTGTCGCCAGATCAACGAGGCCTGGTAGGTGTGTTTCAATGAGTAAAAGTAGTCCGCTTTCAGATCAACCCCTGTATCATCGTCCCCTAACTGGATGCTACCGTTGTCAATGCGTAAAAATGTGCGGGCATATGAAAACCGTATGCCCACGACCATGTTGTTACTTAGTGCATACCCCAAGGCTGGAGCCACTTTGATTGTGTGCCCTTCGGAGTCGATACCGTCAATGACTACGAACGAATAGTTGTTGTTCGAGTGGGTCGAGAATGAGGCATTGATAGCCACTACCCATTGCCCTTTCGGTACAAAGGTGTTCGACATACTGGTCAAGCCACGCTGCCGCTTGAGCTTGCGGACCGAATCGGCCGGCAGATCAGGGTAGGGGGGCTTGTAGAGCCGTCGTTTCGAAATCCGTTGACCGGGTTGCCGGTAGAGATCCGTCCTGGAATCCAATGCAGGGGTGGCTGTGGCGGATTGCCCCACCGTCGAGGCCGTAGGCCGGTCGTCTTGCAGGAGCAGCTCCTGAGAGGCCGGTATGGAATCGGACAGGGAGTCGGATGCCGTGGACAAACGATCAATCTGTTCCGACCCGAAGGCCGGAACAGATCCGAACGTTGTTGACGCTGTACCCCCCATGAACAGGAGGATCAGTATGTATAGCGGTAATCCTTGCTTCATGCGTTATTCTTAATCGACGTAACCGTAGTCCCCTTCGTAAACAAACTCGATATCGTCGAGGTACAGATTGCTATCTTTACTGCCTTCGAAATAGTCACCACGGTAGCTGGCCGATGCGGTCAGAATCAGTACATTGGGTTTCTCTGATTCATATTTCTTGCGGTAATTGATCGGAATCTCAACCATGGTCCATTCTCCCTGAGACTGTTCAATTAACAGATCGCCGTACCCGAGAATGTGGCCCTCCAGGGTCGAAGGATCCTGCAAGTTGGTGTAGAGGAACTCCTGAGTCGGATCGAGCACTGTCTTAGCAATTTCACTGGTTTTGGTATTCACCGTATGATAGGTACATCCCGGTTTGGTCATGTTGGTCAGGCAGACAAAGATACGGGATTTGTCTCCACTGCCGACATTGCCTTTATACCAGAAACGGAGTTTGGTCGGACGGGCATTGAAGGTGAAAGCACGGCCCATGTTGACGGTACCAGCCGTACCCAAAATTTCACCGAAAGATCCAATAAAGATATTGCCGGCAGCCAATTTGATCACCACATTGGTCGATTGCAGTTTGGCACTGTACTGACCCGATGAGCCCGGTCGAGGATCCGCCTGACGGGTGGTGACGTTGTATGAGGCGCCCAGTGAGGTCGAGCCTGGATTACCGGTCGCCCAGAACTCTGAGCCTCTCTCTGCATAAGGGTACCACGGATTGCCCGATTGATGCCACTCCTCAAATCCTGCATTAGGCATCTGAGTGCCGGCTGGGGTGGTGGTATTTTTGATTTCGCCGCTTGCAACTCCGTTTTCAAAGAGCTGATATTCGTATGTCTTATCGGGTTTGAATCCGGTGGCTTGAGCCGTGTAGGTGTAGCCATCAGCACCTTTCGTCGCAGGCAGAGTCGTCCACTCTCCAGCTCCCGAAACCCGGTATTTGACCGTGACGTCGTTGGTAGCCGGATTGGTCACCACGGCACTTAAATCGGCTGTCCCGAACCAAAGATCCTGTGACGTGATCGAAACCGGTTTGGCCAGCGCAATTTGTGCGGTAGCTTTGCCTGTGTTCGATCCGGCGTCGGTGATCTCGAAATCCAGCGCATTGATGCCCGCATCCAGCTTTTCGAAGAAGGTCGGCGTCAGCGTCAGCACACCGTTCATGGCATCTGTTGCTGTGTAGGTGATGCCGTTGGCCGCCGCTTCAGGCAGCACCGAACCTCCGTGCATAATCTCATAGGTGACGTTGCTCCCTTGTACGGTGAATTTCATATCCTGCAGATTGTTGATCGAGGAGATGTTGAGCTTGATCGGATCACTGTAATAACCCGTGACGTTGTCAATGTTAAAGCCATCGCCCATCACCGTCGGCTCCGGACTGAACAGGAAAGAGTCATCAAAAGCCTCCACATACTCTTGTACCTTGACCACAACCGTCAGGTAACCATCCGGAGTCTTCGAATATTTGAACTTCAGCGTGTACTGTTTTCCCCCTTCGGGCAGTTCGATCGAACCGGTTTTCGAATTGTTCTGGTTGATGACGGGATCCGAACTCTCGCCCAGAAAACCCCAACTCAGATTGCTGACCCCTTCCGGTAAAATGAAGAATCCGGTCGTGTCGCTTTCGTAATGAAGCGTAGGGACCAAACCATTCTCTGCATCGGTCTGCGAATAGGTGTCCGAAGCACAGACGTATGCCTCATAACCCAAATCGAACTTCTCCCGAATGGTCGATTCGAATTCAACCCTTACGGCAATGTTGGTCATGTGACATTTGACGGGAACAATCTTGGTCTCCTGAGCTGCCAGTTCGAAGGTCGTCTCACCAGCATAATGTTTGGTGGTAAAGGTCGCTTCGTTGCGGTCACCGGCATCTATCACCACTTTGTAGGTTCCGGCCGCCAAATAGAGATCGTCGGGAACATCCGTAGCCGGTTTGTACTTACGGATCAGGTTGTCGGTCGTTTGGCCCGTGCCGTCCGACGTCACACTGTAAATCCACATCGTACTCACTTCGAGTGGATTGTACGTATCATCAGCTTTGGTATTAGCATTGGTCAACGAAATCTGTTTCCCGTTGAAATCGAGCGTGAAGTGCAAAGACCCCATCTGCTCCTTGTCGATGCCGGTCGTGTCTTTGGTACAGGATGCTGTCATCAACAACAAACCTGCAACCCCTACCGGCATAATCCTGCGAATAAATTTATGGATAGTGTTATACATGATCTTACGGTACATAAAGTTGGATAGTTTTGGTATTCTGACCTCCGGCATCCTCTACAGTCAAGGTGAAGTCACTGTTGCCCGACCCTAAAATGGTCAGCATAGGCATGAAGGACGAAATGTCAAAAGTCAATTCTTTCTTCCCATTGACATTAGATCCTGTCGGGAAACCGAGATTGCTCAGTGGTCCGGCAAATTCTCCTGGATTCACCAAGTCCATGTGGGTAGAGAGTCCGAGACTCGACAACTCTTCTGCCGTGAGGGTCGTACTGTTGATGTCAACGGTGAACCCAGTAATGCCGGTTTGTGAGGTGACTGTAATCTTGACCTCAGGGTCGGCTGTGGTATCGGACAGTTTGGTAATCTTCCAACGGGTGCCGAAATCATAAGTCTTGGAGCCATCTTTGTTGGTCCAAACAATGGCGGGCCCCTCCGTGACAATAGAGCCTCCTTCGCTAACCGTGATCTTCAGATTGGTGTATGAGGTGCGGCCCTTCGAATCTACCGCAATAAACTTGACCGTATGGTTTCCTTTGTAGTTGAACAGTTTGGTCATACCCGCATCTTTCAACGTCGCTTTGATGAGACCCGTCGAACCCTGTTGTATCAACAGATAGGAGTTCAAGGCATCATTTTGGGGCCAGATGGAGACGGTGTTATTGGTGTAACCGGCCGCAGCCAGATCACTTAACAAGGTGGCATTGTCCGATGTAAACAGCAGTTTGACAGAACGCAACGAGACATTCGACTGTGGCGTAACAACTGCCTGAAGATTTTCGGTCCACTTGCCCAAGTCTTCGTTGTACATGCTCTGATTGATCGTGTAGCCTTGCGCAATGTCGTGGCCATCGAGGGTTACTACCGGTGAATTGGCATCGGAGAGCTCTTCGTCCGGAATCACCTCTTCGCCAAAAGCATACAAATTGGTTACATCGACATCGAGCTTCTGATCGTAAACCCAATTCTCGACGGTCATCTGGAACTGAATATTGCCTTGGGTAGCATTGGCTACATGAATCGAAATTTTACGCCATTGACCGGCTTTACATCCGGTAATCTCCCGGGACCACCGTACCGGTACATATTCCGGTGCCGCATCGCCAGGAGCTTTGTTGTAAGCCCCCTCCAACTCGACGGTGATCGTATTGGTCGCTTCAACCGCTTTGAAATATCCGTAAGTCTCACCGTTGGCTGCATTGCGGTCGTAAACCAGACTGTTCTCGCCGATGGATAGCGTTACCTTCAGGGCAGGAAGCTGCTCTGTAGCCTGCGCATCCGGCATGAACAGGCTTTGCAAATCGGGTGTTAACGATACCGATGTGCGAATATTGGCCAACGTGCAGACCAAATCATTGACGGTTGTCTCCGTCGCTTTGATCACGTTTTTTGTGACCGATCCGGCATAAACCGGCATATCCCAATTCGCGTAGTTCGAACCGGCCATGTAGCTGGCATAATCGGGTGATTCCGCTGAAATGGTGTAGGTGCCCGGTGCCACAGGAATTTTTTGATTCTCCTCCTTTTTCAGATCGGCATACGTGTAGTTCATCGTCTCCGATGTCTTCGTGTTGAGGATGGTCACTTTGTAATCGTCGCTCGCCTCGGTCGTAGAGGGTGAGGCTTTGGTCGTGGCGGAATCCGCTGTAGCGTGTGAACCGATCCCTACCGCCATGGAACGGGTTGCGGTAGCAGATTTGGTTGGGGAACTCTCGCCGGTTGCCGTAGAGATGATCTCGTTGTCGGCAATGCTTACCGAAAGCCCCGAAGTGACAATGTATCCCACCTCTTCATCCGTACCGGACGAGGAGGGGAACCCTGGGTCTTCATTCTTACAGCCTGCCAACAACAGCAGTACTGCCAAGCCGGATATGTGTATAAACTTTTTCATTGGAAAGTCTTCTATAAGTTGAGTTCGAAATTATGCTTCGGGATTCAGTTCAACGTCGATCTCCTCTATCGAGGTCGGGGTGTCGTCGAAGTCAACCGTAATGTTAGCCTGTCCGGCAGATCCAGCGTCAACGACAATGGTATGCCAGGTGCGGGCCGCCGTGGTGCCAATCTCGGTTTTCGGGAAGGTTACCTCTACGCCGTTAGTCTTTACGGCTGTGCCACTGATGTATAACGTTGAATTGGGTTTAACGAAGATCGGTACAGATTCGGTTTCCGAGGTGATCGTATGGGTGCTCTGATAGCCTGAACTGGTCGTGATCTGAATCTGGCATGAGGTGTAGTACTTTTTAAACCAGTCTGCGAACTCAAGGGTGTACAGCGAGTTGGAGAGCGAATGGGTTACTGATTGTGTAACGGTTTTGCGTGCGGCCACCGTGCAGGTTGTGGTTCCTTCGAAGTAGGCGGCTTGTGGCCCTTCGGCTTCCGAATCGCCATAAGTGAAATGAGCTGTGTAATCATCCGGATCCAACAACGGTTGATCGTATGCCGCCATGTTTTCATAATGGTACTCTGTCGAGGTAGTCGAGCCGGTCAAATGTAATTTCATTTGACTGATATCCGGTATGCAGGAGGCGGGCAGTTCGCGGGTGGCTGGATCAGCCTTTGTACCTCCTTCTTGTACGGTTGCTACCTGAGCCGATATGCTGCAGTCGAAACGAATCGACCCCTTCTCCGCATCGGTCGGACCGGGAACGGTCGATTTCGAGCAGCCGGCCAGCAGAAGTAGCAGAAAACCGAGAGGTAAAAATTGTTTCATTTGGGTCTATTGTTTGTTCGGTTATTTTATTTATTGTGTGATCGAGACTCGAATGTTATCCAGATAGAGATGACATGTACTATTGTTTGGTACACCTGACCAGTCGCAGACTGTACGCCATGTTAGACGAGTGTTACGATCGCAACCTTCAAAGGTATAGGAGTAGTCCTTATGAGGAATGTTGGTCCATGATGCCCCTGTCTCTTGAATGTAAAACTCTGAAACGAATGTACCGTCTGTATCTCCACTGGCGAAAATTTTAGGGTCTTTTACATAGCCTATGTAACAGGTCTGTCCTACATCAGTCGATCCTATTCCTGCTTCTTCTCGGTGCATCCCATAATCAAATAGTACGTTGATTTTAACAGAGGCCCCCTCTTTGAGGTTGGCCATGGGCTCTGAATCAAGGCGAGCATCGTAATCAACCAAGAACTCTCGATGGCATGATACGCGAACGGAAGTTCCAGGATAACCGCCGATGCGTCCACCCGTCCATGCCGGATTGTCTGGGAACGAACCCGATTTGGATCCAGCGTTAACAGAGCTGTGCTCATCATTGATGTGAAATTCTGCGGTGATCCAACTAAAATCTGAATAATACAGATAGGGAACAGTCAGATTGATATTTTCAGTAGCCTCTTCTTCAAACGAAATCTTTTGTATCTCGGAAACAATGGCGTTGTCAGAATCATAGGTGAAGGTTAACCCGTTGGAGCGAATTAACTCGCTATGATTTATGCCATTTGTTTGGTTATAAAAACTCAGAGTATAAGTATTTGAAGAATTGAATTGAAATGTTTGTTGGTTAGTGCCATTGCTGAAGAGAGCTCCAGTGGGTGCTGTTACGGTAAATGAGTTTGGAGTCTCTCCAAGGTTGTTCCCTGTGATTGAAAAAATAAGGTTGGTTGTTGATAAAGATCCTGGGATGGTTAAGTTGACCGGTGTGATGCGGCCCGCTTTCAATTCCCTGTTAATCTGTTGTGAGACAGATGTTAGTTGATTGTCATTTTCGTCATAAGCGGTAAAACGTACTGTGCCATTGACTGTCCCGGGACAAAGAAACAACCACACATAATTGCCATTGACATCGTCTTCTTGTGACTCGGTGAGAGGTTTGGACAAAATGGCAGTTACGGTATTGCTCCCTTCGGTCAGGGTGGGAGCTGCGGTTGGATCGGTCAGATCCATCGTCATGCGACCCACCACGGGCGAGGGAAATTCGACACGCAGTTTGCGGATCGGGCTTCCCCATTGATCGCGACCCGTCGGCACCTGAATCCGCATCACGTGGCATTGATGCACAAAACGCATCGTCAACGGACTCTCTTCGTTCAAACCGGGTTGTGCGGTGAGGGGAGTTGCCAACATGAAATCAAGGTTGCCCCGATATTGAGATTTGGGAATAGGCGTGCTGTAGGTGCCGGGCTGCTGGGCCGGGAGGTCGTAGGAGACCTGGGTGCCGTTGACGGCAGCCGGTTTGGGGTAGGCCGCGTAGTAATCGTAGCTTCCAGCGGTCAACTCATCCATGGTGGTGCTGAACAGCGAACGTGTCGCTCCGAATTGGTAAAAACTGAAGGGTTGTCCACTGTTTAAGGCGTCTGAACTGCCGGTGTTGCGCCAATAGAGTTGAATGGTATCGCGCTCGGACCAATAGGTGCGATCAAGTGCCTCTCCGCCAATGGTGGTGCGGGTGGTCGGGAGTGAAGAATCTTCGGAACTCTGTTGAATGGCATTCAAAAAAATCTCAACCTGTCGGTTGGGTTTGGGAGTACGCTCTTTTGACGAACATCCTGTAAACAGAATAATCGTCAACACTATTGTACAGATAAAAGCGATTTGTCGTATCAGGTTTCTCATCTTCTGTTGAGCTGAATAATTGATACGAAATCTGATGTATCAATGTATTACAGCTGTAGGGTGTGATGCCTGTGGAGGCATCAGGTTAAGATCGCGATCTAAAATTGCATATCAATTTATATAACATAAATGTATCCGAAAAGTTACAATAAATTTACTTTTTATCCGTTTGGGGAATTTTTTTGGAGGGGACTGAACGGATACATACAGAATCTTAGCTATGTCATGTTTGTGTTATCTTTAAGAAGGTGATTGGCATAGGGTGAATTGTATCAGTATTGGATCCAAGCCTCAATGGTGAAGTCTGAAATTATTTTTCGTTAAGGTAAATTTGCAATAAAAGATACATTATTGTCCAATGTTGGATCCATAATATGAGAGGAAAACAGTGAAGCTATTTTGTTGTCAAGCGTTATAGAAGTTTGTGCGTAAAAGACGGAACGAAGAAAGTAAATTGTACGTATGCCGCTTTCGGATTTGAAAATTGTGAACCTCGGGCAGAAAAACTATTGAAACTCGGTTGTGGGTGAGATCATGCCGCGCACAATGTTACGGATTTTTTTTATATTTGCGAAATGACTCGCTGCTCCGGAAACGGGGCGGCGTTTTATCCGAAGTGCCGCTTGCCTCTATCTGGCGCATAACGGGCCGGTAGAGCCCCCGATTCCATTACTGCTGGGAAAGAGGAACGGTTTGAGGGGCCGATTCAGATGAGTTGCAAGCTGATCTTTGTAGCACGTCCGTAATGAAATAGTCAAATAATCCACAATACAATGAGTACGAAACAGAAACGTTTTCTCCTTCCGGAGAGTGAAATCCCAACTCAATGGTACAATATTCAGGCAGATATGGTCAACAAACCGTTGCCTCCTTTGAACCCCAAGACACACGAACCACTTAAGCCGGAAGATCTTTTCCCGATTTTTGCCCATGAACTTGCCCGTCAGGAGTTGAATCAAACCGATACGTGGATCGATATCCCCGAACCCGTACGCGAACAGTATAAAAATTATCGTGTAACTCCGTTGGTGCGGGCGTATGAGTTGGAAAAGGCTCTTGGAACCCCGGCACATATCTATTTTAAAAATGAGAGTGTCAGCCCGGTTGGTTCGCATAAATTGAACTCAGCGGTTGCGCAGGCCTACTACTGTAAAGCCGAGGGAATTACCAATATCACCACCGAAACCGGCGCCGGCCAGTGGGGGGCAGCGCTCTCCTATGCGGCGAAAGCCTTCGGATTGGAGCTGGCTGTTTATATGGTGAAGATTAGTTACGAGCAGAAACCTTACCGCCGTTCGATGATGCAGACATTCGGTGCGCAGGTGACCGCATCCCCGTCAATGTCCACTAAAGCTGGACGCAAGATTCTGACTGATTGCCCGAACTATCAGGGGTCGTTGGGTACGGCAATCTCTGAGGCGATCGAACTGGCCATGAATACGCCGAATTGCAAATATACGTTAGGATCTGTGTTGAGCCATGTGACGTTGCATCAAACGGTTATCGGTCTTGAGGCTGAAAAACAGATGCAAATGGCCGGTGAGTATCCCGATATTGTGATCGGATGTTTCGGTGGTGGATCGAATTTCGGTGGAATTTCGTTCCCATTCATGCGCCACAACATGCATGACGGTAAAAAGACCCGTTTTATTGCAGCTGAACCGGCCTCATGTCCCAAATTGACCCGTGGTAAGTTCCGCTATGACTTTGGTGACGAGGCGGGTTATACGCCATTGTTGCCGATGTTTACGCTCGGCCATAATTTTGCGCCTGCCAATATCCATGCAGGTGGTTTGCGTTATCATGGAGCTGGTGTGATCGTATCGCAACTGCTTAAAGATAAGATGATGGAGGCTGTCGATATCGATCAGTTGGAGAGCTTCGATGCCGGAACGCTGTTTGCACGGACAGAGGGCATTATTCCTGCACCTGAGTCTTGTCATGCGATTGCGGCTGCGATCAGAGAGGCGAAAAAATGTAAAGAGACTGGTGAAGAGAAGGTTATTCTTTTCAACCTCTCGGGTCATGGGTTGATCGATATGGCTGCATATGATAAATATTTTGCAGGAGATTTGCAGAACTATTCCCTTTCAGATGCCGAAATCGAAAAGAATCTGGCAGAGTTGGATGATCTGAAAATTTAAAAATCCTCGCGGGGGTGGAAACCCTTCTCAGCGAATTTCCGGAACAGCGAGCAAGTACGTGCTCAAAATTCTCGGTGAATATATGAAGGCCGCTTATCTGTTTTTAAGATAAGCGGCCTTTTTTTGATTTTAACAGGCAAGTTGCTTATGTGAGTATTTTTCACCAACCTTACTTCTTGTTTTGGTCAGGTGTGTGACTTTGAGCATGATTCATGGTTGGCACCAGGCCGATGAGCAGGCTGCATAAAAATTTGTAGTGGAAAAATTAGGTACAGAGATTGAGGAACGATCTAAGGAGTCGCAGCATTGTTGAGAAGAGGGTTGACGGTGGAGGCTGCCTTTTTGATATTATAAAATATTCACCTCGACAAGGAAAAGCAATCGCTACATTGGAGGTAGAGTTAGTAGGTGCAGTGCGTAGGAAGGTGCAATTGTGTTTGTGTGCAGATAAATGGGGAAGAGGAGCGGGAAGCAAAAGAAAAATTACTCCTTTTTCATAAGTAAAATTTTTTATAACTTTGTATAGGTGTTTTGTTTAATCGTGAGAATCAATGTGATACGCATTGGTGAAATCGATGCAAAGCTCACCCCAGCTATCTCCTGCGTGTCGTTTTGAGGCAAGATTTGGGAGGGAATTTTGGGTCTTGGCGTTACGAGAAGGCGCAATCAAGGGGCCCAGAGTGTGGGGTAAAGAGCTTTTATGAACCGCCGCTTAAAACCTAAAACAACTGTAATAACTGAACAGCTAACCTGATTATGGACAGAAGAGAATTTTTGAAAAAATCCGTGTTGATGACTGCGGGTGCCGTGGTCGGAAGCCGGCTGTTGGCCGAAGGAACTTTCAGTAAGACTCCGCACAAAATTATCGGGCTGCAACTCTATTCGTTGCGTGACGCGATGCAGAAAAATGTGCCGGCAACACTGAAAAAAACGGCCAAAATGGGGTACCAAACCCTCGAAACAGCCGGGTATGACGCCGGAAAATTGTACGGCTATGCACCTGCCGAATTCCGCAAAATGTGTGAGGACTTCGGCATGCAGGTGATGGGCGCACACGTGGGTCGAAACTATACGAAAGAGCAGGACGCCGAAGTGATGGAGTGGTGGAAAGAGGCGCTCGACGCTCAGGCCGAAGCCGGATGTGCCTATGTCATTCAGCCGTGGTTTACCCTCGGTGAGACGCTCGATGAGATCAAACTCTATTGCGACTATTTCAATCGGGTAGGTGCAGAAGCCAAAAAACGCGGAATGCGGTTTGGCCTTCATAACCACAGCAAAGAGTTCGAAAAACGGGGCGACGAGGTGATCTATGACTATCTGATGGCCCAGACCGATCCAACAAATGTGATGTTTGAGTTGGATGTCTATTGGGCCCAGAAGGGTGGCGTCAATCCGGTGGATTATATCCGGAAATATGGAGGACGTATCCCCTTGTTGCATATCAAGGACGAACAGGCTATCGGCGAAAGCGGCACCATGGATTTCCAATCTATTTTTGAAGCAGCCTATGACAGCGGCATGGAATCCTACTTTGTCGAGGTGGAACGCTACGGCCGTACCCCCGAAAAGGATGTGGCCGCCAGCTACGATTTCCTGGCTGCCGCTCCCTATGTAAAATAGAGGGACTGGAAAGTCTGGGGAGAGGTTGTTCAGAGACTGCTACGGTGTGCGCATAGTGATGCACAGGCTTATCTGAATGAGTGCTTCTTTCAAGAAAACAAAACGTTTCAAACTGTAACAACCTAAAATCAATAAAACTAACCTAAAATTATGGCGAACAAAATTTCAAGACGCGATTTTTTGCGCAAAAGCGGAATCGGGTTGGCTGCGATGACGGTCGTTCCGAACGTGGTGCTCGGAAAATCGCATGGACATACTGCTCCTTCCGATAAACTCAATATTGCTGGCGTTGGTGTCGGTGGTCGTGGAGCGGCTGTGCTCAAAGGGCTCGAAAGTCAAAATATCGTGGCATTATGCGACACCGATTGGCAATATGCCAAAAATACGTTTGCCCGCTATCCGGGTGCACGTCGTTTCTGGGATTATCGGACGATGCTCGATCAGATGGGCAACACCATTGATGCGGTGATGGTGGCTACGGCCGACCATACGCACTGTCTGATCGCCTCGGATGCAATGACGCTGGGTAAACATGTCTATTGCGAAAAACCGCTGACACACAGTGTGTATGAGTCGCGACTGTTGACCAAACTGGCTGATAAATATGGCGTGGCTACCCAAATGGGTAACCAGGGGTCGTCAGGTGACGGGGTTCGTAAGGTGTGTGACTGGATCTGGAATGGAGAGATCGGTGAGGTGACCCGTGTGGACTGCTTCACAGACCGTCCGATCTGGCCGCAGGGGCTGATGCGTCCCGAACAGGTGGATCCCATCCCCAATACGTTGAATTGGGATCTGTTTATCGGCCCGGCAAAGATGCGCCCCTACAACCGGATCTATCAACCCTGGAACTGGCGTGGATGGTGGGACTTCGGTACCGGCGCGCTGGGAGATATGGCCTGCCATGTGATGCATCCGATCTTCAAAGGGTTGAAGCTCGGCTATCCGATCCACGCTTCGGGAAGTTCGACCTCGTTGATGACGGATTGCGCCCCCAATGCACAGATTGTTAAATATGTCTTCCCGGAGAGGGGTAAGATCGGTAAGATCAACCTGCCCGAGGTGACGGTCACCTGGTACGACGGCGGTCTGCGCCCCGAGATTCCAGCAGGCGTTCCTGCCGGCAAGGAGCTCAATAACGGTGGCGGTTGTGCAATCTTCTACGGAACGAAAGATACCTTGATTTGCGGTTGCTACGGTCGTGATCCGTGGCTCGTGTCAGGACGTGTGCCCAATGCACCGGAGATGACCCGCAAGATCGAAAACGCCGAAGAGGGGCACTACATGGATTGGGTACGGGCCTGCAAAGAGGACAAGGCAACCCGCGTTAAATGTGCGTCGGATTTCAGCGAAGCCGGTCCGTTCAACGAGATCGTTGTCATGGGTGTGTTGGCCGTGAGACTGCAAAGCCTGAACCGGGTACTCGATTGGGATGGCGAGAATATGCGCTTTACGAACATCGGCCCGGATGAGACTCTGAAGATCATGATCGAGGATGGTTTCTCCATTAAGGATGGTCACCCGACCTTCAACAAACGTTACACCGATCCGATCAATGCTCAGCAGTTCGCGCAGGAGATGATCAAACACAACTACCGCGAAGGTTGGAAGCTGGTCGATATGCCCGAATAACCGTTCGTCAATGCCGGGCATCGAGATTGGCCCCCCTGACATGCGGTGTGCAAGGCCCGATCTGCTGTGTCCCTGTTTCCTGTTCAGTGATGCATTGAAGTTGCATCGGAAAGGTGACGTCGGGAGGGCGCTTTCTCCTGTGGATCGTCTGTATGTGTCTGGAGCGAAAGGCCGGAGAGCGCGGAGAGGAATCGATCCGAGCGAATTGGAAGAATGGCGAGTCCCCGTACCGATTTAACGAGAAAGGTCCGTTGACTTGGGCTTGCTGGGTTCGCTTTGGCTTCTAAGGCTTTCTACGAGAGGCCTCCAAAGCGGTGACGCGATAGGAAATGGCAATCAAGGCGCTTGGCATGGACGATGTGCGTGAGTTGCGCAAGGAGCATAACAAAAACATTGATAAATTTTATTGATCACACTAAAACACTTAATCTAAATAACAACAATGAAAACACTTCTTTCTGTAAGTAGCGTATTGGCTATGGCTGCAATGGTTACCTCATGTGGCAACAGCGGCGCAAACAAAGCTGCTGCCGACAGTACGGCCATGGCCGTGGATTCGAACGTGGTGGTACTCTTCGACGGTACCAGCCTGGAGGGTTGGCGCGGATACAACAAGGATACCCTGCCTGGCGCCTGGATTATCGAGGACAGCTGCATCAAGATTCAGGGCTCAGGGGCTGGTGAAGCCGGTGCCCGCAATGGAGGAGACCTGATTTATGCGGCAGAAAAGTTCGGCAACTTCGAACTCTCATTCGAATGGAAGGTGGCCAAAGGGAGCAATAGTGGCGTCTTCTATATGATTCAGGAGGTTCCGGATGCACCGGCATACTACTCTGCTCCTGAATATCAGATTCTTGACAACGCGAACCACCCCGATGCCAAATTGGGTGTAGATGGCAACCGCACATCTGCTTCGCTGTACGACCTGATCCCGGCTAAACCACAAAATGCCAAACCTTATGGCGAATGGAATACCGGTAAGATTATGGTATATAAAGGTACGGTCGTTCACTACCAGAATGGAGAGCAGGTATTGGAATATCACCTGTGGACTCCCGAATGGAAGGCCATGCTCGATAAGAGCAAGTTCAGCAAGGATAAGAATCCTCAGGCCTACGAACTGCTGACTAACTGCGGTGGCGAGCAGAGAGAGGGTTATATCGGCTTGCAAGACCATGGTGATGACGTTTGGTATCGCAACATTGTGGTGAAAAAGTTGGACTAAACCCTATCTGAATTTGGTATAGTATTAATTAACCTAACCCACAAGGAGGCCGGGGATCGAATATTCGATCCCCGGCTGTTTTATGACCTGAGGAGAATTCGTCTATATCGTGAATAGGTTCCGCGGGGAGGGGGAGCGAGCCTGGACGAGTAGTGACTGTTCATTATGACCTATTTTATCGGACGGAGGAGACATGCGACGAAATTGTACAGTTAGATACAGGGAATAATGGGGCGTAAGATTCGCGGGAGAGACTCCCGGGGAAATGTTCAAAGGGCGGCTGTCGTTTTTCCGTGAGACCATGACAGCATTGGATCGTGTCGTCGTGAGGTAGCGATTGTACGAGGGGATGAGGAGAGCAAGGAGACAAAGGAACAACGATTGTCCCTCACGAAGCATATTTATTGATGAATTGGGATGGAGAATAGCTGTTGTGTAATTTGTTGTTGATTAATAGGTGATGGCGACATGCAGGGGTGGCAGTGTAACAACGTCCGAAGGAATCTTTTGTCGTCTGTGTGGTAATGATATTGTTGGAACCTACACAGGTCTCTCTGAGAGGTCGGGTGGACAGGACAAACAGAGGACGGCTCGTTATATGGAGTAGAAATTAGAAATGGGGCAGATCGAAATGCACGTCCCACAACGAACAGGAAGGATTTTGTGTGCAGAATAATGTGTGTGATGCTGTTTGCATCTAAATGCGGAATTGTATATCTTTGTTAGACCTTCTGAAAAAGGGCGTTCAATTTTCGGAGTAGCTCGACTGGATAACGGTTATGAGCTGTCAATGAAGGGTTTGAATAGCCCCTTGAGAAACGAAACTGTAACACACAAATTCAATAAACCGAACAAAATGAAAAAGACCATGAAATCGACGCTGAAGCTGGCTGCACTGGCTTTGGTGGCTGCTTACGGCATCTCATGCTGTGGCAACGCGAAGAAGGCCTGCGCTTGCGGTGAAAACTGTGCTTGCGGCGATAGCTGTACCTGCCAGGCCCCTTGTGCTGTGGATAGTGCCAAATTGGCCCTGCAGGTGTATGACGCCTCCAAACCAATCAATCTGCAAGAGATGAACCTGTTCTTGGAATATGACAAAACCGACACGATCAAGGTGAGCGAAACGGTCACCCGTAAATTCATCTATCTGAACAACTTGATGACCGTGATCGTGGATTTCAATAATGGCCCGATGGCGGAACCCGATCCCCCACATTCACACCCTGCTGAACAGATCACCTATGTGGCTATTGGTGAGTGTGACGTTTATATGGGCGATCAGCCTGCTAAACACCTCAAAGCCGGTGATGTCTACGCGATCCCGAGCAATGTGCCCCATTCCGTGAAGTCTACGACCAAACATCTGCGTCTGATCGACAACTTCAATCCGATTCGCGAAGATTTTATCAAAAAATAGTAACCCGTAAATGGCGTTTCCAGGCGGGG
>ENA-ORSJ01000253-ORSJ01000253.1-human-gut-metagenome-genome-assembly--contig:-NODE-253-length-60695-cov-12.187203_pt1 | contig 60695 bp, 57 predicted proteins | sample MGYA00242191_ERZ509158 | MGnify/ENA primary metagenome ERZ509158 (study PRJEB26280, sample SAMEA2338623) | human gut metagenome | biome: human gut; feature: human-associated habitat; material: faeces...
AAATTCGCTTGAAACCGAAGTCGGTCAGCAAGCTGATGTATCTTTCTTCTACCTGTTTCATAATCATCTGTATTAAAAATCCATGCCGCAAAGTTACGACTTTATTTTCAAACCCGCAAGAGATTTCAGTGAAAAGTTTATGAAAAAGTAAGAGATTGCGTTTCTTATGTGACAGGACAAGGGTCTATATGCCACGATGACAAGTGGTGTATAGACCCTTGATTATATGGAGATTTTCGTAATCTACATCTCCGCTATTCTGTATTTATGATATGGCGGATGGCATGCAGGCGGTAACAATGCCGTTTACAACCCTTTGGGGATATGATACGGATGCTGACTGAGTCGGAATTTATGTGTTTTATGTTGTTTTCTTCACGAATAATTTGGTGGTTACAAAAAAACAACGTATCTTTGCAGCAGAAGTGCTACAATCGGTAATTTGAGAACAAATTTTCATTGTGCCTGTTTGCATTATCAATAAATCAAATAACAAAAATTCTGCTTATGGGAAAGATAGTAGATAAAACAGAGACTAAGATAGTTACGCTTGATGGAGTTGAGATTATCAAGCAGGTAACGAAGGTACTTATGCCTAATGGTAAGTACCGATATCCTACTGTATATTTTACGGTTAACGATGATGTCAAGGCTCTGACAGCAGAACAATTAGACAAAATCCGCATCCCTGTCTATAAACAGTTAATTTGAAATTAATATGGGAGAAAGTGAAGGTTATCCCTTCGTCTTTCAAATGATAGACAGGGATAGTGCTGATGAATGGCTGATTGAAACTTTGCAATATAGATTCAAGTCAGCTAAATCTCATCATTCTTATATTGTAAGAGTTGAGCGTTATCAGGAACATGCTTATTGCGTGAAGTTCTTTGATAAGGTCAATATGAATAGTAAATTGAAATTTAGTCTTCGTACAAACACTTTTGAGCCAAGAATCATTTTCTATACATTGTTCCATATTATGCTTGATGTATTGAAAAGAGATAGCAAAGCCTCATTCTTCTTTGTTGGTGCAGAAGATGAAAATGATGAATTAGGAATGGCGACAAGACGATTTCGTGTATATAAGAAATTCACTACGTCTGTGGTATCTGAAAGATTATTCAAGCATTATGCAATAGAAAATTAGTCTTTGTATATTCTGATTAATAAGAACAGTTGTTCTGATTGTGATGATTTAGCCAAAAGAATTACTGTTGCAGTAAAAAAACTATTCTCTCGTCATTAAAATATAATTAGGTTAACAGTATATATCTGATTACGGGAAACGACAAGGGGCTATATGTCACGATGAACAGGTGGCGTATAGACTTGGTGAATGTTGAGTGTTGAATGAAAGAAATATGACGACAAAGAAAAAGGGCGCATCCGGATTGGATGCGCCCTAACTTGTTAAATAAATTCGGAGGGATTCTGCTCTTGAAACACCCTCTTAATGGAAGAGAATCAGGAAGCATCCAGGAGGTACTGGAGCTTCGTGGCATCAAAACACGGACAGGCTTTCTGAACGCCAGGCAAATCGCGATGCCCCAGGATGGTACGGATGCCCGGAAAACGGTGGTGAAGATCCTGAATCAGATGCTTCATCGCCTCCTTCTGCTTAGGAGTGCGGGTGTCGCTGATGCAGCCCGATGGCGAAAGACCACCCTCGTAACAGATGCCTATGCTGTGCGCATTGTAACCGATGGCATGAGAGCCCATACGCTCTACCGGGCGACAGGCATGAACCACTCCATCCAGCGTGATGTAGAAATGGTAGCCGATGTCAGTCCAGCCGTTGTTATGCACATGGTCGTAGCGCAGCATCTTCATCGTATAACGGTGATTGCAGCGGCTACCGCTGCAATGCACCACTATCATATCGATATCTCTCATAGGCATCACTCTAAAGTCCACCTGCCGAAACGCCCAACGCCCCGAGGAGAGCTGTCAGTACGGTTACTGCAAACTTGAGAATCTCATTCCATTTCTGCTTGTTCTTTTCTGTCATAATCTATTCTGTTTTAAAAGGTTAATTATTGAACTTTTGCATATCATGAAGTTAAAGGAGTTAAGGAAGTTAAGGAGTTAAGACGTATGTCTTGCTGCTTAAAAACTACGCCAAAAAGACTGTTGTCTTAACTCCTCAGCGACCGTAGGGAGCGATAACTCCTTTAACTCCTTTAACTTCTGAGCTTGCGAAACTTGAATTAATTATTCTAATCCGTCTCCAGTTTCACCACTGCCAGTGCTGCCAGTTCCGCCGGTCTGCTCGCCAGAGGTGTTGCCACCCGTGGTATCGCCGCCTGAAGGAGTATTGTCCTTGGCAGGCTTTTTCTTAGCCTCCTCGATGTCGAGAGTCTTAGCGCCCTCCTTCTCAGCCTTGAGGGCAGCCTTCTGTACGGCACGTGATGCAACCTGCTCAAACTCCATACCTACGAAGATGTTGGCAAGATCGCTGCCCGGGATAAACTGGATGTTCACACCCTTGATGTTGATGTCGCTCTTAAATTCGGCTGCGGTTGCCGCACCCTCACTGGTAAGCTGGAGGCGGAACTTGCCCAACTCGCCGAAATCAATCTGGTTGCCTCGCTGCAACTCGATGATCATGTTCTCCTGCATACTGACCAGAACGGCTGTTACATCCGCATAGGATACAGTGGTCTGCATAGCGATCAACTTCGCAAACTTCTTGAGCGAAATAGACTCGTTCATCTGAGCACGGGCGTAGAACTTAGGAACTCCTGCTTTGTCACCAAATTTTGACGCAAGCTTTACTAAACTGTAATTAATTGCCATAATACATAAAATTTTAAAATTGTGAATAATCATGTTGTGCACCGGTCTCTTCCCGAATGCTGATACAAAGATACAACATCGGCGGAGCCCCACTTGTCCACTTTGGTACGATAAGTACCAGTTGTGCACTATTTGGCTCAATTATGTATACTTTTGCACGCAAGCGTATGCAGCAGAATACTGATATGGTTCAGTCAGCTACTCCAGATGGTTCTGTCAGCGAGTCAAGACGTCTCGATAAATCGACGGATACGACTCCGTTAGCCTACGTTGTCGAATCCTTAACCCGATGCAGTCGAATCCTTAACCTTGTCCAGCCGTCTGTGTAACCCAGTGCAGCCATATCCTTAACCCGACGCAGCCGCTTCAGTTGGTAAACGGAAGTACATCATTTTTTCACCTCATTCGAGCGCTCAATGACTACCAGAGAGAATTAGCTTTTGACTGTTACCATCAGAGCGAATAATAGTTACCATCAGAGCGAATCATGTTTCTTCAGAATATGCCCGAATGACTACTAGAGCGAATCTTAAAAATGTAAGATATTGAATATCAGATAGTTAAATATGAAATTTTCTTCCCTACACTATACCAAGTATATTATATATATACTTTTACATCAATTACACTATACGTAATACGGGAGGAAAGAACTTTTTTTTTCAACAAATCAGCCATTAAAATGCATTTTTTCTCTTCAAAAATTTGCATAAGTCTGAAATAAATATTACTTTTGCATCATGAAAGCGCGGAGAATGCGATTCTCCTCCCGATGAAGGACACTGGGAATTGCTTTCGGTTAAGGATTAGAACATAGCTCATTGAGTAGGACTTTCCACCCTGAAAAGTGAGTGACCAAAAGGTAATCCTTACAGGGCATTCTATGCCTGATAAATTTGATAATGATTTATCGGCATGGATGCGTAGTAAGGTTCTTTTGGTAGCAAGAACGATGGTGGAAAACTTTCCTTTGTGATTGTTCATTTATCTTGTTATGTTATCCTTACTCCAATTCCATGCCGGTTTTCAATAAACAATAACCAAGACTTGCCCCAATCGGTAGGCCTCTAACGATTTTAACAGAAAACGGAAATGGAACAATTTAATCAACAGCCTCCGGGCGGGCAGCAGTCCTTCCCTCAGACAAATCAACAAGAGAAACAACTGATAGCCATCCTTGGCGTACAGGGATTGTCTTACCAGAACTATTCGGTGGCAGAACTCAAAATCGTTCTACAGATTATCAGGCATGCCCAGAAAGTTATTCTGGACTATGTAGTCCCTTACCACACAACTTCACAGACTTTTAATGGCTTCACCTCAGAGCAGAGAGCAGCAGGCCACACGGATGTCGTCATGAAACTGTCTGAGTTTAAATTTGGAGCTGGACATTATCCGCAATTGCGCGATGCCATCCAGCGTATAGAATCCAAACCCATCCTGCTGCCGTTCAAGCAGGGCGACCAGACATACTACAGGAAGTTTTCATGCCTGTTTAAGAGTGAGATATACCAGAACCGGCACAAGAACTGGATGGTAAAATTCCGCTTCGACAACAACGTAATACGGTTTTTCTACAATTGCGACAAGGGAGTCAGCCGTATCGACCTCAATGCCATCAACCAATGCCGTGGCGCATCGAGCATCAAGTTATATATCATCATGAACTGCTGGGCGGCAAAGGGATTCACCATCAGCAAAACGGCGCATATCCAGCAACTGATGCATGGCAGGGAAGATTACTACAAGACCTGGTCGGCACTAGACAACAAATGTCTGACTTTCGCCTGCAAAGACCTCAAGCGCCTTTACCGTAACCGCATCATCGACCAGTATCTTACCTATAAGCCTTTCTTTCTGGAAGAGGGTGAAAAAGTGAAGCATCACCTGCCCGAGCACATCACCTTTACCCTGCACGACCGTCGCACTTCAGGCGAAACTGCAGAGGGTGCAGAAGTGAGCAGCGAACTGAGAGGGCAGCGGAGCAAACTGAAACTCCGGCTGCAATGCAATTATGATGTGAGCGAGAAGAAGGCTGAGCAGTTGAGCGGCTATCTCAGGTTAGATATGATTGGCGACCTGGAAGACTTCTTCCAGCGAAAGGATTATTACATAGCCAACTGCAGGCGTTCGAACAAGAAGATGAACACGGGTGGCTATATGACCACAGCCATGGTAGGTTTCTTTAAGGATCATGGTGTAGAAGGATTGTAAAAAATATAAAGCTTATGAATTATCCCCAACGTATGTACAGCAAGACCGAACTCGGTCTGCTCTACTTTCCCGACACAACCGACGGGGCGACAGCGCGCCGTCATATCATGGACTGGATCAAGCGTTGTGAGCCTCTCTGGAACGAGCTGCAGCGCCTAGGCTACCAGAATCGTAGCCAGTATTTCCCTCCCCGCCAGGTATCCACCATCTTCGAATATCTGGGCGAGCCGGGGGCGTAAAGAGAATGTTGAAAAGGTAAAAGGGTAAAAAGGTAAAAAGAGCCTAGCGGAATGTTAAGCTAGGGTGCTCTTTTTACCTTTTTTTTAGGGGACCAGCGATGGATTCGCTGGGGACGGGGGCACGAAGGGGGTTAGGCTTTTTTACCTTTTTACCCTTTTACCTTTTTACCCTTTAAAGATAGTTTATTTCAATAACTTTTTATAGTCTTTGTCAAATCCTTGAGGATGACGTCCGATGAAAAGAACATTGAGTAAGCAGTTGGCTGCCAGTTCTACATCATTGAGATCAGCGCCTTTGCCTTTTTTGACTTCCTTTCCCAGGCATACATCCCAGGTGGACTGGAAACAGCTATCATTTGCTCCAACAAACATATCATTTGAGTCAGGATCTTCCATCAGTTCAAACTTGATAACCTTTTTGGATGTGATAGGTTGGATATTGCAAAGCATATCGAATGCTTTTTCAAAAATATCGCGATGCAACTGTGCATTTGGAAACATCACATTGACTGTTGGAAATATCTCTTCAAATTCAAACGACTGCAATAGCTGGTAGAGTTTCATATGCTTATACCTTATTATATATATAACATTCAGTTTATCTACTCTCGTAGAGAAGACTAGAACTTAGCCATCTTGATAGCATCTATAGCACACTCATCACCCTTGTTACCCAACTTGCCGCCGCTACGATCCTTAGCCTGCTGCAGATCGTTGGTAGTCAAGAGACCATAGATAACAGGAATTTCCTGAGTAGCATTCAGACGGGCAATTCCGTAGGTAACACCCTCGCAGATGTAATCGAAGTGAGGAGTTTCACCACGTATCACACTACCTAAAATGATGACTGCATCATAGCCGCCATTCAAAACCATTTGATGGGCTCCGTAGATAAGTTCAAAGCTGCCTGGAACAGTTTTCACATGGATATTCTCAGTGAGAGCTCCATGTTTTTCGAGTGTTTTTACTGCTCCTTCGAGCAAAGCGCCCGTTATCTCAGGATTCCATTCTGCTACAACGATACCAAAGCACATGTTACTGGCGTCTGGTATTTTAGTAAAGTCGTATTCAGATAAATTATGAAGTGCTGTTGCCATATTGATTTCGAATTGTTATCAGTACAGATTAGTTAGAAGCGCGCTCGATGTACTTGTCGATTTCGCCACTCTGTACGAGCATAGCGTTAACATACTTCTTCTTAGCATCCTGATAAAGCTTCAAAGCCTCGTCTTTCTTACCCTGGCTTTCGAGAATCTCGCCTGCCTTGATAATGAATACAGGAGAAAGACTGTTGTTTGTACCATCGTCGGCCTTGCTGTCAGCCATAGAAGCAGCCTTCTTGAAAGCATCTACAGCCTTGTCGAGCTGGTTGAGATGCGCATAAGCATCACCTAAGGCAGCTTCAGCAGCAGGACTGATCATCTGGTCGTCTTCTGAAGAGAAAGATTCCAGGCTCTTCTGAGCTTCTGCCCATTTGCCGAGGTTTGCATAGCAAAGACCAGCATAGAGGTTTGCCAGGTTACCTGCATCTGTGCTGCTGTATTCGTCAGCAATCTTAGTAAAACCTACATAGCCTGCGCCATCACCCTTCAATGCCTGCTCATACATCTGGTTAGCAAAGTAGGTCTGACCCTTAGCAAGCATAGTGCTAGCCTTGTCCTCACGAGGACCTGAGATCTGAGATACATAACCGAATACACCTGCAATGATAACAATGATAGCTACTACTGCAATGATAATTGCCTTCTTGTACTTCAAGAAGAAGGCCTCACGAATGTTTAGGCTCTCTGTTTCCTGAGCCTGTACGTTGTTGTTTGCCATTTTTATTTTGCTTTTTTTATTATTCTATACTTTTTAGTTTCTGGTTTAGGGGCAATCTGCTCAATAGAAAGTTAGCTTTCAAATTGTGGAATGCCGCTAAACTTCTGCAAATTTACTCAATTTTATTCAATTATTGAAATTTCTAGCCTATTTTTTTTGTTTTTTCCTCTTTTTCTGCTAACTTTGCACTATAAAAGCAGAAAAGAGACTATGATTTTAAAGAATATTTCCATTATTAACTTTAAAAATATAAAGAGCGCCAATCTGGAGTTGTCGCCCAAAATCAATTGTCTGATAGGACATAATGGCATGGGAAAGACTAATTTCCTTGATGCCATCTACTATCTCTCTTTCTGTAGGAGTGCCTATAATTCTATCGATTCACAGATTATTACTCATGATGAGCCTTTCTTTATGCTGGAGGGAAATTATGATAATGATAAGGGGGAAATAGAGAATGTTTACTGTGGCATGAAACGGGGTACCAAGAAGCATTTCAAGAGAAACAAGAAGGAGTATAAGCGTCTTTCGCAACATATTGGGCTTATCCCTCTGATTCTGGTTTCTCCATCTGATGTTTCTCTGATAGAAGGAGGAAGTGAAGAGCGCAGAAAACTGATGGATGTGGTCATCTCTCAGTATGATTACTCTTATATAGAGGCTTTGTCCAACTATAATAAGGCTTTGCAACAGAGAAATGCTTTGCTGAAAATGGAGGAGGAGCCTGATATTACGATACTGGAACTTTGGGAACAGCAGATGGCGAGTAATGGTGAATTGCTGTACCAGAAACGGCAAGCTTTCGTTGACGAACTGGTTCCGCTGTTTCAGCAGATTTATCAGCAGATTTCGGGTGATAAGGAGCAGGTCCGTCTTCACTATGTTTCTCATTGTCAGAGAGGTCCTTTGTTGGATGTTATCCAGCGCGACCGGTTTAAGGATCGTGCTGTAGGGTATTCTCTGCATGGTGTTCACCGTGATGATCTGGAGTTTTTGCTGGGTGATTATCCGATGAAGAGAGAGGGAAGTCAGGGGCAGAACAAAACTTTCGTGATTGCCCTGAAACTGGCTCAATTTACTTTCCTGCAGCGCACGAGTTCCAATACGCTTCCTTTGCTCCTCTTAGATGATATCTTCGATAAGTTGGATGCTCAGCGGGTTGAGGCTATTGTAAAACTGGTTGCCGGTGACCATTTCGGCCAGATTTTTATTACGGATACGAACCGTGATCATTTGGATAAGATTCTCCAGAACATGCAGGGAGATCATACGATATTCTATGTAGAGAATGGGGAAATAATAAAGTAAGAATATGTTTAAAAGAAAAGTTAAGTCAATAGCAGAACTCTTGCCCGAATTTCTGAGAAAGGAAGGGTTGGAGACACCTTTGCAGCAGAAACGCCTGATCATGAGTTGGGATTCTGTAGTAGGGGAAAATATTGCTGCATATTGTGGTGAGAAGTTTATCAAGAACCAGACTCTCTATGTAAAGATAGAGAATGCTGCATTGAGGGCTGACCTCACGATGAGCCGTGCTACCCTTGTTCGCCGTTTGAATGAACAGGTTGGTGCACAGGTTATTGCAGATATACGCTTTTATTAATATTCCCCGCTCTATATGCTATATGATTTCGTCCATGCATATATCTGTAGGGGTAACAGGAAGGAGTCCTTCCTCTTTGATTTTCTGGAAGTCGAAACAGATTCCTATTTTGTATGCATGTGGAATCTGGGCAAGAAATCTGTCGTAATAGCCTTTTCCTCTTCCTAACCGGTTGCCTTTCATATCGAAACTCATACCTGGGATTACGGCAAGTTCTATCTCAGGATATTTCTCTTCCGGATAAATCTTGCCTTTCGGTTCAAGTATATGATAGGCTCCTTCCTTCAGGTCTTGAACTCCGGAATATTCTCTCAGTTCCATGTTCGTATCGTCCAGCACAACGGGCAGTATTACTCGTTTTCCCCTGGAAACAAGTTGGTCTATATAATGATGGGTGTCCACTTCATCAGGAAGCGAATAGTACATCAGTATGGTTTGGGCATTCTGAAGATGCGGGTTGGAATCTAAACGTGATAATACAGAAAGCGACAGTTCCTCAAGTTGTCTTGAGGAATACTGTCGCTTTCTGTCTTTTATGATTTTTCTTAATTCTTTCTTGTCCATGCCTTAAGCATTTGCTATCATACAATTATTATGGTGTAAGGAAGAATAGTTGTAGGGCGTATTCGCCATAGCTATCTTTTCTTTCTTCGCAGCGCCTTTTTTGGCAGGCTCTGGTTTCTTTGGAAATGCTGCATGGTTCTCAAATACATCCAGCGTCTTTTTGATGACTGGATCATCAAGATTGATGTATTGGGTCCATGCCTGCTCGTCCAACATATTGTAGATGATACGGCTGTCGATGACACGGTCTAATAGTTTGTGTGATTTCTTGATTAAAAGATTTCTACGTTTCAAACCATGTTTATCGGCATAGCTGACAAACTTTTCAACCATGTCCTGACTGTCAAGATAATCGGCAAGTTCCATCATCTCCTTGAAGTTGTTCAACTTCGGACGGTTATCGTCTGTATAAGTGAAGGCAAACTGCAAGATGAGACCACTCATACTAGCCTCCTTGAAATAGGATGTCATGCCGAGCGTATCTTCAGGAACAAAGATGTCTGGGGTGATACCACCTCCGCCATAGACAATACGGCCGTTACCTGTATGATAAGCTGGTCCTGTATGCTTGATGCTATCCTGTGAGAAGAACTCTCCGTGCTGGTATCTGTCAAGCAAGTCTTGCTCATAATCCTTGTCATCGCCCAGCGTATATGGCTTCTGGATGCATCTTCCTGAAGGAGTATAGTAGCGCGCAATGGTCAGACGGATGAGGCTGTGGTCAGGGAATTCTATCTGTTGCTGAACCAGTCCCTTACCAAACGAGCGTCGTCCGATGATGGTAGCACGGTCATTATCCTGCATGGCACCCGCAAAGATTTCTGCAGATGATGCAGAACCTTCATTGATGAGAACTACCATCGGAATCTTCTGGTAGGCACCCTTACCGTCACTCATATAGTTATGTCTAGGCGATTTGCGTCCCTGTGTGTAAACGATGAGCTTTTTGTCTGGCAAGAATTCGTTTGCCATGTTTACTGCAGCCGTCAGGTAACCACCTGAGTTATCCCGAAGGTCAATACAGAGGTTAGTGAATCCCTGCTGTGAGAGTTTGGCCAGAGCAATCAGCATTTCCGGATAGGTGTTCTCGCCAAAGTTCTTGATACGGATATAGCCAGTTTTGTCGTTAAGCATGTAAGCAGCTGTAACACTCTTTGTCGGTATTTCTCCTCGGGTTACGTTAAAGGTCTGAACCTTCTTGCTTCCATATCGTATAACTCCGATTTTCACCTTGGTATCCTTTGGACCCTTCAGGCGATGCATAGCCTCCTGATTGGTTACAATCTTGCCAACAAAAGGTTTGCCGTCTACGGCTACAATCTTATCTCCTGCCAAAAGTCCGGCTTTCTCGGCAGGACCATTCTGTATCACATTCTGTACATGTATCGTATCTTGGCGGATGACAAACTCTATGCCTACACCCGAGAAAGATCCTTTCAGATCGTCGGTGGCCTGAGCTGCGTCTTTAGCACTGATATATACGGAATGTGGATCCAGTTCTGCTAAAATCTGTGGAATTGCCTTATCTACCAGTGAGTCGATGTTCACGGCATCTACATATTGGTCATCAATAAGATGGAGCAGGTTGTTCAGACGGTTGCTTCCACTATTGATAACGTTGAGGCGATTTCCAGAGAAATGGTTGGAAAAGAATGTTCCGATGATAATACCTATCACAACACAGAATGCCATGATGAATGGCATAAAGCGGTTGGTCTTATTCTTACTCATGTTCATAACAATTCTCTTTTTACTAACGTTTTATCTATCTTATCTCTAATCTTCTACAGAAGATGTCTTTTCATCAGGATTGAGGTATTCTACCTTGATTCCTGCCCGTTGCATCAGTTTGATACCATCGTCCAGACGGTATTTCTCTGCATATACAACACGCTTGATGCCCGACTGTATGATCAGTTTGGCACATTCTATACATGGAGAGGCGGTGACGTAAAGCGTACTTCCCTCACTGTTATTGCTGCTGCGAGCCAGTTTCGTAATAGCATTAGCCTCCGCATGGAGAACGTATGGCTTGGTTACGTTGTTATCCTCACAGACATTTTCAAATCCGCTCGGTGTACCATTGTAGCCATCACTGATAATCATTTTATCTTTTACAACCAGTGCACCTACCTGTCGGCGTTTGCAATAGCTGTTTTCAGCCCATATACGTGCCATTCGCAAATAGCGAAGGTCGAGCTTGGTTTGTTTGGAAAGTTCGTTTGCCATTCTCTTATCCTTTATGTTGTACCTTGATTTCGTTACGTTCCAGCAGTGCATCGATGGTTGGCTCTTGTCCACGGAACCGTTTGTAGAGAACCATAGGATGCTCTGTTCCACCCTTAGAGAGTACGTTGTCACGGAAACTTTGAGCAGTCTTCTGGTCGAAGATTCCATTCTTCTTGAATACACTGAAAGCATCAGCATCCAATACTTCTGCCCATTTGTAGCTATAATATCCTGCGGCATAACCTCCTGCCATGATGTGGGAGAACTGTACGGTCATACAGGTTTCCTGCAACTGTGGCAATATCATCGCCTTTTTCCAGGCTTCCTTTTCATAAGGCATGATGTCGGCAGTAAATTCTTTCTCTTGGGTGTAGTATGCCATGTCAAGCAATCCGAAACTTACCTGGCGCAAGCAAGCGTAGGCTGCCATGAAGTTGCGACTCTTCATGATGCGCTCTATGAGTTCATCTGGCAATGGTTCACCTGTCTGATAGTGGAAGGCAAATGTACGGAGAAAATCTTTCTCTATTGCATAATTCTCCATAAACTGTGATGGCAATTCTACGAAGTCCCACCATACGTTGGTTCCCGAAAGGCTCTCGAAGCGGGTATTGGCAAACATGCCGTGCAGACTGTGACCAAACTCATGGAGGAAGGTTTCTACTTCTCCTAATGTCAAGAGAGCAGGCTTTTCCTCTGTTGGCTTGGTAAAGTTCATTACCACACTTACGTGAGGACGTATGTTTTTGCCCTTATGGTCTATCCATTGTCCCTGGAACTCTGTCATCCAGGCACCTCCTTGCTTGCCCTTGCGAGGGAAGAAGTCGGCATAGAATACTGCCAGATAGCTTCCGTCTTTATCAAATACCTCGTATGCCTTGACGTCTGGGTGGTATACCGGTATCTCTTTGTTCTCCTTAAAGGTGATGCCATACAGCTTGTTGGCGAGGCCGAACACACCGTCTATCACTTTGTCCAGCTGGAAATAAGGGCGAAGCATTTCTGCATCGAGATTATATTTCTCCATCTGGAGTTTATGAGAATAGAAGCCGAAATCCCATGGTTTCATTTCGAAATCTTTACCCTCCAGCTTCTTGGCAAGGGCTTCCACTTCTTTCGCTTCCTTTTCTGCCGTTGGCTTATAAGCCTCTATCAGGTCGTTGAGAAGTTTATATACATTTTCTGTATTGCTTGCCATACGATGGCGAAGAACATAGTCGGCATAGGTTTCGAAACCGAGCAACTGGGCGAGTTCTCTGCGCAGGTTTACCAGTCGTTTGCAGATTTCCAGGTTGTTCTGCTCGTTGTCATGGGTACATACCGTATTGCGTGCCATATACATCTGTTTGCGGAGCTCACGCTGGGTAGAGTAGGTCATAAATGGAGAATAACTTGGATAATCGAGTGTAAAGATCCAGCCTTCTTTTTCCTGCTCTTTGGCGGTATGCGCAGCGGCAGCTTTTGCTGTTTCTGGAAGTCCGTCGAGCTGAGCTTCGTCTGTGATATGGAGCGTAAATGCCTTGTTTTCTTTTAAGAGATTCTGTGAGAACTGCAGAGTGAGCATACTGGCTTCTTCTGTAAGTTTGCGAAGTTTCTCTTTGCCTTCTTCATCTAAGAGTGCACCGCTGCGTACGAATCCGTCATAGCTGGTGTCCAGAAGCATTTTCTCTTCAGGAGTCAGTTCTCTGTTGGGATGATCGTGAACGAACTTGATGCGCTCGAAGAGTTTCTTGTTCAGCGTGATGTCATTTGCGTGCTTGGTGAGAATCGGACTCATCTTCTGCGCAATCTCTTCCATCTCATCGCAGGTTTCAGCACTCATCATGCAAGAGAAAACGTTAGATACACGGCTCAAGAGGTCGTAATAGTGTTCGCCCTTATCGGGATCAACTCTTGCAATGGTATTCTCAAAGGTTGGTTCTGCCGGATCGTTTACAATCTTGTCTGTAGCCTCGTCATCACGGCGGATTCCCTCCATGAATGCTGGCTCATAATCTTCGAGACGGATTCGTTCGAATGGTACTGTATCGTGCGGTGTATTGTAAGGCACGAAGAATGGGTTGGTTCTATTCTGTATTGTATTGTCTTGCATATTGTTACTTTTTAGCTGCAAAGTTAGCAAAAAAATGCCTTATTGCCTTGATAATAAACGTTTTTAACTTATATTTATCGGTCGTTATACTTTCTTTAGCGTTTGATGAGATTTTCCAGTGCAGGGATATAGATTCTGCCTCGTTCTAGCTGGATAAGTCCTTCTGATTGTAGTTCGTTGAGGGCTTTGGATACATAGATGCGCTTTACATTCATCTCTTCTGCTAAACGGGTCATCTTGATATGAAAGATTTTCTCGCCTGCCGGGCGGACGCTGTGGCTCTCGAAGAAACGGATCAGTCGCTCACTCAGTGTCTTGGCAGGAACTCTGAACAGTCTGCGGTTGTTCTTCTGGGATTGGGTGCAGACCAAGTTCAGAAGATTGATGCGGAATATTTCATATTCATCGGATAACTTCATGATCTCTTGCTTGCTGACTGACATGATGCTGCAGTTGTTCTTTGCCACATAAGTGTGAGTGAAGCGCTGGGTAAGACCGAAAAGTCGTTCCAGCTGGAATGATTCCGGTGCCGAAATGTCTTCTTCTACCTGATAGCCGTAGTCATCTGCCTGGGTTATCACCTTAATATCTCCACTGATTAAATAATATAGACGTGTACAACTGGTGCCTTCTTCAACTATAGTTTCACCCGCTTCCAGTTTTTGAAAGTCAAAACGGGTTTTACCTGCTACATTTTGGAAGTCATAGCGAGTCATTCCCAGGAATAATGGGAGTGATAATAAACTGTCGTATAGTCTATTGGTTGACATGTAAGTTTATTTATTTAATATCTTGTTTTTGAGAGACGGTGAATACCATATCTTGTTTTGTCCTTTCTCGTCAGCATAGATGAGATATGCACAGAGGTCCGGATGCTTTTTCAGAATCTGTTTTGCGCCCTCCATTCCCATTACCATAAACGAGGTAGCATAGGCATCGGCTGTAGCACAGTTCTTGGCTAAAACCGTAGCAGATAAGATGTTATGCTGCACAGGATAGCCTGTCTTGGGGTCTATGGTATGTGCATACTTCTTGCCGTTTTTATAATAGAAGTTTCTGTAGTTACCACTCGTAGCCATGGCTATGTCGGTAATATCAAGTACATCCTGAATTTCCTGACTCGTATTGGTAGAATCGTCAGTTGGCTTGTTGATACCAATATGCCAAGGCACTTGTTTCTCGCTAACACCGTTTACTACAATTTCTCCACCAATCTCAACCATAAAGTTGCTGATACCTTTCTTTTTCAGGAATCTGGCAACAATGTCGCTGCCGTATCCTTTGGCGATAGCAGAACAGTCAAGCATAATCTTAGGATTTTGCTTGATGATGCGTCCCTTTTCCAAGGCTACTTTCTCATAACCAACCAGCGTTTTGATACTGTCTATCTTGGCTTTCGTAGGAGGTACCCCCTGCTTGAATCCAAAGCCCCAGAGGTTTACCATTGGGGCAACCGTGATATCAAAGGCTCCATTGGTTTCTTTTGAGATGCTTTCTGCCATGCGGAATACTTCGGTAAACATTTCGTCTACCTCAATATCTTTACCTTGGTTTACCTGTGTGATGACAGAGGTCTTATTGAAAGGAGACAAGGATTGGTCTACCTTCTTGAGTTCTGTTTCTATCTCTTGCTGGTAGTTGGTATCACTCTGATAGGTAATGTGATAGATGGTGCCAAAGATAAAGCCGGTATCTTTCTGATAGGGCGTATTATGCTGCTGACGTATGATAACGATGGTACCAACGATAAGTATCAACAGAAATGGAATTTGCCAGATAAGTTTCTTTTTTTTCATTCTTTACACATTATGAAGTCTTTAAATCTCTAGGGTTACATTGAATGTTCCGCCAAGGCGTGAACCTCCCTGCTTACCGTAGCCTGGCACATACCAGGTGTTGCCTAATTCTCCATTGTTCTTGAAGAGGCGGCGTTTGTATCTGAAACTCCAACCCATACGGACGGGACCCCAGATTTTGGCATCAATACCTATTACGCCTTCCAGCCAATGATAGTTGCAGGAAATGCCGTTGCCTCCATAGGGCGTTTCGCCGCCCCATACTGGGTCTGTAACGGGTGGGGCGCTCAGGTCATATTCATAATAGGTGCAGGCATAACGGAAACCGCCAAACAGACGGTAGTCGTCGTGTTTGTTCTTCAGAAGATTCCAGTCTACACCTAATCTGAAATAGGGAGCGCTGGTCTTGTAGGTGATTTGGGTTGCCTCATCGCTGGCATCTGCCTTTCCATAACCCAATTCGAAAACAGGATAATACTTGTCTTTCAGATTGATACGGAGAGATGCTTCGTACTGCCCATAGTCGCTAACCATCAACTGTACGGGACCTATCAGGTCAACTCCCACAGCCATACCTCTAAAAAAAGGTATGGTATCAGGCTGCTGCTCTATGATCTTCTTCTTGCTTTGTGCCTGACAGGGGAGAACAGCAAATAGGGATAGCATACTAGTTGCGGCTGCCAAAATATATGTAGAAATGTGCTTTGGATGCATCATAATTTACCTCTTTTTGATTGATGACTATTGAGTCAATATAATTGTGAGTAGTCTTAACATCGGTTATCGTATGGAAGAACGATGGACTGCAGTCTACCGACTCAAAATGAGAGCGGTTTTCCTTTGATACAGTCACGGTGTCCTTGAATACTTGCTTCGATAGGGTATGTATCTCGAAAAACAATACGTCTTCATCCAGGCTGTAACTCATAGGCAGACTGAAACTGTCTACGTTTACATCCTTATTGATCAGCACACTATCTGTTCCTGCTATCTTTTTCGTAGAAATCGTTAGCGTGTCTTTTAGCGTTTTGTTGTCGCCCATCAACTTGTATTTGGTATATACAGTATTGTTGAGTGGGCAGTCGAGCGATGTACATCCCATCATGGCTAGAACCATGAAAACGACGAAAGGTATTATTTTCCGCATCTTATTTCTTTTTCTATTTGATAATCGTTACGGTTTGGGTTCTGGCGGCTGATAAGGTCGCCCAGGAATCCGGCAAGGAACAGCTGGCTACCCAAAACCATCGCTACAAGAGCAATGAAGAAGTAAGGTGAATCGGTAATGAGATGTCCGTAGATGCCGTTGTGCAGGTCGATGGCCTTGTCTATACCTAAGCCGATGAGCGATAGGAAGGCTATGAAGAATACGACGCTACCCAGGAAGCCGAATACGTGCATTGGCTTTTTGCCAAAATTGCTCAGGAACCAGAGAGTCATCAGGTCAAGATAACCATTTACAAAGCGGTTCCATCCCATAAACTTTGATTTGCCAAACTTTCTTGCCTGATGATGAACAGGCTTTTCGCCTATCTTGGCAAAACCTGCATTCTTGGCTAGATATGGGATGTAACGGTGCATCTCACCATATACCTCGATATTCTTAACTACGTCGAGGCGATAAGCCTTCAGACCGCAGTTGAAGTCGTGCAGATTGTGTATGCCGCTTACTTTGCGTGCAGTAGCATTGAAGAGTTTGGTAGGGATGGTCTTGCTCAGAGGGTCTCCTTCTTTACGGTTCTGCTTGTAACCTGACACGAGGTCGTATCCCTCTTTCATAATCATCTGGTAGAGTCCCGGAATCTCGTCTGGAGAATCCTGAAGATCGGCATCCATGGTGATGACAACATCGCCCTGTGCTTCTTTGAAACCACAGAAGAGTGCTGGGCTCTTTCCATAGTTTCTGCGGAATTTGATACCCTTTACTTGCTCGTTCTTCTCGGCAAGTTCTTCTATGACGTTCCATGAACGGTCGGTAGAACCGTCGTTCACAAAGATGACTTCATAAGTAAAATCGTTTGAGTCCATTACTCGCTTTATCCAGGCGAAGAGCTCTGGTAACGACTCTTCCTCATTGAAAAGAGGAATTATTACTGAAATATCCATTATCTTGTATTTATCTGTTTGTTTCTTATTTATTGTTATTTTGTATGCTGTTGTTTATCCTTCTTTGCCATTACAGCAGCAATAATCGGGCTGAGTACAGCACCTGCTACCAGGTCGGTAATCATAAACATCGAAGCCCAGGCTATCGGTTTCATCATACTGACAGCATCAAGAAGGGCTTTAGATTCCCCTGCAGTTAACTGATACGCTTGTGCTACAACCTGATAGTTGGTTTGCAGTTGGTTCATGAATAGACCCGTATCCATAAAACGGAACCAAAGATATTGCACAAGGGTAAGCAGAAGGGTTGCATTGAAGAATGTCTGGATGCAATAGTAGAATGCATGACGGAAAGAGATATGTCCGTCTCTTGCATAGTCACGGAATGCCTTCAGTCGCTTGGCCACAACAAATGGGGTTGCTATGATGAGAATGTTGGAAATGAATCCCAGCATCTGGTATTGCGGGTCTACTGCCAGCATGGTACATACGAAACTGACAATCCAGACAGCTCCGAGGATGGCACCATCTTGCCGGGCAAATGCTTTGGTTTGTCTTATCTTGCCTGTGTCAATGATAATCGTTTTAACCTTATGCATTTGCTGGCTTGCTTTCTTTTCTTCCTGATTCTCGTTATTTTCTGTATTCATTGTTTTTATTGTATTTCTACGGATGTAACATATCAATTTGCAAAAATACAACTTTTTTATTATATAAGGTGTAAAGGGTGGAAATATTTATATATAATTAAAGATAAATCCTCGTGAAATAGAGGTTTCACCTGTCATGTTATGAAATATAGAAGTAAAATGTATGTAAATAAAAAAAGGAACCCTCCAAAAGAAGATTCCTTTTTGAGCCTCTTGTCGGATTCGAACCAACGACCCCGAGATTACAAATCACGTGCTCTGGCCAACTGAGCTAAAGAGGCGGGTGGACAAGCGATTCATATCGCACCGCTACAACCAAGTACCCTTGCTATGTTCCCATCCTGGGGGATTCCGAGGGAGCTGGTCGTATGAGACTTGTCCGTCTCAATTTTTAAGCGGGTGCAAAGGTACGGTTTTTCTTTGAACCCGCCAAATGTTTTGCCGAAAAACTTTAGTTGTTTAACGTTTGTTTGCTAAAAATCAACTACCGTAATGCCTGATCCGCCAAATTGTACGTGTTCATCTGCATAATGGGTCACATTAGGCACACTACTCAGATATTGGCGAATGAGCTGTCTTAGGATGCCATTTCCCTTTCCGTGAAGGATTCTGACTCGTGGCATTCCTACCAGGATAGCATCATCGATGAAGTATTGTACCGCATTAAGTGCTTCATCGCCTCGCATTCCGCGAACGTCCAGATCCTGGTGAAAGTTGGATTTATGTGAGTCAATGGTCTTTCTGGTTTCCTTACTGATACCGTATGAAGCCAGATTTTCCTTGCGCTCTTCTGTCTTGTCTGCATTTTCAACAGGAGTTGTGGCATGCTCCAGACGGTTCAGGCGCATCTTGGTTCTCATTCCTCCAAATACGGCAGTTGCTGTATCTCCAGTAATGTTTTCTACCTTTCCGATTGTAGTCAGTCCCTTGATGCGCACCGTATCGCCAATCTGAATATCACGTTTACTATCTGCTTGAGTCTTGTTCTGTGCATTCCTCAGTGCTGCTGCAGCCTTTTCCTGATTCTCTTTCTTTTCAGCCTGGCGCTTGGCATGGCGCTCTTTGCGTTGTTGAATCTGGGCTATCTTGCGGGCAATTTTGTCATCGGTCTCCTTGGTATCAATTTCCTGAACCTCTTGCTTGAAGGCATCAAGTTCCTGACGGATACGGCGGGTTTCTTCTTTTTCAGCCTGGCTTTCTTTGATTTCCCGGATGGCGTTTTCGATTCTTTTGTTACTTTCTTTCAGAAGTTCTGCGGCTTCTTCTTTTGCCTTTTTGAGAATTGCCTTTCTGCTTCGCTCAATATCCTCTATGTCGTTTTCGTACTTGGAGATTGTTTTCTCCATGTCTTTTTCACGCTGGTGGATATTCTGGCGTTTGTTTTCCCAATATCGCTTGTCACGAACTATATCCTGAAGATACTTGTCGCTTTGAATGTATTCAGAACCAACGATATCTGATGCTTCCTTGATTACTTCTTCGGGTAATCCTATCTTTCTTGCAATTTCGATAGCGAAAGAAGAGCCTGGTCTGCCTATAGCTAATTGGAAGAGGGCTTTCATCTCATGGCGGTCGTAGAGCATGGCGCCGTTAACCACTCCTTCATGGCTGTCGGCAAAATGCTTCAGGTTCTGATAGTGGGTGGTAATCACACCATAAGCTTTTTGCTTGCAGAACTTGTCGAGTACAGCTTCGGCGATAGCACCACCTATGCCTGGCTCTGTACCTGTACCAAACTCATCTATCAGAATGATGGTCTCGCCATTGGCTGCCTTCATCATATTCTTCATGTTCAGAAGATGAGATGAGTAGGTACTCAAGTCGTTCTCTAAACTCTGTTCGTCACCGATATCAATCATGATGTTTTGGAAAACACCTGTCTTTGAACGCTCACTTACAGGGATGCTCAAACCGCATTGCAGCATATACTGTAATAATCCGACGGTTTTCAGACAGACAGATTTGCCGCCTGCATTTGGACCGGAGATGATAAGAATGCGTTTGTCCTGTGTAAGCATGATATCCAACGGAACTACTTTCTCGTTTTTTTTCTGTAGAGATAGCTGCAATAATGGGTGTATCGCACGGGTCCAGTCTATGTGTGGGTGGTCTTCTACCTCGGGTTCTATGGCTTTGAAGATATCAGCCAGTTTTTGCTTGGCTTGTATCAGGTCAATGATGGCAAGGAAACGGTAACTGTCCAGAATTTCCTTGGAGTATGGGCGTACCTTGTTGGTAAAGTCGGTGAGGATGCGAATGATTTCCTTTCTCTCTTCTCCTTCCAGTTCACGTACACGGTTGTTCGCCTCTACCACCTCGGTAGGTTCTATAAAGACTGTTTTACCTGTGGCACTCTCATCGTGTACGATACCTTTGATTTTGCGCTTCAGAGTAGGGATGACGGGAATAACCAGTCTGCCGTCACGCAGGGTAGGGGTAACATCTTTTTCTACGATGCCTTCACTTTGTGCCGAGCGCAATATACTATATAAGGTACGTGAGATGCTGCCCGCTGTCTTTGCCAGTTCTCTGCGAATCTGAAGAAGTTCAGGGGTTGCATTATCTCTTATCTTGCCGAATTTGTCAAGTATCTGGTCGATGCGCTGAATCAGTTGTGGAAAAGTAACTACATCCTGTGAAAGGCGATGTAGGGCTGGGTAGGGATACTTTTTTTCTCTTTTCCATCCGTCTTCCGGCTCGTCATCGTCATCGCTGTGATTCAATATTTTCACCATATCTGCTATGGTAGATAGTGAACGTCGTAAGTCAAACAGCTCGTCCTCTTCCAGGTGACTGTTTTCTACACGGATACGGAGGATGCTCTCCCTTACATCATAGAAATATTGTAGGGGAAAGTCTTCTACTTCCTCCATCAGTCTGCGGAACTCACGCACCTGCATGAGCCATTCGTTAACTTGTTCTGCATCGCTGCTGAATGCCATCTTGTCTACCTGTTCCTTTCCGAGTGGAGAGAGGCATCTTTCGCGCAGCATCTTGCGGATTTCATAGAATCCTATCTTATTTTCAAAATTATCTGGATATATCATGGGTGCAAAGGTAGTGCAAATCGAAGACAATACAAAATAAAAAAGCATTTTTTTATTTTTATTGTTGAGATTCGGCCTGTCTTATTAGAAAGTAGTGTATTTTCCTCTACCAAATGTTTGAACTGTTAAGCGTGTTCTGGGCATTTCCGGGTGTAAGTTTTTGCTTAATTACGGCAAGATATTCCGTCCATTTTGCATCTGTTCTTCTGTTCCAGACGTCGCCTAAAAAAGCAGCTCCGCCAAAGTTCCATGCTCTCAATTGTGGAATATATTCAGGGGTGACACCTCCCAATGCAACTACTCGCTCATTGATGATTCCATTGATGCCTGCTTCCTCTAAGTCTTTGTTAGAGAAGGAATGCTTGTAGCCCTTCTTTGAAATGCTGTCAAAGATTGGACTGAGGAAAACATAATGGCAGGCAGGTTTGAGAATCGCGCTCTTTTCGTCTTTGTTCTTGGATGATATAGTCTGGAGAGCTTGTTCTACTTCCTTAAAACTATGGCAGGATTGTGAGATGCTTCCTTGAAAGCCTTCTGGAATCTCGTGGTTTCTTCTGTTAAGATGAATACCATGAAGATGAAATTCCTGACAAAGTTCGAAGTGATCGTGTACTACGATCTTTTTATGCCATTTCTTGTCGATTTCCTGTATCAGTCGCTTACACTCCTCTATATTTGATTCTGGTTTGCGCAGATGTAGCAGGTCTATGCCTGCTTTAAAGAGTTGGTAGATATAGGTTGATTCATTCTCTATAAAATCGGGCAGAGTGATTACTATCCATTTCATATTCGTTGTGATTTTATTTCTTTATATAAAGGTGTTGGCGTTATTTGATAAACAGTGCCTTGGGTTCATAGAAATGATTCACCGGACCATGACCTTTTCCTATCTGTACATCTTTTCCTGCCAGAATTGCGCCTGAAAGATAGGTCTTTGCCATGGCGATAGCTGTATTCATATCCAATTCTCTTGCCAGATAAGAAGTGATGGCTGAGGATAGGGTACAACCTGTACCGTGGGTATTGCGTGTGTTTACGCTAAGGCCTCGATAACTGGTAATAGGTTTTCCGTCTTCGAAGAGGTAATCAATCTTTTCTGCTCCCTGGAAATGGCCGCCTTTGATGAGTACATATTTACAGCCTAACTTACTGATGGCTAAAGCTGCGTTCTGGATGTCTTCCTTATTCTGTATCTTCATTCCTGCCAGTATCTCTGCTTCCGGGATGTTAGGTGTTAGCAGGGTAGCTAGTGGTAATAACTCCTGTATGAAAATGCTGAGAGCGTCCTCCTGCATGAGTCTGCAACCACTGGTGGAAACCATCACAGGGTCAATGATGAGATGCTGGTATTCCCCTTGGTATCTCTTCAGGGCTTCAGCAATAGCCTGGATAGTGGTACGGTCGTTAACCATACCTACTTTGATGGCATCTGGGTGGATGTCGTCCATCACTGCTTCTATCTGGCCTTTTACTATTTCGGGGTTGATGTCTTGGATGGCATAAACTCCCAGGGTGTTCTGTACGGTAATGGCTGTAATGGCCGATGCGGCATATACGCCTAGTGCTGACATTGTCTTGATGTCAGCTTGTACGCCGGCTCCTCCGCAACTGTCTGAGCCAGCTATTGTCATTGCTGTATAATATTTCATAATTCCTGTTAACTTCTTGCTTTTCCTCTAAAACTGTTTCTTACCAGGGCTGATTCACAGGTCTCACAGAGATGTTCTGTGGCTTGATGGTGCTTGAAACCTTCTATCATGGCTTGGGCACGGGGTGAAGCCAGAATTTCTTCCAGCGATTGTTCAAGCAGGTTCCCAAGTGCTACATCTCCGTTGTGGTCCAAACAGCAGGGTACCAATGTTCCGTCTGCCAATACGCCTATCTGTTTGAGTAGGGCTTTACAGAAAACTTCTCTTTTTTCTTCTCTGATACCTGATTTCTGATTTCCTTTTATCATTTCCTTTTCTTCGATATGGTTATAAAAGTTGGGCCATTCGAATTTCCTGTCAAACTCCAGATAGAGATTATTGGCAAGTCTGTAACCGTCAGGTCGTTCTTTCCAGGGTTTGGGAACAAATTTTTCGATGTGCTCCATTACTTCCTCATTTTCCAGGTCTTTTCCTCCTTGGTTCCAAAGTCTGAGAACTATGCAGGTTCCTTTCTCTGCTGCTTGGGTTGAAAAAGTCATCACCTCGTTCATGTAACTGGCAAGCTCTCCCTTGGCATTACTCTCGTGTGAGTGGAGCGAAAGCTGTATTTTGTGGGGAAGTGTGTCAAGGAGATCCATAGCTTTGGGTAGCAGAGTGCCGTTGGATGTAAGTACGGTTTTGAAACCTTTCTCTCTTGCCATATTGATAAACTCGGGTAGAAGAGGGTGTAGTAGGGGTTCGCCCATAATGTGGAAATATAGGAAACAGACCTTCCCGCGTATCTTGTCGGTGAGCAGGTCGAATTCCTCAGCACTCAACTGTCTTTTCTTCCTTGTATGTTTTGGACAGAAGTGGCAGTTGAGATTACATGTATTGGTGATTTCTATGTAACAGCGATCTATCATTGTCTTGTATTTTCTTGCATATAGCTTACTTTTTAGCAAAGTTACATGTTTTCTTTGATATGACCAAATAATATAGCATAATTTTGCATTTGAAGTCTTCTTGTCATGGATAGTGAATGAATATGAAGGAAATATACAGATATGAAAAATAAAAAAGCCTTCTGAAATTTCTTTCAGAAGGCTCTTGCGGAGAGAGAGGGATTCGAACCCCCGGTACCTCTCGGTACGACGGTTTTCAAGACCGTTGTAATCGACCACTCTACCATCTCTCCTTTGATCGAAATCCGTAATGTCTTAAAGCGAGTGCAAAGGTAGCGAGTTTTTTTGAATCTGCAAATTTTTTGATGATTTTTTTACGATATAGGGTCATTTTTTTTGTTTTAAAGGTGAAAAATGTGTTTCAAATGATAAATAATATGGTATATTTTATGGTTTGTGGGGTGGGGGATAATGACAATAATAAATATGATGTAAAAGGTTTTGAGTATTGTTTGCCGTGTTGTTATATTTTCACTATCTTTGTGTGGTTTAGTAGTGCCAAATCCGGAAAAATATAGTTTCTCCGTCTTGCCGTTGCTCTCACTTTTTGCTATCTTTGTAGAAGATAGGATGCGGCTCGGCAGTGCCAGATCCGGAAAAACATAGTTTCTCCGTCTTGCCGCTGCTCTCACCTTTCACTATCTTTGTATGATTTGTTTGTGAATTGTATCTATGATTAATTTATTTTAAACCACAAGAATTATTGCTTTATGAAATTGCTGAGATTTGTTTTTCTGGTATTCAGTGTTGCTATGTATGGCGGACTTTATGCCCAGAGTTTGAAATTCGGTCCTGACAAGAAGTTCAAGATTGTTCAGTTTACAGATGTTCATTGGGTGTCTGGCAGCGAACATTCGGTAGTGTCGGAAAAGTGTATGAACCGTGTGCTTGACGAGGAGAAGCCGGATCTTGTGGTGTTCTCCGGTGATTTTGTAACAGGAAAGCCGGCTGTTAAGGGACTTGAGGAAGTTCTTCAGCCGACTTTGTCGCGCGGTATTCCGTTTGCTATGACCTTTGGAAACCATGACGATGAGCAGGGCTTATCGCGTGAAGAGCTGTTTGAGCTGATAAAGAAATACAAAGGCAGTCTTACGGCTACCACTCCCGGTATATCTGGAGTAACGAATTATACGCTTACATTGAAGTCATCGGACAGCGATAAGGATGCTGCCGTCATATACATATTCGACAGTAACTCATATTCGCATAAAGAAGTGGCAAAGGGTTATGACTGGATAAAGCGAGACCAGATAAACTGGTATGTTGATAAGAGTAGGGAGTTTACTGAAGCAAATGGAGGCAATGCGTTACCTTCATTGGCTTTTTTCCACATACCTCTGCCTGAATTCAATGAGGCAGCGAGCGATGAGGACGCACGCTTGATAGGAACGCGTAGGGAGAAAGCCTGCGCTCCGGTTGTCAACAGCGGACTATTTACCGCTATGCTTGAGTGTGGTGATGTGATGGGAGTTTTTGTCGGACACGATCACGTGAATGATTATGCAGTGGAGTGGAAGGGCATTATGTTGTGTTACGGACGCTTTACGGGAAGTAAGAACACATATTGGGACATACCAGGAGGTAACGGCGCGCGGGTTATAGAATTGGAGGAAGGCAAACGTGGCTTCAGAAGCTGGATACGTATGAATGATGGAAGAACTATAAATGAGTTTTCATTTCCAGAGGATTATGTAAAGCATTGAGCATCAAAACTGATATTTGCGTATTGCATTAATACGTGGATATTTAAGCACAATATGTAAAGTGTATAAATATGCAGAAGTATTTTGTATTTCTGCATATTTTATTTTGATGTCTTTTGAAAGTCTTTATGTATGTCCGGATAATACAGAGATTGTTTAAGAATAGCTTTTTACGGTGTATGTACATATAAACGATGTATGTCGTTTATATTCTGGTTCTATGTGCTGCCATCGGCATATTTCTTTATATCTCTGTTTATTTACATGCCGGAGGTATTTCCATATTCTCAAGATTCGTTTATGACAATATTATATATTCTTTCAAATTCTGCTCTTAAAAGCTTCGGAGTGCTTATGAGGTCACGTATCTTCTTCAGATTCTGCTCGTTCGGCGAGTTGGGCAGCCACAGACGTATATAGCCATGAGACGAATACTTATTATCTATATGTGAAAGGAATCGCTGCCATTGTTCTTCTTTGCTCTTTTCCGGATAGTGGTCTATGCCATATTCAATCATCCTACGGAAAACGATGTCGGGTTCAAGGTCACGGTCAGCCTCGGCCACTATTTTCCCGTAAATGCTGCGTGGCATATGAGAGGTGGAGGCACGATGGTCTTCCACAGCTTCCTTCATTATTTTTATTTGTTCTTTTGAGAACCATTTCTGCAACCGCGAGTCTGCGGCAAGAATCTTTCCGCTTGTCAGGTGATGTACAGCTCGGGGACCTTCGAGTCCGAGATCGTGATAAGCGGCTATGACGTATGCCATGTCTGTGTCGGCTCCTATTCTTGATGCCAGCTCCAGCGAACGGCTAATGACTCTGTTTACGTGTGTTAGATTGTGTGCTTTGTCGAAAGCTGTATATCGGGGAAGAATGTTCTTTTCGACAAATTCCATCAGGTCAAGACTAACGTTTGATGCAAGCATAATAAAGCGGTTGTATTTATTTGCAAATATAGTCTTTTATGGTTAATTTTGCAAGAAGTAAACTGAAAAACTGATATGAACGAGGTTGATGTGAAAGTTAATTCGTTTAAAGCCTGGGTATTGGCTTCGCGTCCAAAAACACTTTCCGGTGCGGCGGTTCCGGTAATGATTGGTACGGCTATGGCTATGCACGACACTTTGTATGACATCAGGGTTGTGCCTGCCATACTGTGTTTTCTTTTTGCATTCCTGATGCAGATAGACGCAAACTTTATAAACGACTATTTTGATTTTGTGAAAGGTACTGACGATGAAACCCGCCTCGGACCGAAAAGAGCCTGTGCGCAAGGCTGGATAACGAAGTCGGCCATGCGTCGCGGCATAGCCCTGACGACAATCCTATCTTGCATAGTCGGGCTGCCGCTCATTTTTTATGGGGGATGGCAGATGATTGCGGTCGGAGCGGTATGCGTGCTTTTTTGCTTCCTATACACAACATGTATGTCGTATATGGGACTGGGCGATGTGTTGGTTCTTGTGTTCTTCGGTTTCGTACCTGTGTGTCTTACCTATTATCTTGAAATGCCGCCGGGCACTCCACTTGTGGGTTCTGCGATATTCTTGAACTCGCTGGCATGCGGACTGGTCATAGACACGCTGCTCATAGTGAATAACTATCGTGACATTGACAACGACAGACGGGCCGGAAAGAAGACTCTTGTGGTAAGAATTGGAGCTAAGGCCTCAGAGAGACTCTATCTCATTCTCGGATTTGCGGCGTGCATTTTAGGCCTCGGATTGTTTTACTACAGATGTATATGGGCAGCTTTTTTGCCGTTTATATATCTAGTGATGCACATTCATACTTATCGCGAAATGGTGAGGATAAGGAAGGGAACAGAGCTGAACCGTGTTCTCGGAATGACAGCACGCAACATGTTTTTTTATGGTCTGCTGCAATCTGTCGGACTGATTATCTGCTGAAGCCAGCCTTACTTTATTATTATAATGTTTAGGGGTTGCTCATTATTTTTTATTGAGCAACCCCTAAACATATTTTATCGGTGTATATGTATCGTTTTTAATTGAAGAAATTCCAGCTCAGTCCGAAGCGGAATATGCGTCCATTCAGCGGATAATGTGGCGTGAAGAAATATTCTTTACTGCCGTTGCCACCGTTGATGTGACTCATCATGACAAAGAAGCGTGTGCGTTTGAGATGGAAGTTTGCATAGGCATTAATCAACGGATAGTTTCCTACCTCTACACGTGAGCTGCCTGCCTGTACTGCATACTGTCCCAACGCAGGACTGTAATCAGGAGCATAATACTTTGTGAAATAGCGGACATCGGCACCGATATCACATTTTAATACACGCGCGATTTTGAATCTCAGATATAAATTTGAGTATATGTTTATATCCGGCAGAGGTATCACGTCGTTGTCTGACGATTTCTGGTATGTTATCACATTGTCCCAATGAAGTGGTCCGAGCTTGAAATCTTGCGCGAGCGATATGGTGAAAAGGCTTATTGCACCGCCTTTTTGTGCGACACTGACTTTATTGCCGATGCGGTTGAATTCGTCATCTATATCATAGCTCATTGCCATATAGGTGTAGTTCTTCATCTCGTCAACAGCTACACGGAGTGTCGTATGTGTCTTGCGATAGGTGAACATGCCCTCTATGCGTGAGTGTATGATTTTGCTCAGGTCGTCATTGTCCCACCAGAAATGACGTGAATGATAATGTCTGTAATAGAATGTCGGATTGAGATGATGGAAGAAACCATTGGCACGAAGAGTAACCGTGTCACCGAAAAGCGGGAAGTTGACGTCTATTGAGCCGTCAATCTTCAACTGTCCGGCATCCTCACCGGTGAGCCATGTCTCAGCTATGACATCATAATGAAGTGTGCGTCCCTGAGTCTTCTGCAACTGTCCTCCGAGGCTCAGACTGTGTTCGTTGTATGTGGTCGTACCACCTTTATCATTTGGCAGTACAAAATGTCGCAGATCAGAAGATACAAAAGCTTTCAGTCCGGCTTTTGCCCATTTGTTGAAACCTTCGAGCAGCGAAATAGCAAAGGTGTTCTGTAGACGGAAATGGCTTGTTTTGTCGTATATGGAATCTCCATGCAGCACGCTGGGATCATAGAAGTTGTCGGCATAATAGTTTTCAGGGGTTTTGTATGCCTGGTATATTCTGCTGTAGTTGTCAAAACTCATTGTGTGGATGAAGCTTGTTACAGGCACATATTCATTCTTCATCCACGTAGTATCAACATTGGTTTTCTTTTCGCCCATAAGCAGGCTGTCTGCCGTCTCATCTGTTACGGTTATACGGTCAGACTTGTCTGTTGTCAGACTGTCTGCCGGTTCGTCACCCACAATCTTTGCATCGTCGGGACGACCGCTGAATGTCTGCTCATTGTCAAACTTTTCCTCATCAAACTCTCTACCTTCGCGGCGTGCTTGTCTGCTTGCCAGTTCTTTCTCTTTAAGTGTCTCGTTTTCCTTCATGGACTCGATGGCGAACTTCCGTGCTTTGATTTCCTCTTCACTCATTTTCACTTTCCGGTTGAAACCTATATTGTAGCGATGAGTAAGGAATATGTGTTGGTTGTCATTACGATTCCAGTTCTGCTCAAGCACAGTAGGTATTTCACTGGTAGCGTAATTATCATCAAAACTTTCCGGATGAGTGATATAGTCATCATTGGTTATACCTCCGTTCTCCGTCACTTTCTCATGGTTGGTTGAGAAAAGCAGATGAGCCTGGTAACGGTCGCCTAAATACGATCCGTACATTGTATAATTAAAGTGAGACGTACTTTGATTCTGGTAGTATCCACGTCCGTATATGTAGTCGAATTTAAAGCCTACTCCAATACGTTTACCTGCATTTACTCCAAATTTGGCAGTGAAATGATCTTCACCGTTTGTGCGGTTACCGGCCGTATTGTATGTAAGATTGGTGAACGGTGACAGCGTATTGGTGAATTGGAATTTATCGACCGGCGTTACAAAGTAATCATAAGGTTGAGTGAATATGAACTGCTCGGTTTCGGGACGGTCTATGAAAATACGGTTTATACGTGGTGCTCCAAGGTTACCGGTAGTATTATATTCTCCACGCAGACCGGTGGTGAATATTGTGTTCATAAACATGTGTGACAGCGTGTCAACCTGTGCAGGAATACGATCTCCGAATTTTCGGCTGACAGTCCAGACCTTAATTCCTTTTGGTATCTCTTTGTCGCTTCCCAGCGAATCGGCGTTTTGAGTTGATCGCATGTTCGTACTGCCGTCAGCATTAATCTGATTGTATGTACCGGTCTGGGCCATAACGTTTACAGACATCATGGAGGCAGCGAATAGTATTGTAAGAAGTTTTTTCATTAACGGAAAAATCGAAGGCAGCATTCGGCTATCTTGAACACCATTGACGATAATATTATAATAATGCCCGTGGTGTGATCGGAAATGAAATAGACTATCATTCCGATAATGGCGCCAATCATGAAGATTATGTTAAGTATGTTTCTTATTTTCAGAAATCTGGAAGCATTGTCCGGCTCCGGCTTTCTGTGTCTTGGAAACTGTATATTCGTTTCGTCTTCCATCTTGTTCGTTTTATAATAATCGATCCTTTATTTCCTTGAATATAGCGTCTTTTCGATCAATGGTCTTCTTACGGAACTTTGCATACAATGGGACAAGCTTTGTCTTTTTCTTGTTCAACGCATACTCGTCGGAAATCACTTTCTCTGCAGGCAATTTGAAGCCTGTATCACGATTTTCTTCGTAATTGTATGAAATACGCTCCAGTGTCATGTTAAGATGATTGTCGCTGCATGTCGCTATTATTGTATAATTGAACTCAGTGCGGTCAAGCACAAAGAAATTTTTGGTAAATACAAGCCATTCGCTGTATTTTGCGGCAATCACATGTTTCTCCTTATTTATGAGTACGATACCACTGCTTTTCTGATTTTCTCCTTTTGCGAGATCGTCAAGCATTGTGTACATCTTGTCGTATATTTGTTGTGCATCCTTTCCCGGCACATCAATATCCAGAGTGAAGATTACCTTTCCATCATTCTCTGGAACGACACCAGACTGTACATATTTTTTATATTGAGTCTTTTTTTTGAGTTTCTTTGCATCGGCTGCAGACATTTCGTTTGCGAAAAGATTTACTATCGAGTCTTGTCCGGCGGTTAATGTTTTACCGGCTTTAGCTGCTTTTCTGGCTTTTTTCGCAGCTTTCTTTGCTGCTTTTTTAGCGTTATACGTTTGTTCTTCCAGTTCCTCATTAGTCGGTACTCTCTCCCAGCCATTCTGAGCCATACTTATGAGAGGCATTGATAAAAATATTATAATAAGCAGTTTTTTCATATTATTTTATTTAATTTATATGTTTTAATTGAGATATAACTTTTTGCAAAGTTAATAATTTTGTTTTGTAACCTTGTAGCTTGATGATAATTTAACTTTATTTCAAATGATATCCTGTTTGGGAATATGTCTTACTTGTTGTCAGATTGTTTATCAAGCAGTGACTGGAGATGTAAGATTTCGTCACGATATTGGGCAGCCTGAAGGAAATCGAGATTTTTCGCAGCTTCTTTCATAAGCGCGGTGGTGTTGGCAATACTCTTTTTGAGTTGTTCCTTATTCATACGTTTTATTATAGGATCTGCTGCAATCGCATCTTTTTCCGGCTCAATGTATGGACTGTATTTTATCTCCTTGCTTGTATGTCTTGTTTCGGTCGGCTTTTCGTGCCCACTTTCTGTTGTCAATATACCTTTGATGTCTTTCTTTATCTGTCGTGGAGTGATGTTATGATCCTTGTTGTATTGCAGCTGTATAGCTCTTCGTCTATTGGTCTCATCAATAGTTTTTTGCATACTTTCAGTTATTGTGTCTGCATACATTATGACTTTACCGTTAACATTTCGTGCTGCACGGCCTGCCGTCTGTGTTAGTGAGCGCCGGCTACGGAGAAATCCTTCTTTGTCGGCATCAAGAATAGCTACAAGTGATACTTCAGGAAGGTCAAGTCCTTCGCGAAGAAGGTTTACTCCGACAAGCACATCGAACAAACCATTACGCAGATCGTTCATAATCTTGACGCGATCAAGAGTCGCAACGTCACTGTGTATATAATTTGCCCTTATACCGTGATTCAGAAGATATTCAGTAAGTTCCTCTGCCATTCGTTTTGTAAGTGTGGTTACAAGTGTACGCTCATCACGCTCATTACGTTCAATAATCTCGTTGACCAAGTCGTCTATCTGATTCTCACTTGGTCTTACTTCTATCACCGGATCCAACAGTCCTGTCGGACGTATGATTTGTTCTACTATAACACCTTCTGCCTCGTTGAGCTCGAAATCAGCCGGTGTGGCCGATACATAAATGACCTGATTGATCATGCTAAGGAACTCTTCGAACTTGAGCGGGCGGTTATCGAATGCTGCCGGCAAACGGAATCCGTATTCTACAAGGTTCTGTTTTCTTGCACGGTCACCACCATACATTGCGTTTATTTGTGGCACACTTACATGGCTTTCGTCGATTATTAGCAGATAGTCTTTAGGAAAGAAATCCAAAAGACAATATGGCCTGTCTCCCGGCTGACGCCCATCAAAATAACGTGAATAATTTTCGATACCACTACAGTGTCCAAGTTCTTTTATCATCTCCATATCATACTCAACGCGTTCCTTAATTCTCTGAGCCTTAATGGTGTCGCCTTGCTCGTTAAAGAAATCTATCTGCTTTGTCAGATCATCTTGAATTTGTCTGATAGCATTTTCTGTCTGCTCTTTTGAAGTAACAAAAAGATTGGCCGGATATATTTGATAATCCTCGAATGTGGCAAGAGTCTGGAAAGTCACGCTGTCGAGTTCTTCTATTGAATCAATCTCATCGTCCCACCATATTATGCGAAGTATATTGTCGCTATACGCCATGAATATATCAACAGTGTCACCTTTCACCCGGAAGTTACCTCTTTTTAGTTCTATGTCATTGCGCAGATATAGAGCATCCACAAGTTTGCGTAAAAAGGCATTTCTATCAATTGTCTGCCCCTTCTTTATTTTTATAACGCTGTTTGCCATTGCAGTAGGACCTCCCATACCGTAAATACATGATACTGATGATACGACAACAACGTCTTTTCGTCCGGAAAGCAGGGCACTGACAGCAGACAGTCTGAGTTTGTCGATATCTTCGTTTATGGCAAGGTCTTTCTCAATATATGTATCAGTAGATGGAAGATAAGCCTCCGGTTGATAGTAATCGTAGTATGAGACATAATATTCTACAGCATTCTCAGGGAAAAAACCTTTCATTTCCTCATACAACTGAGCTGCCAGTGTTTTATTATGACTTAATATAAGTGTTGGACGATTTATGTTGGCAATCACATTGGCCATGGTGAAAGTCTTGCCGGATCCGGTGACACCAAGTAGCACTTGAGCACGTTCCCCTCTATTTATCCCGTCTGTAAGCTGTTTTATCGCTTCTGGCTGATCGCCAGTAGGAGAATATTTAGATGTTAATTTGAAGTTCATATTAATAAGAAGTTCACATTAAACCGTTGAGTGTAGGGCGCAAAAATAATAAAAAACTTACAATTGTAAGGTTGAATCGTGATTTTTTGCTAAAAAAGAAGATTATTACTTTGTAGGTAAATGAAATATGTGTATTTTTGCAATTCAAAATTTGAATTATGAAAAGAATAACTTTTGGTGTTATCATATCGGTTATTGCAATATTCTCAAGCTGCTCTAATGAATTCAATAACGTGTATAAGACTTATGATAATACATTCAAATATGAATATGCTAAAGAGTGTTTTGTGAACGGCAAGTACACAAGAGCATCAACATTATTACAAGAGCTTGTCACTGTTCAGAAAGGTACTGACAATGCGCAAGAAAGTCTGTATATGCTTGCCATGGCAGAATTTTGTAATAAAGATTATGAAGGTGCCGCTGCAACATTCAAGAAATATTTCTCAAGCTATCCTAAAGGTGTATATGCGGAGATGGCCGAGTTTTATGTCGGAGAGAGCCTCTATATGAGTACGCCTGAGCCACGATTGGATCAATCACAAACAGTGGCAGCCATTGCTGCATTCCAGGAATATCTTGATTTGTTTCCTGATGCAAAATATAAGTCACTTGCTCAGTCAAGGATGTTTGAACTGCAGGATAAGCTTGTGCTGAAGGAACTATATTCAGCGCGCCTTTATTATGATATGGGTCAGTATTTTGGTAATTGTACGTATGGTGGAAACAATTACGAGGCTTGCATAATAACAGCGCAGAATGCGTTGAAGGATTATCCGTACACATCGATGCGTGAGGATTTTGCTTTACTGATCATGAAGAGTAAATTTGAACTTGCAGAGCAAAGTGTAGAGGACAAAAAACTTGAGCGTTTCCAGGATGCAGAAGATGAATGTTATGGATTCTTGAATGAGTTCCCAGACTCTAAGGAAAAGAGTCTTGCAGAAAAATATATAAGTAAGTGTAAGGAATATACTAAAGAATAAAAAACATATATGGATTACAAAAAGTCAAAAGCTCCAGTTAACACAGTAACAAGAAATATTATGGATCTGTGTGAAGAGACTGGAAATATTTATGAGAGTGTTGCTATTATCTCAAAAAGAGCCAATCAGATTGCCGTGGAGATAAAACAGGATCTTAATAAGAAATTGGCTGAATTTGCTTCGTATAACGATTCTCTTGAAGAAGTTTTTGAAAACCGTGAACAGATAGAGATTTCCCGTTATTATGAGAAGTTGCCGAAGCCGACATTGCTCGCTACACAGGAATTTATTGACGGAAACATATATTATCGTGATCCGTCAAAGGATAACCAGAATTAACAACAAAGATGTTACAGCGTAAACAGACAGTATTCCTATTTATTTCTTTCTTGCTTACGATAGTATGTTTATGTCTTCCTATCGGAAGTTTTGAACCAAATGAAATGGGAGTGGGTAAACAGATGTTTAATCTGTGGTTGCTTAACGACGGACATCACGAATATTCCATTGCAGGATTGTTCTTTATACTGTTGATTACATGTCCGATTTCTTTGAAAGCGATAAGCTCATTTCATAACAGAATGTTCCAAAGTCGCCTGTGTGTATTGAACATTATACTATTGGTATTATGGTATGTGGTATATGTTGTATCTGTGAAAATTATCTCATCAGATATGTATAGTTTTCACCCGTCGGTTGCCGCATGTTTCCCTTTAATATCAATTATATTATTGTTTATGGCGAGAAAAGGCATTCTTGACGATGAGAAACTTGTAAGAGCAGCAGACAGAATAAGATAAAGACAGAAAACGATAAAATAAAAACGGTCACACCACAAGTTTAAGTAGTGTGACCGTTTTTATTAGTAACCTGTAAACCTCTTTATGGATTTATTCTGTTTTGTTAATCCATACAGGGACTGATTTTATAAACTGACAAATTAATAGTTTTCGCTTCTTAACTCAAAATAACTTTGCGGATGATTACAAACAGGGCATACCTGTGGAGCTGTTTTACCTATTACAACATGTCCACAATTGCGGCAGGTCCAGATGCAATCTCCGTCACGAGAGAATACTACCTTGTCGTCTATGTTTTTCAGAAGCTTGCGATAACGCTCTTCATGATGTTTCTCAATTGCTGCAACGCCTCTGAATTTTGCTGCAATCTCTACAAAGCCTTCTTCTTCTGCCTCTCTGGCCATACGGTCATACATGTCGGTCCATTCGTAATTCTCACCGGCTGCGGCATCTTTCAAATTCTCCATAGTAGGAGCAATCTCACCGTTATGCAGATATTTGAACCATAACTTTGCATGCTCTTTTTCATTATTGGCAGTTTCTTCAAAGATAGCAGCAATCTGCTCGTAGCCATCTTTTTTTGCCTTTGAGGCATAATAGGAATACTTATTCCTTGCCTGTGATTCTCCAGAAAAAGCTTCCATCAGATTCTTTTCTGTTTTTGTTCCTTTTAATTCCTTCATAATTTCATTTGATTAAGATTAGTAATACAATAATAAATTTATAAAAATAGGGAAACCACAATAAAGTTTATATTGTGATTTCTCCACAAATAGATCGGCTCATATCTTTTCTTATCAATTCTTCCTCAGAGTATTTACCCTGTAGGAACATTAATTTCGTGGCGGCACTCTCAACAGTGCTGTCATAGCCGCTTATAACTCCTGCGTTCTTTAATTGGTAACCATTGTCATAACGATTCATCTCAACACAACCGGATATACATTGGCTTATATTGATGATTGTCACGCCACGGTCACTTGCTTCTCTTAAGTTTCGTAATAGCCATTCCTGGCGTGGCGCATTACCGCTACCATAGCTTCGCATAACGATTCCTCTCAATTCCGGCGCTTCAAGTACATGTCTGACGATGTTCTCTTGTATCCCAGGGAAAAGAGAGAAAATAACAACGTTCGGATCCAGTTTTGTATGTGGTATCATAGGACTGGAAAAGTCTGGTTTCAGTATGTAATGATAATGAAAATTAAATCCCACTCCGGCATCGCACAAGTGAGGATAGTTGAATGAATTGAACGCATTGAAACCGTCGGCATTCTGCTTTGTACTGCGGTTGCCCCTCAGAAGTCTTCCGCTGAAATAGATACATACTTCCGGAACAATTGCGTGTCCGCTCCGATTTTTGGCTGATGCAAGTTCAATGCTTGTTATAAGATTCTCCTTACCGTCGGTACGAAGTTGTCCGATAGGGAGCTGACTTCCTGTAAGTATTACCGGTTTTGTGAGATTCTCCAGCATGAACGACAATGCGGATGCTGTGTATGCCATGGTATCTGTACCGTGTAAAACAACAAAACCATCGTATTGATCATATCGTTCGGATATTATGTTTACAAGTTGAATCCACATTAGTGGAGACATATCGCTTGAGTCGACAGGCTTGTTGAACTGGTAGGTATCAACTTCTGCTTTAATATAAGAAAATTCTGGCATGTTGCTTATTAGGTGGTTGAAATCCAATGGCTCAAGAGCTCCTGTATGTGGATTACACCCCATTCCGATTGTTCCGCCTGTGTATATAAGCAAAACTTTACTGTAATGAATGCTGTATCTGCTACTCATATGGTCATCTATGCATTGAGATAGCAAAGATACTATAAAAAAAATTGTTTTCTGAAAAAAACGTGATATTTTATTTGTTTAAATAAAAATGCATATGACTTATGGTTTATAAATAAATCATATAAACCCTTTGTCAGTATCAAAAATAATCGTATTTTTGCAAATAAATTAATTGTTCAGTTCTTCTTTATTATGAAAAGATTATTTCTTAACCTAATCGCTCTTGTCGCGATTATTGTGATGTTAGATAGTTGTTCAAGTGCCAAGCATGTCGCGTACTTTCAAAATATCGACAGCGTGGATTTGACTGCCTCTCGCGGATTGTATGATGCAAAGATTATGCCGAAAGATATGCTGTCAATAATTGTAAATACGACTAATCCTGATGCGGCACGTCCATTCAATCTGTATTCGGCATCTGCAGGCGCGGGACTGTCTTCGGAATCTACGCAAGGATATCTAGTAGATAACAGTGGAAACATCAATTTCCCAGTAATTGGAAAGATACATGTTTCCGGATTGACAAAAGGCCAGTGCGAAGATTTGATTCGTGAGAAAATAATGCCTTATATGTCCGGTTCGGAGAATCCGGTTGTGACAGTCAGAATGTCAAGCTTCCGTGTTACAGTATCCGGAGAGGTTAACAGTCCTGGTGTAATACCGGTCAATGCTGAGAAGATGAGCGTTATAGAGGCTTTGGCACAGGCCGGAGATCTTACCATATACGGACGACGTGATAATGTTTTGTTGATACGAGAGAATGAATACGGTGAGAAAAGCAAGGTAAGGATAAATCTTAATGATGCGAACTTTATAAATTCACCATATTATTATGTGCAGCAAAACGACATTATATATGTACAACCAAACAAGGTAAGGGCCAAGGCTTCTTCTATTGGAACTTCAACAACATTATGGTTGTCAGGTGTTAGTATATTGACATCGCTTGCATCATTGGTTATTAATATCTTAAGAAATTAAATACATGTAAATATGAACGTTAGACATTTTTATTAAAGATTATGTCTAACGTTTGTTTTATGTAAATGTAATTATTGTTGATTATGTGCGGAATTGTAGGGTATTTAGGAAACAGGGATGCTTATCCTATCTTAATAAAGGGACTAAGAAGATTGGAATATCGTGGCTATGATAGTGCAGGCGTGGCCATGATAAGTGATGACGCTCAGTTGAATGTATATAAAACAAAAGGAAAGGTATCTGATCTTGAGGATTTTTGTAAAGATAAAGATTTAAGCGGACATGTTGGAATTGCGCATACCCGTTGGGCAACTCATGGAGAGCCGTCTTCAAGAAATGCACATCCTCATTATTCAGAATCTAAGAATCTTGCCATAATCCACAATGGAATAATAGAGAATTACAACGAGATAAAGCGTAATCTTATTGCAAACGGAGTGCATTTCCGCTCAGATACAGATACAGAAGTTTTAATTCAGCTTATAGAATACGTTCAAAATAAGAAGAATCTTGATCTCCTGACTGCTGTGCAGCTTTCACTTCATCAGGTTATCGGAGCTTACGCAATAGCAATATTGGATAAGAAAAATCCCAATCAGATTATTGCGGCAAGAAAACAGAGCCCTCTTGTAGTGGGTATCGGAGACAATGAATTTTTCTTAGGTTCAGACGCTTCTCCTATTATTGAATATACGGATAAGGTCGTATATCTGGAAGATGGAAACATTGCGGTAATGCGTCTCGGAGAAGGTTTGAAGGTAGTTAATATATTTAACAGAGAACTCAATCCGGAAATACAGACTGTAGATTTGAATCTCGGTCAGATAGAAAAAGGAGGTTTCCCTCATTTCATGTTGAAAGAGATATTCGAACAACCCGAATGTCTCAGAAATTGTATGCGTGGAAGGGTAAATGTCGATAATGACAAAATAACATTAAGTGCCATTATAGATCATAAAGATGTATTGCTGGGAGCCAAACGTGTGATAATTGTAGCGTGTGGCACATCGTGGCATGCAGGCCTTATAGGTAAATATCTGATAGAGAATTTCTGTCGTATTCCGGTCGATGTGGAATATGCCAGTGAGTTCCGTTATTCAAATCCTGTAGTATCTGACAGTGATGTTGTTATTGCTATATCCCAAAGTGGTGAGACTGCGGACACATTGGCAGCGGTGGATATTGCCAAAAAGAAAGGTGCTTTTATTTATGGTATCTGTAATGTAATCGGAGCAAGCATCCCGAGAGCAACCGATACCGGAAGTTACATACATGTGGGTCCGGAGATAGGTGTTGCATCCACGAAAGCATTCACTGGTCAGGTTACAGTGCTGGCTATGTTTGCATTGGCACTTGCTAAGGAGAAAAACGTTATTGACGATAAGGTTTATTCTGATGCAATAAAAGAATTGTGGTCTATACCTGAGAAGATGAAAACGGTATTAGGACTTAATAATCGAATTGCCGATTTGAGCCGGATTTTTACTTACGCCCGTAATTTCTTGTATTTGGGCCGGGGATATTGTTATCCGGTTGCGCTTGAGGGAGCACTGAAGCTTAAGGAAATAAGCTATATACATGCGGAAGGATATCCTGCTGCTGAAATGAAACATGGCCCGATAGCTCTTATTGATTCAGATATGCCTGTTGTTGTAATAGCAACGCATAATAAGATGTATGAAAAGATCCTAAGCAATATACAGGAAATAAAGGCACGTCAGGGAAAAGTAATAGCACTTGTCAGCAAAGGTGACGACACCATAAGTCGAATAGCCGATGAAGTGATAGAGCTTCCTGATACAATGGAATGTTTCGAATCTCTTATTGATGTTATTCCTTTACAGCTTTTGGCTTATCATGTTGCTGTATGTAAAGGTAAAAACGTTGATCAGCCGAGAAATCTGGCTAAGTCTGTGACGGTAGAGTGATAATTATAAATGCAAATAAAAATATAACAAAGTGGAACCATTGAAGCATGAATGCGGTATTGCAATGATAAGATTGCTAAAACCGTTAAAATATTATCAAGATAAGTACGGTACGTGGATGTTTGGGTTGAATAAACTCTATCTTATGATGGAGAAACAACACAATCGTGGGCAAGAAGGTGCAGGTATGGCCTGTGTTAAGCTCAATAGTGTACCGGGTAAGGAATACATGTTCCGTGAGCGTGCTGAAGGTAAGGATGCTATTACGGAAATATTTGCAAATGCGCATCGTGGTCTTAAAAGATTGGATCAGGAACAGTTGGCGGATGCTGTTTTCGCAAAGAATAATCTGCCTTTTGCCGGTGAGCTGTATATGGGCCACTTAAGATATTCTACAACCGGTAAAAGGGGGTTGTCGTATGTTCATCCGTTCCTGCGTAGAAATAATTGGCAGGCAAAGAATCTTTGCTTATGCGGAAATTTCAATATGACGAATGTTGATGAGATATTTAATAAGCTTACATTGCAGGGACAATATCCAAGAATATACAGTGACGCTTACATCATGTTGGAATTTATGGGACACCGTCTTGATAGAGAGGTGGAGCGTAATTTCGTGAAGGCCAAAGAACTTGGGTTGGAAAATAAACAGATAACTGAATATATTAACGACCATGTCGAGATGAGGAACGTGCTGAAAAGCACAATGACTGATTTTGATGGTGGATATGTTGTTTGTGGCATTACTGGCAGCGGAGAAATGTTTTCAATGCGTGACCCTTGGGGAATAAGACCTGCGTTTTATTATAAGAACGATGAATTTGTGGCAGTTGCCAGTGAACGTCCTGTCTTACAGACAACTTTCGATCTTGAGTGCGAGGATATTAAAGAATTAAGTCCTGGTCATGCTTTAATGGTAAAGCGCAATGGTGATTTCTCAATTGAGGAAGTTCTACCGGTAAAAGGAGACAGTGCATGTTCGTTCGAACGAATTTATTTCAGCCGTGGTAGTGACAGAGATATTTATAAGGAGCGCAAACAGTTGGGAGAAAGTTTATGTGATCCGGTTCTGAAAGCTATTGACTACGACGTTAAACACACTGTTTTCTCGTTTATTCCCAACACGGCAGAGGTGGCATATTATGGATTGCTTACCGGATTCAAACACTATGTGAATGAAAGTAAAATAAAAAAGATACAGGAGTTAGGACATATCCCAACAAAAGAAGAATTGGTTTCTATTTTGAGCGATTATGTTCGTTCTGAGAAGGTCGCATGGAAAGATATAAAGTTAAGAACCTTTATTACGGAAGGTAATTCGCGAAACGATCTTGCATCCCATGTGTATGATATAACGTATGAAAGTATCGTGCCTTACGTAGATAATCTTGTTGTCATTGATGACAGCATAGTAAGAGGTACAACACTGCGAGAAAGCATCTTGCGTATTCTTGACAGGCTGCATCCAAAGAAGATCGTAATAGTCAGCAGTGCTCCGCAAATACGTTATCCTGATTATTACGGAATAGATATGGCACGTCTTGAAGAGTTCTGTGCGTTCAGGGCAACGATAGAACTGTTGAAGGAAAGAGGAAAGTATGATTTGATAACAGATACATACAATGCTTGTAAAAAGGAATTGGAAAAACAAGCAAAAGATATGCGCAATTGTGTGCGTGACATATACGATCCGTTCACGGTTGATGAGATAAATAAGAAAATTGTTGAGATATTGCGTCCTACGGAAGTTAAAACTCCGATAGAATTAGTATTTCAGTCAATTGATGGATTACATAAAGCTATACCTGATCATAAAGGAGACTGGTATTTTACAGGAAAGTATCCTACGCCAGGAGGCACGAAATTGTGTAATCAGGCTTTTGTGAATTACATTGAGAATGTTTATCAGAACGAAAAGAAATTCTAAAATCAAAAATGAGAAACGTAACTTTAGTTTTAGAGAACGGAATTAAGTTCCATGGTAAATCATTTGGCTATGAAGCGCCGGTGGCCGGTGAGGTTGTTTTTAATACGGCCATGGTTGGATATCCTGAATCATTGACCGACCCGTCATACGCAGGACAGCTTATGGTATTAACTTATCCGCTTATAGGAAATTACGGTGTCCCGTCATTTTCTTATGATAAGAATAACCTGCCGTTATTTATGGAAAGTGACAGGATATATGCAACAGCTATTATTGTAGCAGATTATAGTGAGCGTTATTCGCATTGGAATGCAAATGAGAGTCTTGCTGATTGGCTGAAGCGTGAACATGTCCCTGGCATCACAGGAATAGATACAAGAGAGCTTACAAAGGTACTTCGTGAGCATGGAGTTATGATGGGTAAGATTCTTTTTGATGATGAACCTGATAACATTCCTCAGGCTTCTTACGAAGGTGTGAATTTCGTTGATAAGGTAAGTTGCCGTGATGTAATAAGATATAATGAAGGAGCAGGAAAGAAAGTAGTCCTTGTTGACTGTGGTGTTAAAGCCAATATAATACGTTGTCTTATAAAACGTGGTGTTGAGATAATCCGTGTTCCATGGAACTACGATTATACAGATATGGACTTTGACGGTTTGTTCTTGGCTAATGGTCCTGGTGACCCTGATATGTGTGAAGACGCGGTTAATGTTCTTCGTAAACAGATGCAGATGTCACGTAAACCGATATGTGGAATATGTATGGGAAATCAGCTGTTGGCAAAGGCCGGGGGTGCGAGAATTTATAAATTGAAATACGGTCACCGTTCTCATAATCAGCCGGTACGTTTGGTAGGTACCAATAATTGTTATATTACAACGCAAAATCACGGATATGCCGTAGATGGAACTACGATAGGTTCTGATTGGGAAGAACTTTTTGTTAATATGAACGATGGCTCAAATGAGGGAATTAAGCATAAACAGAATCCTTGGTTCTCAAGCCAATTCCATCCGGAGGCTTGTGCCGGACCTTTAGATACGGAATTCTTGTTTGATAAATTTGTAGATACATTAAAGTAAGTAATATATAATAAGTATGAAATACGAGCATATAAAGAAAGTTTTGCTGTTGGGCTCTGGCGCCCTTAAGATAGGAGAAGCAGGAGAATTTGATTATTCTGGCTCTCAGGCACTTAAGGCTCTGCGTGAGGAAGGTGTAACAACAGTATTGATAAATCCAAATATTGCGACGGTACAAACTTCTGAAGGTGTCGCCGATCAGATATATTTTCTGCCCGTACAACCTTATTTCGTTGAGCGGGTTATTGAGAAGGAGAGACCTGACGGTATATTGCTTGCTTTTGGTGGGCAGACTGCATTGAATTGCGGTGTGGCTCTATATCGCGAGGGTGTTCTTGAGAAATACGGTGTGCAGGTCCTTGGTACATCAGTCCAGGCTATCATGGATACGGAAGACCGTGAACTGTTTGTCGAGAAGCTCAATGAGATTAACGTCAAGACTATTAAAAGCGAAGCATGCGAAACAATTGAAGAAGCACGCAAGGCTGCTGCCGAGTTAGGCTATCCGGTAATATTGCGTGCTGCCTATGCTTTAGGTGGACTTGGTAGTGGTTTCTGTGATAACGAAGATGAACTGAACCGTCTTGCCGAAAAAGCATTCTCTTTCTCTCCACAGGTCTTGGTGGAAAAAAGTTTGAAAGGATGGAAAGAAATTGAGTACGAGGTTGTAAGAGACAGATATGACAACTGTATAACTGTATGTAATATGGAGAATTTCGATCCATTAGGAATACATACAGGCGAGAGCATTGTTGTCGCTCCTACTCAGACATTGACCGATCATGAAAGTCAGAAATTACGTTCTCTTGCAATAAAAATAATACGTCATATCGGTATTATTGGAGAATGTAACGTGCAGTATGCTCTTGATCCGAACAGCGAGGATTATAGAGTCATAGAGGTAAATGCCCGTTTGAGCCGTTCGTCTGCGTTGGCTTCAAAGGCAACAGGTTATCCTCTTGCATTCGTGGCCGCAAAGCTTGGTATGGGATATGGACTGTTCGAACTGAAGAATTCGATAACCAAAACGACAAGTGTATTTTTTGAGCCGGCGCTCGATTATGTTGTCTGCAAGATTCCGCGTTGGGATTTGAGCAAATTCCGCGGTGTTGACAGAGAGCTTGGTTCGTCGATGAAGTCTGTCGGTGAGGTTATGGCCATCGGACGCAGCTTTGAGGAAGCAATACAAAAAGGATTGCGTATGATAGGTCAAAGCATGCATGGTTTTGTCGAGAACAAAGAACTGGAAATCGACGATATCGATGTTGCCTTGCGTGAACCGACCGATAAACGAATCTTCATCATATCCAAGGCAATGCACAAGGGATATACAATCGACCAGATACATGATCTGACAAAGATTGACAAGTGGTTCCTTGAGAAGCTTAAGCATATCATCGATATAGATGAACAGATGAAGGCACTCAAGAGTGTGAACAATCTTGATAAGGAACTGTTGAGAACGGCTAAGGTCTATGGCTTTACCGATTTCCAGATAGCACGTGCCGTCGGACTGGAGTCTGAAATCGGCAATATGCATAAGGCCATGCTTACAATCCGTCAGTTGCGTAAGAATTATGGCATCCTTCCGGTTGTGAAACAAATTGATACTCTTGCGGCTGAATATCCGGCACATACAAATTATCTGTATGTTACTTATTCCGGTGTTGCAAGCGACATTACGTTCGATCGCGACAAACGCTCTATAATAGTTCTTGGTTCCGGTGCTTATAGAATAGGTAGTTCTGTAGAGTTCGACTGGTGTGGCGTGCAGGCATTGAACACCATACGCAAGGAAGGATATCGTTCTGTAATGATAAACTACAATCCGGAAACAGTCTCTACGGATTACGATATGTGCGACCGTCTCTATTTCGATGAGCTCACGTTCGAACGTGTAATGGATATCATTGACTTTGAATGTCCTTATGGCGTGATTGTTTCTACCGGAGGTCAGATTCCTAATAATCTGGCAATGAAGCTCGATGCCGAGAATGTGCCTATATTGGGAACATCTGCAAAGGATATTGACAATGCTGAAGACCGTGCCAAGTTCTCGTCAATGTTGTCGCGCAATAATATCAGTCAGCCGGAGTGGAGCGCCCTTACTTCAATGGATGATATCAACAAGTTCATTGAGAAGGTAGGATTCCCTGTTCTTGTAAGACCGTCTTATGTCTTGTCTGGAGCAGCGATGAATGTATGCTCGAATCGTGAGGAACTGGAGCGTTTCTTGAAGTTAGCTGCGAATGTATCAGAAGATCACCCTGTTGTTGTAAGCCGTTTCATAGAACATGCCAAGGAAATAGAAATGGATGCGGTTGCCAATAAAGGTGAGATCATTGCATACGCTATATCTGAGCACATCGAGTTTGCCGGAGTACATTCCGGTGATGCCACAATACAGTTCCCGCCGCAGAAACTTTACGTTGAGACTGTTCGTCGTATAAAACGTGTAAGCCGTCAGATTGCGAAGGAATTGCATATATCCGGTCCGTTCAATATTCAGTTTATGGCCCGCGATAATGACATTCTCGTTATTGAGTGCAACCTTAGAGCCTCTCGTTCATTCCCGTTTGTCAGCAAGGTGCTTAAGCTCAACCTAATTGATCTTGCTACAAAAGTAATGCTTGGCTTGCCGGTAGAGAAACCCAACAAGAACCTGTTCGACCTTGATTATGTCGGAATTAAGGCATCTCAATTCTCATTCAACAGATTGCAGAAGGCCGATCCTGTTTTGGGTGTGGATATGTCCTCAACCGGTGAGGTTGGTTGTCTGGGTGACGATACTAATGATGCGCTCCTTAAGAGTATGCTTGCCGTAGGGCAGGGAATACCAAAGAAGACCATACTTCTGTCAACCGGTGCCGCAAAGCAGAAGGCTGAGATGCTTGATGCTGCAAAGAAGTTGGTGGAGAACGGATATGAATTGTATGCTACAGGTGGTACATCCAAATATCTGGATGAGAACGGCGTACGTAATACCCGCGTATATTGGCCTTCGGAAGAAGGCAAGGAGCCTCAGGCATTGACATTGCTGCATGAGAAGAAGATAGACATGGTGGTCAATATTCCTAAGGATCTTACACCGCGTGAGCTTACAGATGGTTACAAGATACGCCGCGCTTCCATCGATCTCAATGTGCCGTTGGTTACAAACAGTCGTTTGGCAAGTGCATTCATCAATGCTTTCTGTACATTGAAACTCTGCGATATCGATATCAAGAGTTGGGCTGAATATAAATAAAGATTATACCTTTTTTTTATAAAGATAAAAGCAGATGGTGGTTATCATCTGCTTTTATCTTTTTATGATTAATTTTGCTTAATGTCGGTTGTATCATATCAGTTGGCGGCTGCTGATCAACTAAATTTGGTATAATATGTAAAAAACACGTAGCATGTTTATCGTAGCTTCAACTCTGTTTATTATTTTTCATTCTTTGTGATATAACGCTTCTTATGATATGAATTAGCTCTGTAAAAAAGCAATAGATCGATTAAGATTGGAAACCATGACTCTAATCTGTAATAAGCATTGTACTTTTTCTGCAGAAAGGGTGGTGTCGGTGGTATACTTCCAGATTTTCAGTACCCGGTGATTTTTCGTATGAGTTTTCTGTTCTACCCTAAAAAATAAGCGAGTATTTACGGGCTGACTTTCCATCGGGCGCAAATATGTGAATTATGAAAGATTTTCACAATATATTGAATACTAATGGTTTACATTTAAAAATTATTTCTCAGCCAAGGAATAAGCACTGTTTCATCATGCAGTTAAGCCCATATCAGGCTCTGAAATGAACCAAATCACGCCCTAAGGTGGGTATAATCAGAGGCTAAAATGGGCATTATTAGAACGTCAGATTAATTATTTCGGACTACAAATAGGGTAGATGTAAAGACGGTACAGGATGAACTAGCCTTTATAATATCGGATTTAACTTCCTCTTATATCTATTTTCTGCTTTTATTCTGTCAAAATTGAGTCAAGAAAAATTGTAAGTTGATTGCTTTAGTTTTCTTCAAAAATGGCTGACATTAAGATTTGGAAAGAAGCTAACTATGTTTTCCGGTTTTATAATATGAAATTATACTGGCAATAAATGAAGTGTCACCATACTGAGGCTTTCAAATGTTGATAGGATATTTATTGATTATAACAATCCTGATTTTGTTGGTTGTGTGGCACAAAAAAACCGTCAGACTAGGTCTGGCGGTCAATCTCTCATTTTTTGTTCTAGCTCTTGATTAGAGGCTGTCACCTGTCAAAGAGTCAGCAGGAGCAACTGTGTCTTCTACTGCTGCTGTGTCAGACAGTGAATCAGCGTTTGTTGCAGCTGTTTTTGTGTTGTTACCACAAGATGCGAATGAGATAGCTGCGATAGCTACGAACATTAAAACTAATTTCTTCATTTTCTTTGCTTTTTAAATCTGTAAAACAATCATTTGTTTATTAAAACGTTGCAAAGGTAAGCATTTTTTTCTTATAACATCATTTTTTTTGATTTTTTTTTTGTCTTTTGTGTAACTTTTTTCTAACTGCTTGATATTCAGATGGTTTCGAAATGGTAATAAATGTTAACGGATATTCGCGCTTATTCAAAGACAATTATTATGACCTTTAATTATATATTATCATTCTATGATATTCTTACTATAAAGTAAAAATATGGTGTTTATTCATATATAATAATGAAGATACTTTTGAGTTTTTTATTACTTTTGTATTTCCAAATGTAATATAAATGATAGATAGTTCTGTTTTTCAAGGTAAAATAGCGGCATATTATACTCTCGGATGTAAATTGAATTTCTCAGAAACTTCAACATTTGCACAAATGTTGAGCGACATGGGAGTGAGAAGCGCCGAGACAGGGGAGGTCGCAGATATATGTCTTATTAATACATGTTCGGTAACTGATGTGGCAGATCATAAATGCCGGCAGGCCATTCACCGCTTGGTAAGAAATAATCCCGGTGCACTTGTTGTTGTGACAGGTTGTTATGCGCAGCTTCAACCTGAAACGGTCAGTAAGATAGATGGTGTGGACCTGGTGCTCGGATCAAACGAAAAGGCAATGCTGATTGATTTTCTTAATGATGCATGGACGAAAAAACAAAGTCTGAATGAGACCACGTCCAAAGAGAAAACAAATCTGCATCAGTATTTTTCGGTCAAGACAAAGGATATAAAGACATTTGCTCCGTCTTGTTCGAGAGGTAACCGTACACGTTATTTCCTTAAGGTACAGGATGGATGTGACTATTTCTGCACATATTGTACGATACCTTATGCAAGAGGCTTTTCTCGAAATCCAGACATCAGCTCGCTTGTCGCTCAAGCCCGACATGCGGCAGAGGAGGGTGGTAAGGAAATTGTCCTGACCGGAGTTAACATCGGTGATTTTGGTAAGACTACACATGAACGCTTTATAGATCTTGTAAAAGCGCTTGACCAAGTCGAGGAAATAAAACGATTCAGAATAAGCAGTATGGAGCCGGATCTGCTTGATGATGAACTTATAGAGTATTGTGCAAATAGCAGGGCTTTCATGCCTCATTTCCATATACCGTTACAGAGCGGTTCTGACGAGGTGTTACGCTTGATGCACAGAAGGTATGATAAGAAATTGTTTGCACATAAGATAAATGTCATAAAGCAATTGATGCCGGACGCATTTATCGGTGTGGATGTCATGGTTGGTTGCAGAGGTGAGCACCCTGAGCATTTTGAGGAGTGTTATGATTTTCTGAAAAATCTGGATGTTACCCAACTTCATGTATTCCCTTATAGTGAACGTCCTGGTACGGCTGCCTTGAAGATTCCTTATATTGTGTCTGAAAAAGAAAAGAAAGAGCGCTGTCGGAGTTTGTTGGAGCTCAGCGATATGAAGCGGGATGCCTTTTATGAGAAACATATTGGGCAGGATGCGGAGGTGTTGTTTGAGAAAGCCTCGAAAGGAAAAGCAATGCATGGATTCACTCGTAACTACATACGCGTGGAGCTTTCACCGTCAGAGTGTATTGAGGCATACGATAATCAGTTGATTAATGTCAGATTAGGTGGTTTTAATAGTCAAAAAACAGCATTAAAGGCAAATATATTATGAAAGTAGCAATTGTAATATTGAATTGGAATGGGAAGAAAATGCTGCAAAGTTATCTTTCTTCTGTTATAAAGTATTCGTCTGATGGTGCTGCTGAAGTTGTTGTCGCAGATAATGCTTCTACTGATGATTCCATGGACTATGTCAGAACCACCTATCCGAATGTACGGACTATAATGCTTGATAAAAATTATGGCTTTGCTGATGGATATAATAGAGCTTTGCGACAGATGGATGCCGAGTATTATCTGTTGATAAACAGTGATGTCGAGGTGACTCCGCATTGGCTTGATCCTCTTGTTTCATTTATGGATGCTCATTCTGAGTGTGCCGCATGCCAACCCAAAATTTTGTCGATGTTTAATCGTGATATGTTCGAGTATGCAGGAGCAGCCGGTGGCTTTATTGATAAATATGGTTATCCGTTCTGTCGTGGCCGTATATTTAATAAGGTTGAGTCGGATGCCGGACAATATAATAATGTCACCGAGATTTTGTGGGCAACAGGTGCATGTATGTTGGTGCGTAGTAGTGACTTCTGGAATGCAGGAGGCTTTGATCCCCGATTCTTCGCGCACAATGAAGAGATTGATTTATGCTGGCGAATGCGTATAATGGGGCGTAAGATATATTGTGTTCCGGCAAGCATAGTGTATCATGTCGGTGGCGGCACACTGCCTAAGAGTAATCCGATGAAAACCTATCTTAATTTCAGAAACAATCTTACTATGTTGTATAAGAATACGGAAGATTCTGATTTAAGCAAGGTCATGTTCATGCGCTTTATTTTGGATTATGTGGCGGCATTCAAGATGCTGATGGTTGATCATAATTTTGGCGAATTTAAGGCTGTCTTAAAGGCAAGGCGTGATTTCTGTAAGTGGCTTCCGGAATTTAAAAATGACAGGCTTAATATTCAGAAAAAACGTCGTGTAAAGACTATTGCCGGCCTTTATGAGAAGTCGTTGTTATGGCAATTCTATTTTAGAGGCATACACAAATTCAGTGATCTATAATTGATTAAGAATTTTTGTCCAAATTCAATAAAATAAACCAAAAATAAAGATTTTAGTTAAAATTTTAACTTGTTTTAGAGGAATATTTGGATTTGAAAATATTTTTTAGTATTTTTGTATAGGTTTATTGCAATGTTATATCTCTATTAGTGAAAACTTTATATCATATAATATCATTTGTGCTTCTGTTTCTGTTCGTATCATGTGGAATAAAATTGAAGCAGAATGATGAGGGAGCAAATGGACGTATTGAGGTGAAGCGTTACGATCGTATTGAGACGCGTTATCTCACAACGGGTGATTTTGCAGCATTGCAACAGCTTAATACAGATTATCCAAGGGAAACGCGTATATTGATAGAAGACGTGTTACAGCTTGGTGAGATCAGCGATCCTGAGATAAACAGCAAGTTTCTTAATTATTACCAAGATACTCTCTTACAGAAAATTATTTCTGATGTGGAACTGCAGTATGCAGATATGTCAGATATAAACAAAGAGTTTAAGAAAGCATTCAAAAAGCTTCGGGAACTTATTCCTGGGGTGAAGCTACCTTATATCTACTCTCAGATAGGGTCTTTAGATCAAAGCGTTATTGTTGTGGATGGAGCAATTGGTATCTTCTTGGACAAATATCTTGGGGCTGATTATCCTATTTATAAAAAGTATTATACGCAGAAGCAATGTAAATTCATGTCTCGTGAATACATTGTCTCAGATTGTATAAGTTTCTATCTTTTAAGTCTATATCCTTATAAGTCAGTAAAATCACCGTCAAGGAAGGGTAGGGAAATTCACGCAGCAAAAATAATGTGGGCGGTAAATAAAGTGGCTGGCAGAAACGTGTTTAATACAGATTATGTGAATAAGATTGACAAATATATGAAGTCGCACGGTGATGTAACTCTTGACGAATTATTGAAGTCTGGTGATATTGTGTGATAGCTTCTTTGTATTTGTTGTTTGACGTGAGTTCGATGAATGGTGAATTCATGTAAATATGCGATTAACAAAGATGTTGTATCTTTATGGTACTGAAAATCCAAATAATAATCGCGCTATGGTCACCAAAAGGTTATAGAATTTATTATATGTTATAAAACTTTTAGTAAGATAAAAAATGTGGCTGATACTTATTTCTAAGTACCAGCCATTTTTATTATTTTGGTTTTGCTGAACAAAAAATTACAATGCACGGGAAAGATTATGATTTTGCCAGCCTGCAATAGCTAATTCTATTGTTAATCTCATACAATTGTAGCATACCGTAGTCTTTCCCGGAGTAGTCGTGTTGTTGTGAGAACGATTAATAACAATATTGTTCTAAATTCGTCGAGCTCACGTCCAAAGACATATCAGTCCACCAAATTCTTGTTATTCTATTTATTTCGTATGACCTCTTTTATAAGTCCGTGTCTGTATGCATAGAGGAGCTTCTCCAGGTCAGATATTTGTTTCTTTAACTCTATACCGATATCAGTATCTGCCACCAGCATGCGATGAGAGGACATTTCAACAATCTGGGTTGTGCTTTTAATATCAGTACATTGCTGTATCGCGTCTGCCGTACTTGTAAATGGTTCGTGCTGTACAAGCTGGAAACCACGACTATGGTATATCAGTGTGTACCCTGCAATGCCGGTTTCTTTGTGATAAGCCTGTGCAAATCCTCCGTCAATCACCATTAATTTTCCGTTTGCCTTGATTGGTGTCTCACCGTTCCTTACGTGTACCGGTACATGTCCGTTGATGATATGACGATTTTTGCCCTTTATATTGAAGGCGTCCATTATTCTGTCTATTACCTCCTCATTATCGCGGAATTTGAAATAATTGCCCTTTTCCTCGTAATGAGTTTCCTTATCCTCAATGAAATAGCGCTCAAAGGTGGCCATCTTTGATTTGTCAAACAACGGACTGTTCGGCCCACACCAGAGATAAAGAAAATAATCAGTTGCATAGGCTTTGTCTTCCGGCAGGGAATCGTCCTGGAATGCGGTCCTGATCATCATTCCTATCTGATTGAACAACTCGCGTCCGGAATATTTGTATCCCGGTTTTATTTCAACCTGTTTTAAGCTGGCATCGTCGTTGAGAGGTATGGAAGCATGAAACAGCAGATTGTTATTATATACAGAATACATACAACCGTGCTGCAACATGAGACGTATGTGCTTATGCAGCTTTTCACTTATTTGGAAAGAATGACATAACTTTTCCATAAGCGATGCCTCCTCTTCTGTAAGTCTGTATGGACAGGAAGGATCTATTGTAGGAAAGTTGTTGCTTTTCAGCTTATATTCCTTATTGTTTATATTTATGGTTCCTCTGTCATAATCAATGTCTGAAAGCAGAATCCTGTCTGTCATGTTCCATTCAGGATGGCATTGATATATGGCAGCCTCCTCTTTAAACTGTATTATTGTTATGGCTTTATGCATCATGGCTGTAAGACGCCGTGATTTCTCATCAAAGTCTTTTGAGTCTCCATATATTTTTGGCATGAACTCCTCACACGGATCGTCTTTGTATGTATCCATTGCAAATGTTGCCAAAGGAAGCAGGTTTATGCCGTAGCCATCTTCAAGAGTTACCATATTGGCATAACGCAGCGAAAGTCTGATGACATTGCATATGCACGCCTTGTTACCGGCCAGTGCGCCCATCCAAAGAATGTCGTGATTGCCCCACTGTATATCCCAACTATGATAAGAAGAAAGATTATCCATGATGATATGGGCGCCTGGTCCGCGGTCATAGATATCTCCCAGAATATGTAATTGATCGATTGCCAGTCTCTGTATAACGTTTGAGATAGCAATTATGAAGTCATCAGCTCTGCCTGTTGATATGATTGTGTCAATAATGACATTTACATATGCAGCTTTGTCTGCGTCTTCAGTATGTTCGTGTAACAGTTCCTGAATAATATAGCTGAAATCCTCCGGTAAGGCTTTGCGCACTTTTGAGCGTGTGTATTTACTGGAAACCAATTTACATATTGATACAAGGTGATGTATTGTGATATGATACCAGTCGTTTATGTCTCTTCCGGATGCCTTTATAATCTCAAGTTCCTGGTCAGGATAATATATTAAAGTGCAAAGCTCGCGTTTATCAGATTCGAGCATTGTGTTCCCGTAAATCTCATTGACTTTGCGTTTTATATTTCCGGATGCGTTTTTCAATATATGGAGGAACGCTTCATGCTCTCCATGTATATCAGCAAGAAAATGTTCGGTACCTTTTGGAAGATGGAGTATCGCCTGCAGATTTATTATCTCAGTGCTTGCCTCTGAAATATTTGTAAACGATTGTGACAACAGTTGCAAATATTTCATATCGTATGAGTGCATATATTGTTTTATTTCCATAAATATTACTCAATTTCCTGTTATTGTATCTATTATTGTCTCTGAAAGCTTATTATTAGAACTTTCTATCGGCATGAAACCTTCTGTAAGCCCCGTCTTTATATTCATAGCATGTAATAAAGAAGAAACAAAATCGTAGATTCCTAATTTTTTAATCAGTTTCTCCATCTCGTCTTCGTCATACTGCTTCGTTATCATCATTGATGATGTTTCTTTAAGAGTATCTATAGGAATATTTCCTTTATGTAAAAGATATTTTATATATAGAAATCTTGAACATATCTCAAATATTTCATCATCCTTTGTATATTGTGCATGTATTATCGATTTTATTGTTTCTTTCTTTCTCTTATCATAATTGTTTATAATGCTATTATATGTTTTTAGCATTAACGATGTCATGTTGTTTGCATCCGTAGTATTTGAAATTACAGGGTTGGAGACAACATAAATGCAAGAGTCAGGACATACATGCTGAATCTTTTCTTTTTCTATAATGCCACACACATGTATTGCAGACACATTACGTATAAGATCTCTCATAATGAGAGATTGATACCTTTGTATATTACCCGAGAAATCATTAAGACCATTACAAGAAGTGAATATTACAGGTATCTCATTCTGAATTATTTTCTTGATCTGTCTTATTGTTTCTATATTCCAATTTCCACATACGTGAGCAATATCCGGAGCGTGATCAACAATATCTACATAATCATACTTACATATATATTCTTGCAACAATGTCATAAAATGAATATTTGTGCTATTCATATCGTCTTTATGACGTTTGCCTGTAATAATATATTGTATTCTCATACTTTATGAGTTGTAAAATCATTCTTATCAGATGCCAAGTATTTGAATAAGGACCTTAAATCGTGGAATAACAGAGAAATCTCATATGGTATGACTTTTATGCATGATATGTGTTCCTTATATTGTTTAAACGATTTCTTGGCAATAATTGTTCGAAGTATTACAGTCAGTATCAATGCGAGTATGGAAACAGACAAAAGCAGGTAGTTCTTATATATTGATGAATATATTATCATTGCTATTATTGCAATATAATTAATATACATCATAAAAAGATCCATAGCATAACATATTTTATATGATAAGGATCTGTTGAGAATCTTACGCATATAAAATAATGCAATCTGTCTGTTATTCCATTCTTTTTTTGTCGGTTTTTCTTCTCTAATAAATGCTTCTGGAGATATTTCTACAGAAGTATTGCCTTTTTCCGCATATTTATTTATAATGAAATCAAACTCACCGTGTATCAGCTGAAGATTATCACGATATCCGTCGCCATTTATAAACACAGTCTTACGGAAAGCAATGTTTGGACTACCTGCACGATATGCAGTTTTATGTTGAGCTATATTAAATAGATACAACAAGTTGCGAAGATGCAAAAATCTATAATATGATTTTGTGTCTTGCTCATAATTAGCATATCCGATAACAAGGGATGTTTCTTTATTAAAATGCTTGGAAAGTGAAGACAACCAATTCGATGATACTGGCCTATCTGTTGATTTTATTACTGTTATCCATTCATTATGAGCAGCTTTCACACCCAATGAGATGGCGAGTTTTTGTCTGCTCATGAATAAAGATCTGGAGGGTATGAAAGTTACATATATACGTTTGTCATCATGAAAACCGCTGAGTATGTTTTCTGCATACGCATCTCCTTTTTCTATGATTACAATAATTTCAAGATTATGATTATAATTTTGCTCAAGAATTGCAGAAATACAATTCTGCAATTCTTGAGGCTCATCATATGCTAACAGAAGAACTGATATATCGGATTCTGTTCCGGTGTAACCGTCGTCAGAGTCTTTTATATCACTCTTTCTTACCTTTCTGAAAAACGGATTCAGAAGAGGCGTGATAAGTGAAAGTAAAATTAATAATAGGCCTATTGCTATAGAAAAGGCATTAATCATAATTCTTCTGTTATATACCCTTTAGGAAGTTCTCTACAATTATACTGACTCGCCATCACCTCACCATATGCTCCGGCAGAACGCATGGCTATGATATCTCCACGATGGCATTTATTGAGTTCTATGTCTTTGCCGAAGACATCACTTGATTCACATATCGGACCTACGACATCATATTTTTCCATCTCATCATTGTTGCTGAGATTCTCTATTTTATGATATGCATGGTACAATGCGGGACGTATGAGATCTGTCATTCCGGCATCGACAATTGCAAACTTCTTGCACGAACCTTTTTTGACATAAAGCACACGGGTGATAAGTGAACCACATTGTCCAACAACTGATCTTCCTAATTCAAAGTGAACCTTCTGCTCCGGACGCAAGCGCAGATGTTTTGCGTATGTGGAAAAATATCCGGCAAAGTCAGGTACCGGCTCTTTGTCTGGATATTCGTAATTGATTCCCAGTCCACCGCCGACATTTATATTGCTTAATACGATTCCCTGCTGCTCCAATTTGTCTTGAATATCATTTATTCTATTGCATAATGCAATGAAATCTGACATATCAAGAATCTGTGATCCGATATGAAAATGTAGTCCAATAACGTTTATATTTTTTAATGACTTAGACTCTTCCATTATCGAATCCAGATCATCCATTGCTATGCCGAATTTATTTTCGGCAAGTCCAGTTGTAATGTTTGCGTGTGTATGAGCGCCGACGTTTGGATTTATTCTGAATGCAACGTTTGCCATTTTATTCCGTTGTGATGCCAGATCGTTTATAACCTCTAATTCAGCTAAGCTCTCTACATTAAAGCAGAATATGTCATTGTCAAGACCAAGATTTATTTCCCAATCGCTTTTACCTACACCGGCATAGACAATTTTGGAAGCGGGAACTCCGGCGTCAATGGCAGCTCGAATTTCTCCTCTGCGCCAAATCCATACTGAGCAATTATCTTTAATATCTTAGGGTTGGAATTTGCCTTTATTGCGTAATGCATATAATAATTATCATACTTAGCGATTTCTTTTTGCAATGAACTTAGGGTATCACGCAATAGTTCGCTATCGTAATAATAAAAAGGCGTTTTTATATTGTTAAATTTATTAATTGGAAAATTATGACTCATTTTAGTATGATTATTTTTCTTTAAACAAAATCTCACTTAATTGCTGGAGGGCACGCTTTTTATCGGAAGCTTTAATTAAGAAAGAAATATTATAATTGGAGCCACCGTAAGATATCATGCGAATTGGAATATCCTTCATGGCATCGAGTGCAAGGGTTTCAAAACCGATATTACTCCAATCGAGATCACCAACAACACATACTATACACATATCTGTATCAACTGTGACAGTACCATATTTCTTTAGCTCATCGACAATTTCACTCAGATGTGTACAATTATCTATACTCATTGATACACCAACTTCACTTGTTGTAATCATGTCTATTGGTGTCTGATAGCTTTCGAATATCTCAAAAACTTTGCGTAAGAATCCGGTGGCAAACAACATTCTGCTGGATTTTATTTTGATTGCAGTAATGCTGTCTTTTGCTGCTACAGCCTTGATCTTACCTTTTATCAATACATTATCAATAATGGTTCCTTCTGCTGCCGGATCCATTGTATTTTTCAATCGTACAGGTATCCCTGCATATTTAGCCGGCTGTACACATGTCGGATGAAGTATCTTTGCGCCGAAATATGCCAATTCTGCTGCTTCCTCAAAATTAAGTTGGTGTATTGCCTCTGTTTTATCGACAATACGAGGATCATTATTATGCATACCATCAATATCGGTCCATATTTGTATTTCATCTGCTGGGAGTGCAGCACCAATTAAGGATGCTGTGAAATCACTACCTCCTCTTTGCAGATTATCAACCTCACCATATGCATTTCGACATATAAATCCTTGGGTAATATAAACACTATAGCCTTGATTCTCTTTCATTACAACAGAAAGTTTTTCTTTAAGATAATGTAAATCGGGCTCAGCGTTTTTATCCGTACGCATAAAGTCAAGTGCGGATAACAGTACGACTTTGACGCCTTTCTCCAATAAATAATTGGTCATCATGTTAGTACTTATTATCTCACCCTGAGCTATTATATTCTTTTCCTCAAAACTGGTGAAAAGATCTTTTGTAAATGAACGCAGATAGTTGAATTCATTACGGAGGAAATCTAGTGTCAGATTTTTATATTTATCCGTAGAATATAATTCTTCTACATGTTGTTTATATTTCTTTTCAAGGTTATTTATAACCTCATTAGCTCCATCAGTATTTTTCTTATATAAATAATTGGAAATTTCAATAAGTGAATTGGTCGTTCCAGACATTGCTGAAAGAACTACGAATACAGGATGCTCCGTCTTCTCTGCAACCATTGCCGCAACAGCTTTTATTCTTTCCGGTGAACCGACTGAGGTTCCACCAAATTTCATTATCTTCATATTTGTAATTTTTTTATGTTATATTCTTGGTATATTTTATATTGCAATAATTATTTGTTATAATATTTATTTGTTATATTAATCAAAGAGCCTTCTTCACATTTATAAATAATTCCAGGATATTTTTTTAACATAGAGATATTATGTGTAGACATAACAACAGAAGTTCCTGTTTCTGTGATTTTTCTTAATAGTTCAACAATATTGTTTGCTGTATCCGGATCTAGATTTCCTGTCGGTTCATCAGCAATTATTATTTTAGGTGTATTAAGCACGGCTCTTGCGATAGCTATGCGCTGTTGTTCGCCTCCAGACAGTTCGTGCGGAAATTTATCTTTTTTATCCAACATACCAACCTCTGAAAGGACCTGATCTATCCTGTTATTGATATCTTTATTTGATTTCCAACCGGTAGACTGTAAGATAAATTGTAGATTCTTAAATACACTTCTATCATGCAATAATTGAAAATCTTGAAATATAATTCCCATTTCTTTTCTTAAAGACGGAATATCACGACGTTTAAGGGTTAAGAGGTTGCGTCCAAGAACCTCTGCTTTTCCTGTCTCGCTAATTGAAAGATCGAGTTCACAATACATAGTTTTAAGCAAAGAACTTTTTCCTGATCCGACTTTACCTATAATATATATGAATTGATCTGTATCTACAGAAAAATTGACATCCTTCAATATCAATTCGTCACCTTGGTATATATTTACTTGCTGATAATCAACTAACATATTCTTTATATGATATTAATGTTTATGCCATGATGGACTATGTCTTATTTCTAATTCTTTGATAACATCATTTATGCTTAGTCCTTTGCTTGTCAGGAGGACAATCATATGATAGATTAAGTCAGAGCATTCATAAATTAATCGTTCATCGGTACCATTTGTTGCCTCGATTACAGCTTCAACAGCTTCTTCTCCAACTTTCTGAGCCATACGGTTTATTCCGGCCTTGAATAAAGATGTTGTGTAAGAGTCTTCTGGTTGTTCTTCATATCTTTTTGATATGAATTCCTGTAATTCTGACAAAAATGAGGTATCACAATCTTTATTGGATTCTTGCCAACACGTATCACTTCCTGTATGACATACAGGGCCAGTAGGGTGGACTTTTACTAATAAAGTATCATTATCACAGTCAACATTTATACTTACTAATTCAAGTATGTTACCAGATGTCTCGCCTTTTGTCCATAAACAATTTCTCGATCTGCTCCAAAACGTTACATGTTTCGTTTCTAACGTTTTATTATATGCAGCTTCGTTCATGTAACCAAGCATCAGTACATTTTTTGTCTTAGCATCTTGTATGATTGCCGGAACAAGACCGTTCATCTTCTCAAAATCAATTTTCATATATTTTATGATTATTTTTTAAAGTCTTACCTTTACGCCATTATCCAAAAGATAGCGTTTTAAATTCTGTATTTTAATTTCACCAAAATGAAAGACACTTGCAGCAAGGGCAGCATCAACTTTTCCAATATTAAATACATTCAGAAAGTCTTCCTTTTTACCGGCCCCGCCACTTGCAATTATTGGAATTCTAAGTTGCTCAGACATTTGTGCTAATGTTTCATTGGCATATCCGTTTTTAACACCATCATGATTCATACTCGTGAATAGTATTTCACCTGCGCCTCGATCTTCAACCTCTTTTGCCCAGTCCATCAGTTTTAAGGAAGTTTTTTCTCTTCCTCCTTTAATATAACAAAACCAGTCCGTACCATCGAATTGCGCGTCAATTGCACAAATGCATACCTGTGATCCAAATGCATTCGTTATTTTATTAATTATATTAGGATTGTTGATGGCTGCAGAATTAATACTGATTTTGTCTGCACCTGCATCTAATAATCTTTCGACATCTTCAAAGGTATTTATGCCACCACCAACAGCAAATGGGATATTTATTTCCTCTGCAATTCTAGATACTAATTTAGTGAAGGTTTTTCTCCCCTCAACAGTAGCGGTTATATCTAGGAATACTAGTTCGTCTGCTCCGTCAGCATTGTATTGTTTTGCAAGTTGCACAGGATCTCCCGCCAGCTGTAGATTCTTGAAGTTAACACCTTTTACGGTATTACCATTTTTTACATCAAGACAGGGTATAATTCTTTTTGCCAGACCGTTATACATACTGCATTAAAGTTTTTATATCGATTTTATGCTCATAGTATGCTTTGCCGAATACTACGGCTTTAACACCTAATTTATCTAGTTTTATAATATCTTCATTTGAAGATACCCCGCCACTAGCAATTAAATTAATTTCGGGAAATCTTCTTAATATCTCTGTATATAAATTATACGCTGGTCCAGATAAGGTCCCGTCTTTTGTTATGTCTGTACATAATATATTTATAATTCCAAGACTGATATAGCGTTCAAGAAAAGAATATATGCTTTTTTTTGTTTCGTCTTTCCATCCGTTAATTGCAATACTTCCGTTTTTAATGTCTGCTCCTAAGATGATTTTTTGTGGTCCATATTCTTTGAGCCATTTATTAAATAAATACGGATTATTCACAGCAACGCTGCCTATTGTTACCATATTTGCACCATTATTAAAAACGTCTTTTATATCATCATCAGATTTTATTCCACCGCTAAAATCAACATGTAGATTTGTTTGAGTGGATATTGCTTTTAGTACATCAATGTTTATGACATGATCTGATTTAGCACCATCAAGATCGACTAAATGTAAGCGCGTTAATCCCAGCTGTTCAAATTCTTTTGCAACATCAACAGGATTTTCGTGATAGATTGTCTTCTCATTATAATTTCCTTTTGTAAGGCGAACACATCTACCATCTATTATATCAATTGCAGGGATTAATTTTATCATATGCTTAAAAAATTATTAAGTATTTTTTCTCCTATATATCCACTTTTCTCTGGATGAAACTGTACCGCATAAAAGTTATTATAATTTAATGCGGCAGAGTAGGGCAATATATAATTTGTTTCTGCAATTGTATAATCAGATAGTGGTACATAATAACTATGTATAAAGTAGACAAATTCTTTTTTTGTAAAAATTGTATTTTGTGTATCTGATATCTGGAAATCTTTATTATCTTTCTTTCCACAAATAACACTGATATACAGTTCTCCGGTTATCGTACATTCTCGCACAACAATTGTATTATCTTTCTTAAAATCAGCCCTATTATAAAGACATTTTATCTCAGAATGTGATGTACATTTCCACCCTCCTTCTTCTTTATAAATTATTTTACTATTCATTTGTCT
>ENA-ORSJ01000266-ORSJ01000266.1-human-gut-metagenome-genome-assembly--contig:-NODE-266-length-59897-cov-27.096838_pt1 | contig 59897 bp, 45 predicted proteins | sample MGYA00242191_ERZ509158 | MGnify/ENA primary metagenome ERZ509158 (study PRJEB26280, sample SAMEA2338623) | human gut metagenome | biome: human gut; feature: human-associated habitat; material: faeces...
ATTATTACTCAGTATTTTAAATTTATTTCTAACAATATGTGTTGCGGAATTAAGGTAATCAAAGATCCTCCAAATTTTTCATTCTGCAAATCAGGTTTTAATAGCGACCATGGCATCAGCAGAGATGCGGCAAAGTCATCTGCTTCCCGTTCTATTATCCAAGCCTCATTATTTCCAAATTGGTTGTAATTATGGTAATGAGGCTGCATAATTCCGTTTATCAAAGCAGTTCGATGATGATCAATGAAATAATGTCCCAATTCATGAGCCAAAGTAAACCTTCCCTTCACCTTATCCGGTCTATTACCACGAGCAGTATTCAGATGTATATAAAAAATATCATTTTCTCGTTCATAAACAGTCAATCCGTCAAAAGTATCCTTACCATAATCATCACACACTAACTCTATTTCCTCCTCTTTTACAATTTCTATCAATGATATAGGGATAGAATACTGTAATGCTATTCGTTCTGCAAGTTTATTAGTGCCAGCACATCTATTCATCATCATTCTTTTTATTTCTGTGCTGACTTTTTATCTTTTCTATAACGCTCTTAGGGAGCTTATTAAAATTTCTAGCAGCCATAGTATAATTTGATTTAGGATACATATCTGGCAACTTTTCTTCTTCGAAACACATATCATCATCAATAACTTTATGCATCTCGCATCTATTACTCACAATAGCTTCAATATCCACCATCATATCCTTTGTTTTAAGCGCATAGTTCTCATACATCTGCTCAAAAAACAAATGTTCCTCTTCATTTCTTGGAGGCAAACTACCTGTTGCTCCCAGCATGAAATTCAATTCATCTATTGTTAATTGTGCCATATCTTAGTTCTCTGGTTTGTCATTTAACATCATATATGCTTCTCTTTTATATACTCTTATCGTTGTTTGTGAAATACCAAGTCTTTTTCTCAACTTACTTAATAGCCTTCGAGGCAGTTTCTTACCGCTTAGTTCGTATGCTTTATATGTAAGATAGATTATTCTATGCTTATCATCAAGTAGCGAAAGTTTTTTGTTAAATGCTAAAACTAGTTCCATTTTTTTATCTGAATCCATATCCGGTGTGTAATACTCCACAAAACATTGTGCATTTTCAATCACCGATAAGTCTTCTTCTTCCTTTTGGTCAACACAATACCCGTTCTTTGCATAATCGAATAATTGTGAAGCTACTATTCTTTTCAACCATATAATAATTGCTGTTTCTTCATCTTTGCAATGAGACTTATTCATATCAAACGAATTTGGATACTTCCATACTTTTACGAAAGTACATTGCATTGCCTGTAAAGCATCTACTTCTGTAAGTTTCAACTTCAATGCCTGTATCTCTGCATAGAGTCGAATTTTATTTTCAAAATAAGTTGTAAACAAGACAAGACTTTCTTCAGCCTTTTCCTTATTATTTTTATCGCCTATCGCTTTCAATAAAGCGATACCATCGATTTGCTCTTCAGATTTTTGTGTCATTTATTTTATTATACTAACGGTTTTGGTATGTTTGTGAGCCTCCTCTAATGGAGCTCCCATTAAAGAATGATAAAAGTAAAGAATGCAAACGGCACAAGCCGTTACAATGCTCCCGCTGGCTATAGTTCTTGGCTAGAATATTGGGAGGAAAAAAGCGGTAAAACCGCACGTAAATGTTCTGCTATAGGCTGTAATGTATACGGCAGGACAAATCTTGTAGGTGCACATGTAAAGAAAGTGTATGGATTGGATAATCATTCCTACATTGTTCCCTTGTGCAGATCATGCAACAATAGAACTGATGAGTTTTTTGTGGATGAAGTTTTGATTCCACTGCCGAGCAACTGGTAACTTAACAGTTTTAATTGTTAAACTTTTAAAGTCTCCTGCTTGCGTATTCTATGCGCAAGACAGGAGATTTTGATTTTTATTCATCATAAAATTTGTCAATAGTCTTTTTATTCTTTGTATAGTCCTAGTTAAATCCCAAATACTATATTAACTATCAAGCAACTTGCCAAGTGCATTCAAACATTTCTGTTTTTAGGGAATATTTACTATCTTTGCTCTATCAAAGTCTTAAACATCATGAAGAAGTTCGACATCAATAAAGTATATAATGCATACATCAGTCTCAACACCAAACGGCGCAAAGACCTTATCAGCCAATTAAATTTGCTCGGTATACCTGTAACAAAGATTGAAGCTTACACATATCCCGAAGCTCCGGGCATTAAGCATCTTTTCTTTTACCTAAAAGATAACAAACAACCTGTGCCTTATTTTCTTTTAGAGGAAGAACAATTAGAGAAGATACAAGAACAAATTAATTCTTACTTAGAATAGCTCGTTCATCCAATCAGTTCTTGATACAAGCTGCCAATTTGATTATTTATTGTATCAATGTTAAATGTAGTATTTGCCAGATTTATAGATTCTTTTATAATATTGTTTCTTAACTCATTGTCGTCAATAAGCCTTTGCATGTTTTCTGCCAATTTATCTATGTCTCCGGCATTAAATAGCAGCATGTTTTCACCATCTACAGCGATGTCAGGAATGCCGCCTACAGGAGTTGTTATCACAGGCAGTCCGTAAGCCCATGCATCAAGCACAGCCATTGGGAACCCTTCTGCATAACTAGGCAGACAGAAAATCTCTGATTCTTTAAAAGCCTTGTCTTTTGCATCACCGCTAACCCAGCCTAAGAATACGGTTTGACTTTCTATTCCTAAGCTTTTAGCCAGTTCTTCGCCTTGCTTAACTTCACCATTTCCGGCAAAAACTATTTTCCAGTCAGGATATTTATTTGCTATTTTGGCAAATGCTTTTATCATATCGGCATATCCTTTTCTGGCATTTACTGTTCCTGCATATAATATCTGTTTTTTCTTCTGATATGTCTTGTCTGACACCTCTGATGTACATGGATTATAAACAACTCTTACTTTGTCTCCTAAATCAAAAGCGTCATTAACATACTTCTTCCATAATTGTGATAACACTATCACGCAATCTGCTTTACCAAACAGATATTTGTAAACTCCTTTATGTTTGCTGTTAATTGTTGTGTCAGGCGAAAAAGCATGAAAGTGCACAATTACTTTCTTGCCAAACAGTTTAGCAAAAGGCATAAACAGACATTTCCTTATAGCTGAAGGTGGTTCACTCATGTGTATGTGCACCAATTTACAAAACGGAAGCAAACATATAAACGTTAGCCAGCCTTTTATAAGATACAATATCTTCCATCCGGCATCCTTGTCTATATGTGTTTCTATCCATTTGCAATGATATTCTTGCCACTGCTTGCCTTCTTTATGGGCATTAACTACAGATGTTATACCACCGCGGGTTTTGTGAGAGGTTGAAACAATTAAAATCATATAATATATAATTTTTTACGAAATCAATTTCTTTATATGTTTTATGCCATTCAACATTTTTGCTGTCATAACCATAGCATGGAATCCAAATATATTATAAATGCATGCTATAATGCGTGTAACTTTACTGCCACATTTAATAAGTCTGATGTTATTATGCTTAAGTATAGTCTTTATTTTTTTTATTCCATGAAGATAATTTATTGCTATAGCTTGAAGTAAAGCTGTAATAATCAAATTTGTTGCAGATTTAATGAAACATCTTTTATTGTTATGTTCCTTATATTTTACTATTGCTTTATCAGCGATGTATAGTAAGTCATCAATTTTTTTTTCAGAAAAAGTTTGTGCAATACTACCTTGTCGTATATTATATGTATAACAAATTTTGTTATACAACTTTATCTTGCTAGCTAGTGGTAATGTTCTATATGCAAATTCTGAGTCTTCATAATAAAGTCCTTTTTGAAATAACAATTTATGTTTTATCAAAAAATCTCGACTAAAAATAAAAGACCAGGCAAAATAATATATGCCCATAATATTTTCCATGAAATCAAGTCCTGTATAAATTTTATAGTCTACGTATGTAAATGTACTATCGTATAAAGGTATTATTTTATTTTCTTCATTTTTATTGCACCACTTTATCCACAATACATCGAGACTTAAACTTCTTATTTCATTATATATCTCAGATAAACAATTCTTTTCTATATAATCATCCGAATCAATAAACCATACATATTCACCTTTGGCATTGTTTAGTCCTGTATTTCTTGCTGCACTCAATCCCATGTTTGCCTGGGTTATTATTTTTATGCATTTATTTTTTTTTGCATAATCGTTAGCTATATCTATTGAACAATCCAAAGAACCATCGTTAACAATTATTATTTCATATTCATCTTGAGACAAATTTTGATCAAGACAGCTGTCTATACATCTAGATAAATACTGTTCAACATTATAGACCGGTAATATAAGTGAGATTTTCATCTTTTATTTTTTTAAACTCAAGGTATCAATATCGTTAAGCCAAGTATCATAAAAATTGCGATTTTTTCCATAAGAATTATCACATAAAATTATATTCTTATCTAATAAAATAGATAGTATGCATCCATGTAACCTTGTAGTTTCAATTTCTTTATATGGTGAAATAAATTCTACACCTTCTTTTATCATCATATTTTTAAAAAGAGGTGCGTAATTATTCCATATTCTATTTGATAGATTTGTAATTAAAGGAATTTTTGAATCTGCTACTTTTTTGAATAGCTTGTTAATAAATGTAGTATCTCTAAATGAGTGTTCAATGACAGGCCAATCGCTTATATCACCATGGTCTGATATGCGATTATTGATAGATTTTTCAACATCATTACGTGCTATAATTAATTTGCTTTTTGTAGTAGGTTTAATATATTTTGTTAAAATATCGTTATCGATACAAAAAGCCATATCTGGAACTAATAATGTCTTTTCTCTAAAAAAATTAGAAACCATTTTGAATACATGGCCGTCCCTTGCGCAGAAATATAAATCATTGTGTAATGCTAATTGAGAAAAATCTGTTTCTAATATTGCATTATCTTGATAAAATACAGTTTGTGGGCAGACTATAATCCTATTTTTGGGGTATACTTTACTGATATGAATTAAAAATTCAATATGTTCATGATAGATGTCTCCTAGATTGCCTCCACCATTGAATATTATTGTTGTATTAGTATCTATCTTAGGGAATGTACAAGTTTCATATGACGCTGTATATAAACAACTTATGCCATTATTTTTAAGGAAGCACTCTTCACCTGCCCATATTAAAACATCACCAATATTATGATAATATGGTGCGTCAAGTAAGAGGCATTTATTATTAATTAATGGATTTAAGTTTGAATATATTAATTTACGTAACTGATTAATTTTTTCTTTATTATTCATAAATCAAAATTAATTTGAATATTATTTATTAATTAATTTTTCAAATAACATCATATAACTTTTTGCGCAATTAGTCATAGAAAATCTGGCTTCATAAGATTTTATGACATTATTAGGGTTAATCTGAGAAGGGTGGTTGATAGCTTGCACTATTGCGGTATAAAAATCTTCTTCTGAAATCGATTTTGATAAAATACCATTAACACCATTTGTAATAACATCTGGAACTCCACCTACGGGTGTTGATATCGGTATGCAGCCAATTGAAATAGCTTCTAATAAGGAGAGCGGAAGCCCTTCATAAATTGACGATAAAACAAAAAAATCAGCAGAAGCTAAATAATCACCAATGTTTTGTTTTACACCCATAAAGTGGAAAGCGGGATTGTCTTTTAGTTTCTGGTAATACGGTGAGTCTTCATACCCTGCACCAATAATTATTAGTTGAAAATGCTTATTCTCTTTTGAAAGCTTTATAAATGTATCAAATAATAGCTTTTGATTTTTTTGTGGTGCACATCTAGCAACATGTAGAAAGATCTTGTCGTCTGTATGTGTCTTAAATGAGTTAATTATTTTTTTTGTATTATTAACTTCGTTTGTTAATGAAGGTCTTGAACGACCGTTTGTTATGCAAACAGAATTGTTTAAATGATAGAATTCTATATAAGATTGTTGACATAACTTTGAAATTGTTACAGGCTGAAAGCAATTTCTTTTTAAGTAAAAATAATTTATATATTTTTGAAACTTAAATTTATAGCATTTATTTACTAAGTTATGAAAAGTGTAAACATATTTTGTTTTTTTATATATGAGTGATGGAATATAAAGTAGCATTGTGTTACAATGCATATGTACAATATCAGGTTTTAAACTCTTTATTATTTTATATGTCTCTACAATACTTTCAAGTGAGAGTCCGTGTTTACAGCCTAGACATTTATATTTAATTTTAGGTGACAAATCATTAAAGTAATGTTTATTATTGCCAATAGTATCATCAACAATTGTAACAAGAAATACTTCATTGTTGTTGTCCTTACTTAATTCATTTGATATGTCCGCAATAAATCTTTCTGCACCTCCAGCGCTTAAGCTGTACATTATTTCTACAATTCTCATTATAATGTTTTTTAATTTAATGAATTTAAGTAATATATGATTTTTTTGATAGCATGTCTATGTAAAAAATAATACATAAAAATATTATTGTCTTATGACATTATGTTTCTAACATGTTAAAATGTTATTTACGTAATACACATTCAATGTACATACATTTAAGAATATTTGTATTATAAATAATATACAGTTAAAAATAATCACAAGATAAAATACAATATTTAGATTAGATGCCTTTATTTCTTATTATTTTTGCAGGTACTCCGCCAACTATAACATTATTGGGTATTGATTTTGTTACGACTGCATTTGCTGCAATAAACACATCATCACCAATTGTTATATCTCCAAAAACTTTTGCCCCGGGACCAATATTAACATTATTACCTAATTTAGGCTTAGCGTTAGAACCATTCGTTCCTAATATTACATTGGCATTAAAGCTGCAATAATTCCCAACTTTATCTACATTTAATATATGCCCGCCTCCAAAAATATGAAGAATTCTTAAACCATAACCGCATGTGTTTGGTGAGATGTATAAATTATATTTCATTCCTAATCTTGATGTCTTTATTTTATAATATAAAGCCATGACTTTATGAAAAATACCTTTATTATTTATGTGGTATTCATAATGTCTCATTGATTTTAGGTATCTAAATGAATGTGCATATTCTAATCCGTATATTAAACTTATTAAGTATTTTAAATAGCAACATTTCATATTATTGGATTTTGCATCTTCATTAATGAAAAAGCATAAATCACTCTTTGTTTTAATTTTTTCATTCATGTTCTTATAGTTACCCCATTGACTTCTATCGTTATTTATGTCTTGTATACATTGTTTATAGTATATCTTTATTCAAGACACTCTTTTAAAGCATCTAGATAACCATGTCCAAATTTTAAATCAGGTTCCATATAATTACCTTCGGCCCATTCGTTCCATGATCTTAAAAATAAGATTCTATGCTCTTCATCTTTATCTTTTATAATATCTATGGCTTGCTTGACGTGTTCTTTAAATAACTCAGGAGTAGAACCTGTATATATAACAGCCCTTCTTCCGCCTCTCGGTGACCTGTCCCAATTTGGAATTATTGAAGGGTATACATTTTCATTATAATCAAATTTGTTATAAAAGTTTTTTATTATATCAGAATATTTATATTTGTCAAGCGGTGTATAATTTGGTATATATTTTCTGAGTTTATGTAGAATTAATTTTTGATATTTACCTTTGCACTTAGATTCTGAATACCACATGTTGGATGGTGCTAATGCATCAAATCCCATATCTAGTATTTTTTGATATCTACTAATGTCTGCATTTTGTAATCCGACAAAATGAATACCATTTAGACCATTTTCTGTTGCTAGCTTTTTCCATTTATTCATAAAATATGATGCATTGGGTAAAGCTTCTGGGTCATATATTAGAAATAAGGGTTTTCCGTCAACTGTTATATATCGTTTGTCTTTAAAAGCGGGTAGAACATTATAAAAATGTTTAATAATATCATCATCTCCAGGATATGTTTGTAAAAGCAGGTCTACATCTTTATGATTTTGTGCAGAACTGTTCCATGTACGTCGCGTCCAACTATGATTCGCCCATCCTAGGCAAAAAGGAAAATCAGGTTTACCGCTTTTTAGAACTTCGTCAAAAATTTCTGCTAGTAGAGTTCTTCCATTACCAAACCAGTAATGCCAATACATAAAACCTTCAACACCTGCCTCTCGTGCCATTTCGGCTTGTTGTTCGCGGATTATAGGTAATCTTAAATCATAATAACCTAAATCTGCCGGTACTCTGGGTTGATAATGTCCCCTGAACAAAGGTTTTGCTTTCCCTACATTTGTCCATTCTGTAAATCCTTTCCCCCACCATTCATCATTTTCTGGTATTGGATGATATTGTGGAAGGTAAAATGCTATTACTCTTGCTTTCATTTCTTGATTAATTTTTATTGTGATTGAATTTGTAAGTGTTATTGATTTCAATAAATAATATAGTATAAAAAATCATTGTATATTTTAAATATCCATATTCGCCAGTAATACATGAATATGCTATATATGTTATATATAAAGTAAATATTATTTTCCATTTTTCTTTGTATTGTCGACTCTGTTTATAGCATAAACATATGGATAATATCCATGCGATAATACCTAAGAAGCCATTATCGCATAGTGTTACAAAAATCAAGCTTTCAAATGCAAGTAAAACAGGATGATCACCTTTTACCTCTTTATAGTTTTGTACCCATCCATATCCTTTTCCTACAAAAGGACATGTTTCGATTTCATTTAAAGCGCCATTAAGTTGTTCTATTCTCATGTCTGTTGAACTTCCATTTATAGCTTGTCTTTTATTGTTAATGTCTGTTATCGATTCCACATAGTTGTTCATACCTGGGATAAATTGTATAATCTGTATTAGGCAGATTATCGTTATTGCAATACTAATTGCGAGTTTTATTTTTCTAGATAGTATGAGATAGACGATGAATCCTATTGCAGTGCCTCCAATAGCAGAGCGTACACCACAAAATAAGATATTTAATAGGCATATAAACAATAATATTAATCCGATATTATATTTAAAATTTTTTCTAGTATAGTATAAATATACTGCAGACAGGCTTAGAAACAAACCAAATGTCATAGGATGTCCAAAAACAGAAGATATGCGTCCAAATACACGACCGTCATTAGCAAATGCGTATAAATCATTAAATTCTTTACCGCTTATAGGCATGATAATCATTAAATATGGATTTATACCAGGCATAGTAGTTAATAATAATCCATATATTAATGCTATTGAGATACATGTTATAAATGTGTATTTTATAGGTTTGTAAAGAGAACTATCAAATCTGTATGCATTCCATATTATAAATGGGAATAAAATAGAACTCATAAGATTTGATCTCCAGATATTTAATGAATTTGATAACGGAAAATCTTGAAAAGGCATCATGATTAAATAAAATACAAATAAAAATATAAATGGCTTAAATATTTTATAATCTAATTTATTTAATTTATACCTGTATTTTATGATAAACCCTAATAGAATTAACAGATTTACAAGATTGTATTGCAGATTTAAACCACCAATATTTATATTTAAAAATGGCACTAATATTAAATAAGCCGTATATAGACATATACAACTTTTAATGTTGAAAAATGCTAATAATATGATAAGTATTAGCCAAATGGATAAAATCAAAGCCATAATTTATAATTGCTTAATTATCTTTGCAGGATTTCCACAAACGACGCAATATGGAGGAATGCTTTTTGTGACAACAGCATTTGCACCAATAATAGAACCTTGACCGATTGTGCACCCTGGCATTATACAAACTTGGTCACCAATCCAAACATTATCTTCAATAACGACAAATCCTTTTGAATATAAAGGGCGAGATGTTGGTGGTGTTATTAATAAGGATTTATCTGATTTACCATGAGAATTGTCTGTAATCAAAACTCTTCGTCCCATAAGTACATTTTTTCCTATAATGATCTTATTAATACAGGTTATATGTCCATAATCCCCAATACATGTTTTGTCTCCAATAATAATTTTAGGCTCAAAACTATTCTTATCTATTGTATATGTTTCCAATATACAATGATATCCAATATTTACGCGACTACCTATAGTTATATTTTTTGCACCTTTTAAACCTCGTAAAGGTTGGATAAAACAATTTCTTCCATAATTTTTAAACTCATTTTCTATCCAAATTGAATATAAAATGAAGTACTGTTTCTTTAAAAAAAAGAAGAATCTATAATTAAAGATTTTATGCAAATTTTTAATTATGATAATTATTATTTTTTTCATCTATATATATATTAAAAACTTTTTGAGATTGTGTTTCTATATTGTATAATTCACATACTACCTTTTGAGCCATAATTAATTTATGATAGTCAATTTCTTTTTCTAACTTCAATAATAAAGTTACTAATTCATCGTCTGTTATGTATCTATATGCTATTTCTTCGCCTGAAAATTCTAAGCCATTGTCAAATTGCTCTTTAGTTCCGCCAGAATTTCTACCTATAACAATTGTACCATTAAACATAGCTTCAGCTGTTATGAATCCGAAACCTTCATTCCGACTTGGTACAACAAATATTAAAGCATTGTACATTAATCTAAAAACATCTTTACGTTCCCCTAGAAAAACAACATTCTCTTTGTATTGAGAAAGAACTAAATTATTACATTCCTGAATATAAGTAGAACTTCCTTTTCCTGCAATTAATAAATCTAATTTTCCGCCACTTTCTCTATATTTATTATATGCTTTTATTAAAGATTTGATACCTTTGGCATCCTCTAAACGACCTGCAAATAAAATATAATTATCTTTCTTGTTGTTTATTGTTGGACAATTATTTTTATTAATTACACCATCATATATTACTTTATCCTTTTGAGGATCAAGATTAAAATGCCTAAAAATTTCTTTTGTTATGCTTATGCATATATTTTTCTGATCATGTAATTTCTTTATATAACTATGTAAAGAAGGAAATGGATGCATGCCAAAATCTTCAATTTGGTATTCTCTAATATGCCATACATGTGGTATATTATATTTTTTTGCAACTTTATAGCCAATATGTATAGGTCCTACGTTGGTATGAATTATGTCAGGTTTAAAATCTTCCACATATTTACATAATAATAAATAAGATTTTTTTATGCTTAATATTAATTTTATTAAACTATATGGGAACTTTAAAAAACTTTTTATTCCTTTTATTTTGGGATAAATTTCTAAAGGGTTGTATAGAATATCGTTTTTTATTTTTAATTCATTAAGTTTTGATGAAAATTCACCATATTCTGGATATAATACATATGGTTCTACTCCAAATTTTATTAAATATGGTAACATATTAAGTATTGCGACAGATGCCCCTCCCATCCCAACAGAATTGGTAATATATAGAACTTTCATAATTTTTTATTTAGTAAAATTTGAAATATATTTTTTTGAATTATTTTTTAATATCGATAAACTGTTATGAATATTTTTCCAATTTATGTCATTTAATATTGCATCATTATAATTTTCAACACCTCTTTCATTTAAATCTAATTTATATAGAAGATCCTTTACACGGTTATCCTTCCCATCATTTAATAAGACCGAACAAAATGGTATATTAAATATAATAGAAAAAACAGTGCCATGGAAAGATGTACAAACTGTAAAATCTGCATATCTGAATAGATTAATAAAATCTAATGGTCCGGCAGTCGCAACTTCATGGCTGTTATTTTTATCTATACCTGCGGATAAGTATATAAGTCTCAAATTTAGTTTTTGTGCTATCATTTCTGCTATTCTTTTTGCTTTATTATCTTTTCTAACTTGGTATAGTAATAAATATGGTTCCTTAATAATTCTTTCACCACAAAGATTATTCCATTGATTTTTAGATAATAATAAAGTTGGGTCAATGACAACAGATATATTTCGATTCGTTATTGAGTTTAAAGTTTTAGCAATAGAATCTTCTCTGACACTGATATAGTTAAAATTATTCAGGTATTTTTTTATCCTTGATATGTTATCATTGGGTATTTCATCTTGCATACTTGCTGCATAACTTACAAGTTTACAATTATTATTAATTTTGAAATTACCCCAATACATATTATCAAAGCCATTAGTTAAATTTGTATTCCAAACTTGATCACTACCTATTATTATTACATCATAACTATTTAAAGAATACTCCTTTGTAGAAAGATTTAAATATCTGTTAATAAATACATCAAACTTTTTAAATCTTTTTTTTCTTGGTAATATTAGCTTTAATTCTTTGTATATATTATTCAAATGTCTTGTTTTAAATCTATTCAAATCAAACCATTTATATACATTTAATAGTTCCTCATTTCTATAATCAATAAACTCTACAGTATGATTTAAAGATTGGAGATATGTCTGTAATGCATATGCTTGTAATACTGCGCCATAATTATGAGCTCTATGAAATGTTAATATACCTATTTTCATATTTTATTTAGGATTGATTTAATTTTCATTATTATCTTTGTATTGTAATAATTTAGTTTGTAATTGAAACTCAGTATGCTATATAATTTCAATATTTTTATAAATCCATATTTTTTATAATTTGATATGAAGTCACCTGATTTTTTATTTAAAGAGGATGGTTGTGTTAAATTTGGTTGAATACAATCTTTTTTATTTGATAATATTATGTTTAGATTGTCTTTAATAAATTTAAATAATATTCTACCTTTCTCTGTATTTATAAATAATAAAGAGCAACCTTTATTATCGATATTAAAATTACTAGAAATTTTTCCCATCCCCAATAATCTGCTATAGTTAAATCTGAAGGTCTTGTAAAATTCGTATAATGACAATTACCACATGATGGACGTATCATTATATGTTGATAGAACAAATCGGTATAAATTTTTGATTCAATCTTTCTGTCATTATCAAAAACAAAAGACTCAATATGTCCAGACCACCCAATGCGGGATTTATCTCGAAAATCAACTTTTACAACTTCATTTTTATATTTTTTCTCTATATATGCTAAATAATCTCGCCATATATACGGGCTTGGTACTCCGTGACATACAATATCGACCAGTACAAGATTTTCTCTTAGTTTCTTTCCTATATATGAGTTTAATCCCGCAGTCTGGCATGGAGTTCCAGAAAATAATACGGTATGTCCATATTTAAGATCTTCCTTTACTTGTCGGAAAATTCCGTCCAGATCACTCTGAACATATTTTGAACCTTTAAACTCATTCCTTTCTTCTTTTGTAGTAGCACGTTTGTGTGCCACTCTGAAATGATCCTTATAGCCGACACCATACACAATTCCACCATTTTCCAAAATAAAATCAGATATGGCAATAAATGCAGCACCGCTCCGGCTCGTTTCTATTTCATGTATATCTTTGTGTCTTGCAGCATATATTTCAGGCTCTTTTAAATTCAGACTTTTATCATAATTGTCATTGAATGCACAAACCTTTTCACATAGTCCACAATCAATACATTTGCTCAAATCAACCCTAGGATATTTAAATCCTAAAGTATCAGGTTCCATCGTTATGGCATCTTTAGGGCATATACTGGCGCATGCAGTACAGCCACAACAGTCTGCTCTATCTTTTATTTGTATCATTTTCTGAATTTGTCTTTTATTGCTGTTATTTTTGACAAAATAAATTGACGCTCATTTCTGTTACAACCCACAAAATATATCACGCTGAAAGTGCAAATAACAGAAATTGCACATATCATAATAAAACTTATAAACGTCTCTTTCAAATAAGATGATAATAAGCAAGGAATAATAGCTGATAAAATTGTAACAGCCAAGACATTAAAGTATACCTTACTCATATATTCACGTACAGAAAGACCTATCATGCCTCTTAGCATATATAGACGTGAAGCCAAACAGCATTGAGATATACCAATGGCAACAATCAATACAGTTTCTGGGATACATCCATATCGCAACAAAAAATACGATATAGGCAGATTCATCATTTGCAGACCTCCTACAACGATCTGATAGTTGCGTATGTTACCTGTTGCAAGCATTGCTGTTATAAGCGGATTGGATATAGATTCAGACATGGCAAAAATCAATACTAATTGCACAAATAATGTTGTATGTTCAGGAACAATTTTGAGCCATAATGTAAGAATATAATGGGCATTGATTATTACCGGTAATGAAAGCAACAGTAATATATAAAAAGAAAGTCTTGCTCCTTGATGTATCAATGTCATCATATATTCCTTGTCTCCGGCTGCATACGATTTTGTTATCTGGGGATTAAGGGCCATCATAAAATTACTTACAAAACCGCTTATGGCATTATTTACCTGATATGCAATACCACGGGCTGCATTTACAGCCGGACCACAAAACAGGTTTATTACAATGTTGCCACCTTGATCCCTTAACACGGCAGATGCGGCACCGATAAAATTCCATCCGGCAAAGCCAAACATTTTTTTTAAGAGTTCCTTATCGAAAATAAAATGATAGGTACATTCTTCAAAATGTCGCTTACAATAATATCCGTAAACAATACGGATTATTAATGCAACTGATGCCATTAATATTGCATAGAATATAAGTTTGTCAAATGGTGACCATAACAGCATAAAGACAATAATAAGTTTAGCAACTACCTCCAATATGCTTATATATGCAAAGGCAGACATCTTCTCATGCGCAATTATGGCTGCATTGTATGGAACACTTATCAGGTTTATTATAAAAGTTAATATAGACAACTGAAACACCCAGTTTGCTGCATACATTCGGCTTGCAGGTATAGTCATCTTGGCATTAAGGAACCAAACACCAATAGCTTCCGCAAGAATCAATATGATTAGCCCCAATCCAAGTTGTATCGTTACTGATGATGAAAATATTCTTATCAGTTTTTCTTTGTCTCCTTTACCAAGTTCGTATGTAATAAACCTGCTGATTGCAGCAGACAATGAACCGGATATTACAGAAAACATAGCAACGACACCACCAACAACATTGTAGATACCAAAATCTTCAACGCCTAATGTATGTAAGACCACACGCGATGTATATAGGCTTACTGCCATCATAAATAGCATACGGACATACAGCAGTAACGTATTCTTTGCTATTCGCTTATTATTCTGCGCTGTACCTGTCATTTATATTAAATTTTGAGCGTATCAAATGATATACTCAGTTATATATAGTCTAATTATCTCCCTTTATACATACTCTCATAATACTTCTGGTAATCTCCCGAAGTAACATTATCCATCCATTCCTGATTATCGAGATACCAGCGTACGGTCTTCTCTATGCCTTCCTCAAACTGCAGACTCGGCTCCCAGCCGAGCTCACGCTGCAGCTTGCTGCTGTCTATGGCGTAGCGCATGTCGTGGCCCTTGCGGTCGGTAACGTATGTGATAAGGTCCATGTCTTCACCTTCCTTACGTCCCAGCAGACGGTCAACAGTGTTGATTACAACCTTTATGATGTCGATGTTCTTCCACTCGTTAAAGCCGCCGATGTTGTATGTTGGGCATTCGCCCTTCCTCTGTCGCGACTCGGCAGAACTCAAATTCTTCGAAGTTTGATTCTGCTCTCGCTGCTCCATCGGTTCAGCAACGTAAGCTTTATGGAAAATAAGGTCGATGGCGCGGGCGTGGTCTTCAACATAGAGCCAGTCGCGCACGTTCTCGCCCTTACCGTATACCGGCAGCGGCTTACGGTGACGGATGTTGTTGATAAACAGAGGTATCAGCTTCTCCGGGAACTGATAAGGGCCGTAGTTGTTAGAGCAGTTGGTCACGATGGTAGGCATACCATATGTGTCGTGGAAGGCACGTACAAAGTGGTCAGAGCTTGCCTTGCTTGCGCTGTACGGGCTGTGAGGGTTATACTTGGTTGTCTCCAGGAAGAACTTCTCACCGTATGCCAGATGATGCTTGCCAGACGATGCCTTTGTTGTGAACGGAGGCTCCACGCCTTCGGGATGTGTCAGCTCCAATGCGCCATACACCTCGTCGGTAGATATGTGATAGAAGCGCTTGCCCTCATAGCCTTCAGGCAGGCTTTCCCAATAAAGCTTTGCAGCCTGCAGCAGACTGAGTGTGCCCATCACGTTGGTACGTGCAAAGGTGAACGGATCTTTGATAGAGCGGTCTACATGGCTCTCGGCAGCCAGATGGATGATGCCGTCAACATGGTATTTCTCCATGAGCTGCTGTATTGTGTCGAAGTCGCAGATGTCTGCCTTCACGAACGTGTAGTTAGGCTTGTCCTCAATGTCCTTGAGGTTAGCCAGGTTGCCGGCATAAGTCAGCTTGTCGAGGTTTATGATGTGATACTCAGGATATTTGTTTACGAACAGTCTTACTACATGACTGCCAATGAATCCGGCTCCGCCGGTGATTATTATGTTGCGTTTGAAAGTCATTCTTTTAGGAGTTAAAGTAGTTAAAGGAGTTATCGCTCACTGATGTGAGCTAGGAGTAGCTCCTTGAGCGCAGCGAAAAAAGTCATATGCAAACGTAGTGCTTGCGAAAGTGATTCCCGATAACTTCCTGTTTATTATTGTAGTGAAATGTAGGGACGTACCCAAGGTGCGTCCACCTTTTATTTGGTATTTTGTTCTGCTGTAAGTTATTGTAATACAAGTTGTTATCACTTTGGACGTACCTTGGGTACGTCCCTACAATGATCGCTGTTGTGAATTACTTTTATGTATACAGCAGATGCTTTTTTTGATATTAATGTTTAACAGCGTCCATGTTCTTCATGCACACTTTCAACGAGTCAGTCCAATAAGGAATGGTGATGCCGAAGGTCTGCTTGATTTTTGTCTTGTCAAGTACTGAATAGGCAGGACGGGTGACGGGACTGGGGAACTCGTTGCTGTGGCAGGGCTGTATGTCGCATGACGTGTTGCCAGCCAGCTCGGCTATCTTCTTTGTGAAGTCGTACCATGAGCAGACGCCCTCGTTGCTGAAGTGATAGATGCCAGCCTTGCTGTAGCCTGACGCAGGTGCTTCAGCAGCGTAGTCGTTGAGCACTGCCTTTATGGCTTCTGCCAGATCGTAGGCGTAAGTAGGTGTACCTGCCTGATCGAACACCACATTAAGTTTTGGCTTTGTGGCAGTGAGGTTAAGCATGGTCTTGACGAAGTTCTTGCCGAACTCAGAGTAGAGCCATGCTGTGCGGATGATTACATAGTCGCAGCCAACACCCATGATGTTCTTCTCGCCTTCAAGTTTTGTTGCGCCATATACACCAGTAGGAGTGCCTTTCTGGTCCTCACGGCACGGTGTGTTGTAAGGATCACCGCCGAAGACATAGTCGGTAGAGATCTGAATGAGCAGTCCGCCAACTTCCTTCATGGCTTCAGCCAATATCTTTGGTGCATCGGCATTGAGCTTACGGCACAGCGCCTCGTCGCTCTCTGCCTTGTCAACGTTGGTGTAAGCAGCACAGTTGACGATGCAGCCAACGCCGTTGTCCTTTACGATACGGCGCACAGCCTCCGCGTCAGTGATGTCGAGTATGGTTGTCTCCACGCCTTCGGGAGCCACCACGTCTGTAAATATATATTTATAGTCAGTATCTTTGCTTACAATGCGCATCTCATTGCCTAACTGGCCGTTTGCGCCGGTAACTAGAATGGTCATATCTTTATTTTATAGGAGTTAAAGTAGTTAAAGAAGTTATCGCCAACATAGTTGGCTAGTAGTTAAAGTCATATGCCTTGTGGATTCTTACCCAAAGACTGATAGCCACAAGACTATTGGATTTTTCACTCTTCGTTCTTCACTCTTCACTTAAATAAACGGTGTTTCAAAGTCCTTCAGCAGCGGGTGCTTTGTGTCCTTTTCGCTCAGTATGGCGTGTTCTGTCGGTATGCGCCAGTCTATGCCCAGTGAGTCGTCGAGGATGCTTATGCCGCCGTCGGCTTCAGGATGATAGAAGTTGTCGCACTTATATTGGAATACGGCAGTGTCACTGAGTACGGCGAAACCATGAGCGAAGCCCTTCGGGATGAAGAACTGGCGGTGGTTGTCCTCTGTCAGTTCAACAGCTACGTGCTTGCCGTATGTCGGACTGCCCTTGCGTATGTCTACGGCTACATCAAGCACTGCACCGCGCACGCAGCGCACCAGTTTGCTCTGTGTGTATGGCGGACGCTGGAAATGAAGTCCGCGCATTACGCCGTAGCTTGACATACTCTCGTTATCCTGTACAAATTCAATATGCCCAACTTTCTCGTCGAACTCTCTCTGAGAGAAGCTCTCGAAGAAATAACCACGGGCATCCTTAAACAGACGCGGCTCTATTATTACCACGCCATCAATCTCGGTCTTTATTACGGTCATAAGTTTATTTTATGTTTTTATATTCGGGAGTTAAAGTAGTTAAAGAAGTTAGAGTAGTTAAAGTCAAATGCCTATGTTGGAGTTAAGAAGTTAAGGAGTAAAGGAGAAGTTCCTTGAGCATAGCGAAAAAAGACGTATGCCTTGTTGCTTATCGTCATAGCAAAGCACATGGATTTTTCACTTTTCACTGTTAACTGTTCAATTTCGTAGGACGGGCATTTGGATTTTTCACTTTTCTTTTTTCTCTTTTCACTTAAAACTCCAAAGTTTTTTTCAGTGATTCTTTGTCTTCGTCAAGAATGGAGATCAGGTAACGGCCGTAGTCGTTCTTCAGCATGGGCTGTGCCACTTCGCGCAGCTTGTCGGCTGTTATCCAGCCTTTGCGGTAGGCTATGCCTTCAAGGCAGGCTACTTTGAGGCCCTGACGCTTCTCAATCACCTCAATGAAGGTGCTCGCCTCACTGAGTGAGTCGTGTGTGCCGGTGTCTAGCCATGCGAAGCCGCGGCCTAAGGTCTGCACCTTCAGTTCCTTGTCGTTAAGGAAGCGCTGGTTAACAGTGGTTATCTCCAGCTCGCCACGTGCCGACGGCTTGATGGTCTTTGCCACGTCTACCACCTTGTTGGGATAGAAGTAAAGGCCTACCACGGCGTAGTTGCTCTTCGGGTGTTCTGGCTTCTCCTCGATGCTAAGGCAGTTGCCTTCACCGTCGAACTCTGCCACGCCATAGCGTTCAGGGTCGCTAACCCAATAGCCGAACACGGTTGCCTTGCCTTCGTCTTCGGCTGTGTGTACTGCCGACTGCAGGAGGGCGGTCAGGCCGTTGCCATGAAAGATGTTGTCGCCAAGTACAAGGCAAACAGAGTCGTTACCGATAAACTTCTCACCTATAATAAATGCCTGTGCCAGTCCGTCGGGCGACGGCTGTTCGGCATACTCCAGGCGCAGTCCGAAATTGGAGCCGTCGCCAAGCAGACGCCTGAATGACGGCAGGTCTGCGGGAGTTGAGATAATAAGGATGTCTCTGATACCTGCCAACATCAGCACCGATATAGGATAATAGATCATTGGCTTGTCAAAGATAGGTATGAGCTGTTTGCTTATGCCTTTGGTGATAGGATACAGACGTGTACCGCTGCCACCGGCTAATACAATTCCTTTCATAATATGTTATTTATTGTGTCGATTTACGAGGTAAAACTCAGTGAGTTTTGAGGTGAAAATAAGTGAGTTTTGAGGGAAAAAACATAATGTAATGCATAATTAGCTAACGCTGAACTACGTTTCATAATGCATAATTCATAATGCATAATTGGGTTAAACCGAACTGCGTTTCATAATTAGCTAACGCTGAACTTTGTTTGGATTATACCGAACTGCGCTCATAGCCCGTAGGGCTGCACTTTAGTAACCGGGTGTCATGACGCCCGGGTGTAGTGTAAGCTGTGGGAGCACCCGGAGTGGTGCTATGGTTTGATGATTTATCATTAAGCTTGTCAAGAAGTATCACCACTTCGGGTGATTCCGATTGAGGGAGTAACTCTCCGTGGGTGTGTCACCCACGGTTACGGAAGTGTAGCCCTCCGGGCTCTTGGGCGGGCACAATTAGCTAACGCTGAACTACGTTTCATAATTAGCTAACGCTGAACTGCGTTTCATAATTGGGTTAAACCGAACTGCGTTTCACTATTTATAATTCACAATTCATAATTCATAATTGGGTTGCGATTAGGTTGCGCCAGGAACGATAACCGCAAGACCATTGGATTTTTCACTTTTCTTTTTTCTTTTTTCACTTAAAAAGGGTGTCACTTTTTTGGTCGTTATATAACATAAATTGTCCTGTATAAGAGCGTCTTTTTTTTGAAAATAAAAAAAAGACGGTAATTAAACTTTACAAATTTATTTTTTTGTTTTTGACACTTTTTGAAAAAATAAAATGGCTATTTTGTGACTACCTTGTGCAAAAGGTCGTCACAGCCGGTTGCGCCTTGATTCGGCGCGGGGATATATGTGTAAGTTATTGTGTTCGTGAGAGTTACAAAATCTGTGTTCGCTCCGTCTCCGCGATTTTGCTCTCAAAAGTGTGATAGGGTGACTAGGCACTTCTTAAACTTTTTACATATACGTAAAAAAATAAAATAAATGGGGGGTATTATACGTCATTTAATTTTTTTTTTGCGCGTACGTATAAAATGTTTATATAGGAGGGTGTCAAGGGTGTCACACTCTTAAAGGAGCAAAGAGTTGAATTTATAATTCATAATTCACAATTCATAATTCATAATTAGCTAACGCTGAACGATGTTTGGGTTAGACCGAACTGTGTTTCACAATTAGCTAGCGCTGAACAGCGTTTCATAATTAGCTAACGCTGAAGTAATTTTCTTAATTTTTAATTCTTAATTTTTAATTGCGCTCTGCGCCTGCTTATCGCACGTACTACGTTGGCATTTGGATTTTTCACTCTTCACTTTTCGTTCTTCACTTAAACATGCTCCTTTAACTCCTAAAACGAAACATTTGTTCACTCTTTTATCGCGAAGTGTCCTCGCCACTGGATGGAGCCTTTGGTGATAAGGCGCTCTAGGGGGAGGCAGTCGTAATAGATGAAGTTCTTCAGGAAGGGCATGATGGTGCTCTCAGAGGTGTGAGTTCTGTTGCCCGTGGTGAGGTCTTCACTGTATGCCTCGGTCATGACGCCGTGATCCCATTTCTCGTAGTCCATACGGCAGAGGCTGGTCTTAGACAGGTCGATGGTCCAGATGCCGTCGGGACGGCCCTCGGAGTCGCAGTGGCCTGTTAGTATCTCGCCGGAGAAGTTGCCGGTGATGGCGCCGCAGGGATGGCCGTCGCTCATCTCAATGATAAGCGTGTTGTCGGCGGCGTTTCTGTTGCTGTTGCCCGATGACTTGTAGCGGTAGATGCCGTTATGGCGTCCCTCGAAGTAGTCGACATAGAGCAGCTTGTTGGATCCGCGGCGCTTGTGATGGAACTTCCAGCGTCCGTGCTTGCTGTTGTGCAGGTAGGTGCCGCTGACATAGTCGGTGGTCTTGCCGTAAGGGTGGTAGAAATACTTGCCGAGGTAATAGAAGCTGCCTTCATATATGCGTCCGTCGGCGTTTTCGTTGTAATAATAGTGCGCCTTGCCGTCAAGATACTTGCCGGCATAGTGCTTGCTCCCGTTAGGCACCTTGTGCCCGAACGGAAGACGTATGAGTTCTTTTAGTTGCTCAGATAATGATTCTAACATAGAAAAAATATTTAAAGGAGTTAAGAACGAAGAGCAGGCGCAGAGCGCAAACAAAGTTCAGCGCTAGCTAATTAAAAATTAAAAAGTAAAAAGTAAGAAAATTACTTCTGTTGATTTATGTCAGTAGTTAAGTGTCTATAGCAAACTGCTAGTGGATTTTTTTCCTAGTGGCGCACTGTAGGGACGTACCCCAGGTGCGTCCACCTTTAATTCATCATTTTATTGCACTATAAATCATTGAAATACAATGTGTTATCAGTTGGACGTACCCCGGGTGCGTCCACCTTTTATTCATCATTTTATTACACTATAAATCATTGAAATACAATGTGTTATAGTTGGACGCACCTGGGGTACGTCCCTACAATAAACACAGAGAAACGTTGTTTAATTTTTACTTTTTAATTTTTAATTAGCTAGTTGCGCTCTGCCTCTCTTCTTAACTTTTTTGTCCGATTTAGGACAAAATTGAAGATGGGAGCAAAAGTTGTTATATATTTGCAGCCATTGTAGATATACTACACGACTTTAATAAACTATATCATGAAAGATAAAATGCAATCGACTATTTTTAAGAACATGTACAGCCAGGACTGCCGTGACGCTGAGTGGCAGGAGATAATAAACATCATCAGGGGCAACAGCCTGAAGGCGGACACTGACAAATACAGATATTACTTAAGCTGTAACCTTAACAACGACGCCCAGGACATAAAGAGACACATGCCTGCATTTACTCCTGCCGTGGTGTGCAACGGAGGACGCAAGCCGGAGAACTTCGCTTGCCTGACAGGCGTGGGGATGTGCGACTTTGACCATGTGGACGACATCGGGAAGGCGATGGCTGCCGCTGCCGACGACATTCATACGATGATGGCGTACAGGACGATATCGGGCAAGGGTGTGAGAGTGCTGTTCAGATATGAGCCGAAGGACGGCGCCAAATGGCCGGACAACGGCGACGCCAAAGGCATGGCAGCGATGTATGGCAGTGCCTTTGCCGTGGGTAACGCGTATTATGCGCGCCTGCTGGGGTGTGCCGCCGACGGACAGTGTAAGAACCTTGGGCGGCTGTCGGTGATGTGCTGCGACGAGGGGGCTGTGATGAAACCCGACTGTGTGCCGTTTATGATCGGGCAGCCATGCACGGGCAAGAACGGCAGGAAGAGTCACGGACGACGACCGATAATGGTCAACGCTGTGGCTGCAATAGAGGGACGCCTGGAGACCGAAGGGGTGAGATATATGAAAGGCTCGTACAACAGGTATGTGTCGCGCACGGGATATTATCTTAACATGCTGGGCATAGACGAAGGCGAAGCCACGGAATGGGCCGTAAGCAACTTCAGCGACTATGACGAGAAGAACGTAAGAAGTATATTCAAGTCGTGCTATTCGCACACTGACGAGTTTGGCACTCTGACGATAAACGCCCTGGAGCGCAGGGGCAAGGCAGCCAGAGGCAACGGCAACAGGAGCGACAAGGGCAACGGCAAGCCGAATGCCGACTACGCGTCAGTTGCTGAGATTGAGGCGTTTTTGAGCCGTCAGGCTGACTTCAGATTCAACATCATTACGAGGAAGATAGAGACTAACTTCAACATTGACGGCAAGGGCGGCAGCGGCTACAGGGAGCTGACCGACCGCGACGAGAACACGCTGTGGACGAGGATGTGCAAGAGTGGCGTGAGAGCCAGATGCAGTGACGTGCACGGTGTGCTTGGATCTGAGTTTGTCAGGGAATGGAACCCGTTTAAAGAGTATTTTGACAACTTGCCTGAGTGGGACGGCACTACCGACCATATTGGTCAGCTGACGGAGATGGTTCACATCAGCAAGGGCGATCCGTGGGACGACACCGACGACCCTCAGGGCCTGTTTGACATGTGTTTCAGAAAATGGCTGGTAGGCATGGTGGCATCTCTGCTCGACAAGGATGTGGTGAACAACGTGATAATGGTGTTGATAGGCCGTCAGGGCATATACAAGACCACGTATTTCAACTATCTGCTGCCGGAGGTGCTGCGACCGTATTTTTATACCAAGACTAACAGCGACACGATGACGAAGGACGACAGGCTGTCGCTGGCGGAGTATGCTCTGATATGCCTGGAAGAGATCGACTCGATGCGCACGCCGGAACTGAACCAGCTGAAGGCTCTGGTAACGACGAAGACGATAAACGAGCGCGCGGCTTACAGCCGGTATAAGGAGAACAGGGCGCACATTGCGTCGTTTTGCGGTACGGGCAACAACATGCAGTTTCTGACTGACCCGACGGGCAACCGCCGCTGGCTGCCCTTTGAGGCTGACTATATTGACGACCCGAGGACGGTGAAGTATGACTACGACGGCATATACAGTCAGGCGCTAGCGTTATGGCGCAGTGGCATGGCTTACTGGTTCAACGGCTCTGAGATAAGCGTGATGGCGCGCCACATAAAGGCGTTCGAGGTGCCTAACGTTGAGGAGGAGCTGATAATGACTTACTATCGCGTGCCCCTGGACAAGGAGCCGTATAAGCTGGTGAACGCCACAAATATAGTAGAGCATGTGAATATCTTTATCAAACACTCCATCTCTGCCACCAAAGTGGGCCTTGCCATGAAGAAACTCGGCTTTAAACAGAAACGCACCAGCCACGGAAAGATGTATATGGTGGTGGAGAGAGAGAAAGTTTAATTCACAATTCATAATTCATAATTGGGTTAGACCGAACTACGTTTCACAATTCATAATTCATAATTCACAATTCATAATTAGCTAGCGCTGAACTTCGTTTCATAATTGGGTTGCGATTGGGTTGCGTTGAACGATGTTTCACAATTAGCTAACGCTGAACGATGTTTCACAATTCATAATTCACAATTCATAATTGGGTTACGATTGGGTTACGCTAGGAACGATAACCACAAGGCTATTTTTCTTACTTTTTAATTCTTAATTTTTAATTGCGTTTACCGCCTGCTCTTCGTTCTTCACTATTCACTTAAAAACGCACTACGTTGGCGTTTGCTATAGCCACCTTAACAACTGACATAAACACACAGAAGTAATTTTCTTACTTTTTAATTCTTAATTTTTAATTGCGTTTACCGCCTGCTTTTATTTTTTCACTTTTCACGGTTCCCCTAACGCTTCAACTATCATTTTGACTTGTGCGGGTGTATAGGTGCGTGATTTGGGCGATGCGCCTATGGCTGTCAGATGTTCGCGCAAGTGAGGATAGCGGTCGATCCAGAGGGAGAGCTTATGGTAAGCGGCACGCGGATTCATGTTCGGGCAGTAAGCCTGGGCAAGTTCCATGCGGCCGTATGTGCGTATCTTAAAACATTCCATATCTATTACTATTTAAAGATTCTGTCGCTCCGTAGATAGCAGTCAATAACCTACGGTACGGAGAACGGTTATTATGTAGCTAAGATACGAAATTTTCATGAAATACACAAGCCTTTTTGTAACTTTAAGTCACTGTAATTCACCATTTTACACATTATCTCATTTTCACAAATCTCCATGTTGTAAATTTGTAACAGAGTCAGAAAATTAAGAATTAAGAGTTGAGAATGGAGAATGGAAAATGGAGAATTGAAAATTATGATATGCTTTGTTGCTTATTGTCAGCTACAGAAGTAATTTTCGTAATTTCTCATCACGCTTTGCGCTCCGTGTCTGCTCTTTGTTCTTCACCTAAAAACGCAAGCTAATCGTAACTCAATTATGAATTATGAATTGTGAATTATGAATTATCAATTGTGAATTAAGAATTATGAATTATGGCCATATTATTATTAATCTTTAAAACTTTAAAATTATGATTCGTTACAAACTTTATCAGAACAAGATTGAAGGCAGCACTGCTTATAACCTTTGGTATGCACGTGCCGTGTGTGATGAGACTTACGACACTGAGGCACTGGCTAAACACATGTCGAGCCATAACACGCCCTACTCTGCCGGAGTGATCCACGGTGTGCTGAAAGACATGATTGCATGTATCAAAGAACTGCTGCTCGACGGCAAGAACGTGAAGCTGGACGACCTGGCGATATTCTCTGTAGGAATAAAGAGTAAAGGCGCCACCGCCGTTGCCGACTTTAACGTTGCCGAAAATGTAACCGGCCTCAAACTCCGCGCCCGCGCTACCGGCAGCCTCTCGACCTCAACACTAAGACAGGACGCCGTGATAAAACAACTCACGAAGTACTCGGTAAGCGAGGGAGAGACGGTGCAGGAGTAGAATTTTTCAGGAGTTAATTCTAGGAGTTAATTCTAGGAGTTAATTCTAGGAGTTAAGGAGTTATGAAGTTAAGGAGTTAAGACGTATGCCTTGGTGGGTATTGTCATTTGGAGTTAGAGTAGTAGCTCCTTGAGCGCAGAGAAAAAGTCAATAGCCAACGTTGTGCTTGCGATAAGAAGCAACTAGACTATTGTCTTAACTCCTTAACTACATAACTCCTTAACTCCTCTTATATAATACTTTAAGCTTATGAACGAACAAAAGAAAACGATTTTCAAAATTATTGTACAGACAATCATCAGTGTGCTGTCGGCCGTGGCTGCGGCTTTTGGCTTACAGAGTTGTATGTAAACGCATTTGAACCATGAGAACCATTACTCTTATCATCATTCACTGCTCGGCTACTCCCCAAGGGAGTAGTCTGAGTTTTGAGGAGTGCCGGCGTGATCATATCATGCACAGACACTTCAGGGATATCGGATACCACTATTATATTACGCGCGATGGCGTTGTGCACGAAGGACGACCTATAGAAAAGGTCGGGGCGCACTGCGAAGGTCATAACTCCCACTCTATCGGCGTATGCTACGAAGGCGGACTTGACGCCAACGGCAAGCCGGCCGACACCAGGACTGACGCCCAGCGTAAGGCTCTTAAATCACTAATAGAAGACCTTCATCAACGCTTCCCTAAGGCCCTGATAGTAGGCCATCATGACCTTAACCCAGCTAAAGCATGCCCGGGATTTGTGGTGAATTCACAATTCATAATTCACAATTCATAATTGGGTTGCGATGAACTGCGTTTCACAATTCATAATTCACAATTCATAATTCATAATTGGGTTGCGATGAACTGCGTTTCACAATTCATAATTCACAATTCATAATTCATAATTCATAATTGGGTTGCGATGAACGATGTTTCTTAATTCATAATTCACAATTCATAATTCATAATTGGGTTGCGATGAACGATGTTTCTTAATTAGCCAACGCTGAACTGCGTTTCACAATTCATAATTGGGTTGCAATTAACTAACCCAATTGTGAATTATGAATTATGAATTATGAATTATCCTCCTATTTTCTCCAGATCCATCGGCGATATGTTCATGCGGGCGCAGCCTAGGATGTCGAGTTGTACTACTATGTCGAGGTTGGAGGAGTCGGAGGTGTCGTGGCCTTCACATCTTATTATGTTGCCTTCGAGACCAATGAGTTTGCCACGTACAACACGTACCTTGTCGCCAAGACGCAGAGGCAGAGGCTCTATCGTCACGGCAGCATCAGAGTTGTAGAGGATGAAGCGCAGCTTCTCTATCTCACGGTCGGGTACTACAGCCACGGGATGAAATCCAAACTTATTGGTGGCGGCGGCACGGTCGACCATAAAACGCTTAACAAAGGGAAGATTGACAATGTGATGGCGACGGTCGGCCTCAGTGCAGCGAACAAAGACGGCTGCATGAATCACGATGCGGTCGATTATTTTGCGCCTGCCGTTCTTCCAGCGACGCAGTTCTTTTTGTGTGGGAACGTATGTGTCGTATCCTAATGCTGTTATCCTTTCGGCACACACTTTTTCTGTGTTATTGCTGACCACGGCGACATACCATTTGAGCGGTTTAGATACGCCTACGGCGTCGCCAGCGTCATTATTCGCCGTCGCAATATTGTCATTTGTTATTGTATTTCCGTCCATAAAAGTCCGGTTTGTGTTTGCTCTTCAGCGTGTTAGTGCCGATTGCAGAAGTTCCTCAGCACCGATGCAAAAGTAATACTTTTTATATTAATATGTGAACAAAAACATGATTTTTTGCTATTACAATTGTAAGACTTGATATATAACAAGACGAAAAATGGGACAGCACAAAGATATAACGTCCTAATAATGAATGCATTACGATGAATTTAAGTGAAAAGCAGGCGCAAAAGCAATTAAAAATTAAGAATTAAGAAGTAAGAAAAATAGCCTTGTGGTTATCGTTTCTAGCACAACCCTATTATGAAACGAAGTTCAGCGTTAGCTAATTATGAAACGTAGTTCGGTCTAACCCAATTATGAATTATGAATTGTGAATTATGAATTACAAAGCCTTCAATTCCCCTCTATTATTTTGTTTTTCGTTCAAATTGAAGTATCTTTGTACCCAGATAATCCTTATTACGGCAATAAATGCAAGAATGACTTGACTAATCTGCACGATACGGGACTTTATCTCTGCATTGATTTTTTATATTATGAAAGAATATATCGTTTCTGCGCGCAAATACAGACCTATGACCTTTGACTCGGTTGTGGGACAGACGGCGCTTACCACTACGCTGAAGAATGCCGTTAAGAGCGGTAAGCTGGCTCATGCTTACCTGTTCTGCGGACCTAGAGGCGTGGGTAAGACTACATGCGCACGTATCTTTGCCAAGGCTATTAACTGTCAGCACCCTACCGAAGACGGCGAGGCATGCAACGAGTGCGAGAGCTGCAAGGCGTTTAACGAACAGCGCTCGTTCAACATCTTTGAACTCGACGCGGCAAGCAACAACTCGGTGGAGAACATCAAGGCGCTGATGGAACAGACCAGAATACCGCCGCAGGTGGGTAAATATAAGGTGTTTATCATCGACGAGGTGCACATGCTGTCAACGGCGGCGTTTAACGCTTTTCTGAAGACACTGGAGGAACCGCCTGCACACGTTATATTTATTCTCGCAACGACAGAGAAGCACAAGATTCTGCCTACTATCATTTCGCGCTGTCAGATCTACGACTTTGAACGCATGACGGTGCCTAACATCATCAACCACCTGAAGATGGTGGCAGAGAAGGAAGGCATAACATACGAGGAGGAGGCGCTGAACGTGATAGCCGAGAAGGCTGACGGCGGAATGAGAGACGCGCTGTCGGTGTTTGACCAGGCAGCAAGTTTCTGTCAGGGCAACATCACTTATAAAAAGGTGATTGAAGACCTGAACGTGCTCGACGCCGACAACTACTTTAACATCATCGACCTGTGTCTGCAGAACAAGGCTGCCGACGTGATGGTGCTGCTGAACAACATCATCAACAAGGGCTTTGACGGCGGACACCTGATTAACGGACTGGCTGTGCACGTGCGCAACGTGATGATGGCAAAGGACGAGGAGACGCTGCCACTGCTGCAGGCAAGCAAGACGCAGACGGAGAAATATAAGGCGCAGGCTGAGAAATGCAGTGCCAAATTCTTGTATAAGGCGCTGCGCATAATCAACGACTGCGACATAAACTACCGCCAGAGCAGTAACAAGCGACTGCTGGTGGAGCTGACGCTGATAGAGATAGCGCAGATAACTCAGCCTGACGACGAGGGTGCTGCCTCGGGGCGCTGCCCTAAGAGACTGAAATCCCTGTTTAAGAGACTTATGGGCGAAAGGCCAAAGGCGGCTATGCAGGTGGCCGCGGCCGAGCCTTCTGTTAACCGCCGCACGGCTATTGCTAAGCATAATGCCGAGAGGGCGGCTGAAACTGTTGTTGCCGGAAATGAAGGCAACGGCGTGAGTGACAGCGGAAACAACGGTAGCACACAACAGGGCAGTCAGCCGGTGATACCGTCGAATCTGCGTAACCTGAAGCTTGGCAGCATCGGCAAAACGTTTGCCAACCTGAGACGTAAGAACGAGGAGCCGCAGATGGTGGCGGAACAGGACGTCGAGGTGGTTGACAACGGTGAGCGTAACGTGTTCACCGAAGACGAGATGCTGACGCAATGGGTGGGTATGTGTAACCGTATGCCGCAACAGATGACGGGCATAGCGGCGCGCATGAAGAACATGACGCCAACGATAAAGGAGTTTCCGCATATCGAGGTGGTGGTAGACAACGAGATTCTGCTCGAAGACATGAACAAGATTAAGGGCAGAATACGCAACACACTGATAAAGGCGCTGCGCAACAGCAGTATAACGCTGACGCTACGACTGGCAAAGCCGGAGGAGATAAAGCGCATACCGACAAACCGCGAACGCTTCGACGAACTGAAAAACACGAACAAGGCATTCGAGAAACTCAGCGAGATACTGGGGCTGGAGGTGAGCTAGGAAAAGTCAAATGTCTATGTATATGTTAGGAGTTAAGGAGTTATGAAGTTAAGAAGAAGTTCCTTGAGCATAGCGAAAAAAGACGTATGCCTTGAGGGGTATTACTCTTTGGAGTTATAGTAGTTAAAGGAGTTATCGCCAACAAGTTGGCTAGGAGTTAGAGTCATATGTCTTGCTATGACAAAATCTGCCGGAATTTAATATAAATATTTTTCTATCTTGTCGCAAGCACTACGTTACATTGGCTATTGACTTCTTCGCTGCGATCAAGAAGCTTCTCCCTGTAAACGATAACTCCTTTAACTACTAATGAAAAGCCACAAGACATTTGGATTTTTCACTATTCACTTTTCACTGTTCTCTTTCGTAATACGCTTTTAACTTTTCACTTAAACATGCTCATAGTGACGCAATGTAGGGACGTACCCTAGGTGCGTCCACCTTTCATTTATCATTTTGTTATACTGTAAATCATTAAAATACAGGGGATTATCAGTTGGACGCACCTGGGGTACGTCCCTACAATGACCTAGAGAAACGCTGTTTAATTTTTACTTTTTAATTTTTAACTGCGCGTTGCGCTCAGCGCCTACTTTTCACGTTGGCAAGCCATAAGTTTTTGATTATTAAATTTCTACTGCCCCACTAAATTTTCGTCTATTTTGAGTTAATACAACAAAAAAAGGAACTGTTTTTAGCAGTTCCTTCTTGTGTGATCCCGACAGGATTCAAACCTGTAACCTTCTGATCCGTAGTCAGATGCTCTATTCAGTTGAGCCACGGGACCATCGTTTTTCTTAATTGCGATGCAAAGGTACACATATTTTTTGATTCCAACAAATTTTTTCGCAAATTTATTTCAAAAAAAATTTTTTCAAGGAGCATTATTTAAGTGAAGAACGAAGAGTGAAGAGTGAAAAATTCAAATGTCTTGTGGGATATTTTAGGGAGTTAAAGGAGTTAAAGTAGTTATCGCCAACAAGTTGGCTAGGAGTTAGAGTCAATAGCCAACGTAGTGCTTATTTAAGTGAAGAACGAAGAGTGAAAAATCCAATAGTTTTGTGGCTATCTTTGGATAAGAATACACAAAGCATATGACTCTAACTCCTAGCTCACCTAAGTGAGCGATAACTACTCTAACTACTTTAACTCCAAAATGACTATATCTGTTTCGTTTTCAGCGCAACCCAATTATGAATTATGAATTGTGAATTATGAATTACTTCACGTGAATTATATAATCGCCATTCCCAACTTCTTACATTCTTCTATCATGTCTTCGGGCCAGATGCTGGCTTGGATTTCGCCTAGGTGGGCTTTATGTAGAAAGACAAGGCAAAGGCGACTCTGGCCTATTCCGCCACCTATACTTAACGGCAACTCACCGGCAAGGAGCTTCTTGTGGAAATAGAGATTGACACGCGACTCCTGACCTGTCAGCTTCAACTGGCGCAGCAATGCTTCTTTGTCTACACGTATGCCCATCGACGACAGCTCTACTGCACGGTTGAGCGTGGGATACCATATAAGGATGTCGCCGTTGAGTCCTTTACGACCGTCGCTGTTAGGCGTAGTCCAGTCGTCGTAGTCAGGAGCGCGACCGTCGTGAGGCTTGCCGTCAGACAGTTTGTCGCCGATGCCGATGATGAACACGGCACCATATTTCTTACATATCAGATTCTCACGCTCCTTAACGTCCTTGTCGGGATACATCTGCAACAAGTCTTCACTGTGGATGAAATGTATCTCTGAAGGCAGGAACGGCTTTATTACGGAATAACTCTCGCAAACAAGATATTCGGTGCGGCGGATGGCTGCATATATACGGCGCACAATGTCCTTAAGGAAGTCGAGGTTGCGCTGCTCGCGCGTCATAACCATCTCCCAGTCCCACTGATCCACATAAAGCGAATGAAGATTATCCAGTTCCTCGTCAGCCCTTATGGCGTTCATGTCGGCATATACGCCATAGCCCGGTTCGATGTTATACTCAGCCAAAGTAAGTCTTTTCCATTTGGCAAGAGAGTGAACCACCTCAGCCTCAGCGTCGCCAAGGTCTTTTATAGGGAACGTAACAGGGCGCTCAACGCCGTTAAGGTCGTCGTTAATGCCAAGACCTTTAAGAACAAACAGCGGTGCCGTTACACGATGGAGGCGAAGCTCCGTTGAAAGATTCTGCTGAAAGAAATCCTTTATAAGTTTTATGCCCTGCTCTGTCTGCCGCATCGTAAGCAGCGGCTTATAGTCTACGGGCTTTATCAATTTACTCATATTTCATTTAAATTAATTACAAACGTAACGGCAAAGATAATAAATAATTGTCAATATGAAACAATAATCAGTGAAAATATTACATTTATTTCATAAAATAATAACATTTAAATACAGAATACGCACAAAGACAGCTATTCGAGCATTTTACTTACACATTGATTTGACATAACATCCAAGATACGCGATGCATTGCTGAAAACACATTCAGCACCGCAAAATTGCGATTAAGAATGGGCAAAAACAAAACGCTGAATGACAGAAAGATGAGTGACGACATATAGAATATGTGCAAATTACAGAAGGGAACAGAAATGCAAAAGGCGGCAAACGGGACTGCAAAAGGACGCAAAACGCAGGACGAAAGACGACAAACGAGAAGACAAAAGGCATGCTACAGCAGACGCTGAAGCATGCCTTTTATGTATATATAAAGGTGAAACGGCACATAAAAAGTCAACTAAAGGACCTTAAAAGGTATGCAAACGGCAAATAAGACGATATTTCAGGCATGATATTACGCACAAATCCGAATTGACATAATGATAAAATAGCAGGAAATTTACTTACATTTAACACAAACAGAAATTATACTGAACAGTTCGAAATTCTGTGTTATGGCAATAGGGGTTGTATTCTAAAGATGTTTTTCCAATGGATAAAGAGTGACATTTTCATCCAGAACAGAACGGATATAGTCTGTTATCTCTTTTATAAAATCATTATTTTTGCACATAATCATAGCACTGTGATTTTGTGCAAAAATAATGATTTTATCTTGATATACAAAAGAATAATATGTTTTTTATTAGACCGCACACAGTTTAATCCACTTCGCACATTCATGCTTTCAGCCAGTCTTTCTGTTATATTTTTATTGACACAGCCCGCTATGCCTGCTAAAAAGGATAACGAAATTCCGCTCTATATAAAGCAAAATACAAACCGAATCATAATAACGGCTTGGCTTTACGCACAGCATACGGAACGACACACAAGCAGGCACAACCACACCCTACGCGCCATAAGCACGCACATGACATAAGGACACGAAAAAGGGCCGGTGATAGAAAGTCCGGCCCATCATCACAAGAAGAAAAAAAATAAGCAACGCCTTGCTTTATGTCAACATGTCAATGCCATGCAATGATGGCGGTATAAGCTGAAAACAACGCTATTTTATCCATCCGAACATCCTGTCGGGATAGTTGGTTATTATGGCATTAACACCTGCCTTGACCATCTTCTGAGCATCAGCCTTGGTGTCGACGGTGTAAGGAATGACACGCATTCCTGCCGACTTAGCCTTAGAAACGAAGGCAGAATTGACCATGGTATAATCAGGACCGATGGCGTAAGGCACAAATCCGAGGGCTGCCATTGCCTTGTCGTATGTGCCCGACTTGCTGTCTACGAGATAGAGCAGACGTGCTGACGGGTATTTGGAGTGAACATATTTAAGCGTGCGCACATCAAAACTCTGCAGAAGCAGGCGCGCTCCGAGGTTACGCGAACCGAGAGCCTTGATACACTGGTCGGTAAAAGTCTTGTAGTCGGGAGTCAGCTTACCGTCGGCAGAAGGGTCCGACTTAATCTCAATGGTATATTTTACCGGCGGCAGACGATGAAGATGGCAATAAGTTTCAACCGAGTCGATGAGCGTTATCAGCTTTGGCACGTGAGTATAGAGGCGTTTGCTGTTAGGGAAAGCAGGGTCTTTAGCGTTGCCGATGACCTTGGCTGTAAGCTGTTTCCATGTGAGCGAATATATAGGATACTTCTTTCCGTAGCCTATCACGTACGGGTCGTGCGACACAACCACCACCCCATCCTTGGTTACGTGCAAATCCATCTCAAGGTCGGTTACGCCGAGTTTGACGGCATTGAGCATTGCCTCGATGGTGTTCTCGGGATAAAGGCCCGCACCGCCACGATGAGCTATAACCGAAACATGAGGCCTGATAACGCCTGTCATCTTGCGCCCGGAGGGGTTAGTAACCACAATCTTTATCTCCTTATACTTGCCCACAGGCTTACATCTGAACAGATGCGACGTGTTGGCAGGACGGCCGAAGGGAATAAGGCGCGAGCCGAAGTCGAAGTCGACGCCAGTGAAGCGCTGCATTGTGCCCATAAGTTTGTTGTCCTGATACCATTCAACCTTGCTTGCGGCATCGGTATCCCAAATGTTGGCAACAACATATCCCGGCAGTGTGCCGAACTCGCCCTTGTCGTAGAGCGTCATCTGATAAGAGAAGGGGAAGCCCATAGACTTATACTGCCAGTCGACGTTGGTGCCGCTGACGTCTACAACAAGATATCCGTTAGGCGTTCCGCAGCGGTTGAGCCATCCGTTCCACCAGGCTCCGCAGGCAGCTCCAATGTTGTGCTGATAGAGACTGGCATTAACTGCCACGTTCTGAAAATAGTGAGTGTGACCACAGAACACATGAACCTTATAGCCGGCGAGCAACTTCTGCAGGGCTGCCACTCCGCGCATGTTCTGTGCCGGGTCGTCCTTGTTCCATCCGGCAGCGTGCATATTAAGAATGACGAGCGAGCCTTTAGGCACAAACTTCAGGTCGTTGGCAAGCCAGCGCAGCTGGTTTTCAGTCATATATTCAACATACACCTTGTTGCCCTTATAGTTGATGTTCTTCATCGTTATGACGTGCGCCTTGCCGATGTTGAACGAATAGTCCACAGGTCCGAACAGGCTGCCGTAAATCATCTCACCGTAAGCTCCTGTGCCCAAGCGCTCGTTGTTGAGTCCCTTGTAGCGCTTGTCAAAGTCGTGATTGCCGATACACTGAAACATGGTTATCTTCATGTTCTTGAACGACGAAGCGTAATTGCGCAAGAAAGGCATGTTGTCGAACACCATGTCGCCAACGGTGATGCCCACGACATCACGTGTCTTGCTGAGCGAGTCGACAACAGAACGCATATCTGGCACAAACTCAGTGTTCCATCTTTTCATGTCGGAAGCGTTGAGCATCTGCGGGTCGGATATAGCAATATAATAGAACTTGTCGCTCGGTTTTGCGCGCTTTTCAAGTATAAAGTTGCAGCTCTTTAAGCCCACAGCCTTCTTAACAGGCACGTAAAAGCCAGAGGCAATGCTGTTTTTAGACGGCAGTTTGTAGGCAGCCGGAGTGGATATGCTTATAAACTTGCTGACAAACGTGTCGGTGCGCAATGCCCAGTTGCCGTTGGCATCGGTGCGAGTAAATGCCGCACCGTTGTTTACCACCACCCCGCTTATGCCGCGTCCTGCCTTGTCGATAACGCGGCCCTTGATGTTAAAAACGTTGACGCTGGCCTGACCGTTGCTCAGGAACGTGAAGCAGACCATAAGAAATAAACACAATCTCAACTTCATAGGCTTGTTATTTTTGTCTTGTCAGATTTTATTCTTTCCTTTTTACGGTGCGCCGCAAGTCTCAATGTGTAAGACATGACAGTAGCAGCAATATTAAAGCATCACAAAACACGGATAAAAGGCGACATTATCACGCTCAAAAAGCCGTGTCCGTAAACTTTTGTACAAAAGTACAAAATAATGTTTACATTCATAATGCATGAGGCTGTCAATTGGTTTAAAAAAGTATAACAAACATATTTCCGGAACAAAAGCGCTACGACAGAGACCAGGGATGCGCGCGACGGAGACTATATTACGGCTTATCGGCAGCACGGACGACATGACGCGAGAACGGCTGACGGGGCACTGACGGGACAAAAACACACATTATTATAATAAAAAATTTGCCGTTACGTTATTTAATATGATTACAAACCTTAAATCGTAGCGTCATACACATAAACGAGAAAAACTGAAATGAGAAAACTTTTTTTGTCTGCCATCGTTATATTTTCAACGGCGGCACCCAATCTTTCTTTAGCGAAAGACATTTACGTTTCCACTTCGTTCCATGAGCCTGCCAATGAAGGACTGCGCTTTATCTACAGCTACGACGGAATGAGATGGGACACCATACAGGGCACTTTCCTGCGCCCGGAAGTGGGAGTTCAGAAGGTGATGCGCGACCCTTCGATTGTTAAGGGACCCGACGGAACGTTTCATCTGGTGTGGACTTCAAGCTGGAAGGGCGACAAAGGCTTCGGATACGCCTCGTCGAAAGACCTTATACACTGGAGCAAGCCAAGACTGATAAACGTGATGACCGACCCGACAACGGTTAACGTGTGGGCGCCGGAACTGTTTTACGACGACGTAAAGAAGCAATATATGGTTGTGTGGGCATCGTGCGTGCCGGGCAAGTTTCCCGACTATCAGGAAGACCACTACAACAATCACCGTCTGTACTACGTAACAACAAAAGACTTCAAGAAGTTCAGCAAGGCAAAGGTGCTTATCGACCCCGACTTCAGCTGCATTGACGCCACTCTGCTGAAGAGAGGCAAGGACGACTATGTGATGGTGCTGAAGGATAACTCGAGAGACCAGCGCAACATCAAGGTAGCGTTCGCCAAGTCGCCTTACGGCCCGTGGAGCAAGGCATCAGAACCGTTTACAGAGAGCTTCTGCGAAGGTCCTACAACGGCATTCGTGAAAGGATGGTATTACATATATTACGACTCTTACCGCCACGGCATATATGGTGCCGCAAGGACAAGAGACTTTGTGCATTTTCAGGATCAGACAGGTGCGGTGAGCTTCCCGGTAGGTCATAAGCACGGCACTGTGTTCATGGCAGACGAGGAGATTGTGAAGAACCTGATAAAGGAGAACCGCGACGCCGTGCATTACACAGGAACAACAGTGGCAACGCCGGCACGCCATGACGGCGGACTGTCGCCCGTGGTAGGAGTTCACAGCATTCAGACCATGAGGGGCGAACAGGGCGCGCTGTATAACCATCAGCCCATGATGGCATACTGGAACGGTAAGTTCTACATGCACTATCTGACCGACCCGAGAAGTGAGCATGAGCCGCCCGGAAAGACCATGCTTCAGACATCTGTAGACGGATATAAATGGACTGATCCGGTGGTGCTGTTCCCAGAATATAACGTTCCCGACGGATACACCAAGCCTACATGGCCGGGCGTGGTGGCAAAGAACCTGAAGGCGATAATGCACCAGCGCGTAGGTTTCTACGTGTCAAAGAGCAACCGACTCATTGCGATGGGCAACTACGGTGTGGCTCTCACTCCGAAAGACGACCCCAACGACGGCAACGGCATCGGCCGCGTGGTAAGGGAGATTAAGGCCGACGGCACTTTCGGTCCGATATACTTTATATATTATAACCACGGATTTAACGAAAAGAACACCGACTATCCATATTATAAGAAGGCAAAGGACAAAGAATTTGTGAAGGCCTGCGACGAGATTCTGGCTAACCCGATGTACAGGATGCAGTGGGTTGAAGAGGCAGACAGAAACGACGACATACTGCCGCTGAAAACTCCCTATAAGGCGTTCAGCGGATACACTCTGCCCGACGGACGCAAGGTGGGACTGTGGAAGCACGCGCTGACAAGTATAAGCAGCGACGGCGGAAACACATGGCGACAGCCGGCAAAGAGGGCTCACGGCTTTGTTAACTCTAACGCGAAGATATGGGGACAGCGACTTTCTGACGGCACTTATGCCACGGTTTACAACCCTTCTGAATATCGCTGGCCGCTGGCTATATCGCTGAGTAACGACGGACTGGAATATACAACGCTCAACCTGGTGAACGGCGAGGTTACGCCCGAACGCCACTGGGGCAACTACAAGAGCTACGGTCCGCAGTACACGCGAGGCATACTGGAGGGCAACGGCACTCCGCCGGACAAGAACCTGTGGGTTACTTACAGCAACAACAAAGAGGATATGTGGGTTTCGTGCATACCTGTGCCTGTAAAGACAAAAGCCACGGAGCACGCGGAAGGCAGTTTCAGCAAGTATGCCAAACTGCAGGACATGAAAGACTGGAACATATACTCGCCGCTGTGGGCACCAGTGACGCTCAACGGCGAATGGCTGACACTGAGCGACAAGGATCCGTATGACTATGCCAAGGTGGAGAAAGTGATACCGGCTACGAAGGAACTTACGGTAGACTTTGACGTTAAGCCGGCACAGAACGACCACGGACAGCTCAACATAGAGTTTCTTGACGACAAGGGCAACATGTGCTCACGCATAGTGCTCGACTCTGCCGCAACGATGAAGGTGAAGGGTGGAGCGCGCTACGGAGGCATGGTTAAGCACTATGAGGCAGGACAGACTTATCATATCACGGCTAAGCTGTCGGTTGACGGACACGTGGGAACATATTTCGTAAACGGCAAGAAGGCAACGGCACGTATGTTCGACACGCCCGTTGACGCCATAACACGTATAGTGTTCCGCACAGGCGACCTGTTCACTGAGCCGAGCATAGAGACTCCTGCCGACCAGTATGTTGACATGCCGCGTGCCGACGAGCAGGACAAGTTGGCATCATTCTCTATCGCCAACGTGAAGACTGCATCGGCAGACGCCGACTCGGCATCAGCAATACTGAAATATGACTACTATGCCCACTATGCCGAATACTTCAACACGATGGAGGACGAGAACATAGTTACGGACATACCTAACAGCAAGTCGTCTGAATGGATGAGCAAGAACATCCCGCTGTTTGACTGTCCCGACAAGGACATGGAGGAGATTTACTATTTCCGCTGGTGGTCGCTGCGCAAGCACATTAAGCGCACTCCCGTAGGACTGGGCATGACGGAGTTTCTTGTTCAGCGCTCTTATGCCGACAAGTATAATCTCATTGCCTGCGCCGTGGGACATCACATAATGGAGACACGCTGGCTGCGCGACTCTACATATCTGCACCAGATACTGAACACATGGTATCACGGCAACGACGGCAAGGCCATGCAGAAGATGAACAAGTTCAGTTCATGGAACCCGGCTGCAGTGTATGAGGCTTACAAGGTGCTTGGCGACACTGCGTTCGTAACGGCACTGAAACCGTCGCTCGAAGAGGAATACGCACGATGGAAGAGAACCAACCGACTGAAGAGCGGACTCTACTGGCAGGGCGACGTGCAGGACGGTATGGAAGAGAGTATAAGCGGCGGAAGACGCAAACAGTATGCACGTCCGACAATAAACAGCTATATGTACGGCAACGCAATGGCGCTGGCCGAACTGAACAAGCTGGCAGGCGACACCAAAAAGGCGAAAGAATATGCCATGGAGGCAGATACGATAAAGAACCTGATACAGACAAATCTGTGGAGCGAGAAGCAGTCGTTCTTCGAGACTATGAGAGGCGACACTCTGGCTGCCGTGCGCGAGGCTATAGGATTTATCCCCTGGTATTTCAACCTGCCTGACGCAAAGAGATATGACGAGGCATGGAAACAGGTGGAGGACGAGAAAGGATTCTCTGCTCCTTACGGACTGACAACGGCTGAGAGAAGACATCCTCAGTTTAGAACTCACGGAGTGGGCAAATGCGAATGGGACGGTGCCGTATGGCCTTTTGCCACAAGTCAGACGCTTACGGCAATGGCAAACTACATAAACACATATCCCGACCCTGTTGTGGGCGACTCTACATTCTTCAAACAGATGAAACTGTATGTTGAGAGCCAGCATCACAGAGGACGCCCGTATATAGGCGAATATCTCGACGAGAAGAACGGAGCATGGCTGATGGGCGACCGCGAGCGCAGCAGATACTACAATCACTCTACGTTTGCCGACCTTGTGATAACAGGTATTGCAGGACTAAGACCGCAGGCAGACGGCAGCATAGTTGTCAATCCGCTTGTGCCCGAAGGCACATGGAACTATTTCTGCCTGGACAACATAAGCTATCGCGGCAACAACATTGCCATCGTGTACGACAAGGACGGACAGCGCTATCATCAGGGCAAGGGCCTGATGCTGTTCTTCAACGGCAAACTAGCCGCCAAGAGGGACGGTCTGGGTAAACTGACTTATAAAATAAACAAGAAATGAAACGCATTATAATACCGGCACTGATGCTACTGAGCATGAGTGCCGGAGCTCAAACTTTTGAGAACAAATATACAAGACCGCTGAGCGACGTGCTGAAAGACGTGTCGGCGAGATTCGGTGTTAGACTGAAATACAACGTTGACACAACGGGACTGAAGTTGGAGTATGCCGACTTCCGTGTGCGTCCCTACTCTCTCGAAGAGACTCTCAACAACATCTTGTCGCCATTCGACTTCAAAGCCGTTAAGCAGAACGACAAGCTGTATAAGATTAAGCCTTACGAATATCCGCGCAGACAGCCTGAAGACGGACAGAAGATGATAAACTGGCTGACGTCGCTATACAGCAACAAAACTGAATGGGAGGCACGGCGAGACACGCTGCGAAAGGAAGTGAGAGAGCGACTCGGCATTGACAAACTGCTGCCGCTATGCTCCAAGGAGAAGCCCGAATACTCAAAGATTAGGAAGTTTGAAGGTTATACCGTGCAGAACTTCAGACTGAAGACGGTTAACGGTCATACGGTGTGCGGATCTATCTACGCCCCTACAGGCAAGGGAAAGCATCCGCTGATAATATGCCCCAACGGCCACTTCAGTAACGGACGCTACGGCAAGGTGCAGCAGTTGAGACTGGGCACGCTGGCGCGCATGGGAGCGATATGTGTAGACTATGACCTGTGGGGATGGGGCGAATCGGCTGACGAAGTGGGCAGCAAGGCGCACCAGACATCAGAGGCTCACGTGATGCAGGCTTTAAACGGAATAAGGATACTCGACTGGATGATACAGCGCAAGGACGTAGACACCAAACGGATAGGCGTGAACGGAGGCTCGGGAGGCGGCACTCAGACGGTGCTGCTGACTGTACTCGACGACAGATATACAGCTGCCAATCCTGTGGTAAGCGTATCGTCGTGGTTCGACGGCGGCTGTCCGTGTGAGAGCGGAATGCCGATACAGTTGGCTGGAGGAGGCACATGTAATGCCGAACTGGCTGCAATGTTTGCCCCAAAGCCTATGATGCTGGTGAGCGACGGAGGCGACTGGACATCGACAACTCCCGAACTGGAATATCCTTACCTGCGGCGCATTTACGGATTTTATGGCGCTACTGACAAGGTGAGCAACATTCATCTGCCGAAAGAGCGCCACGACTTCGGCGACAACAAGCGTAACGCTGTTTATAAATTCTTTATTGACACCTTCAATCTCGACGCATCAAAGCTCGACGAGAGCAAGGTTACTATTGAAGACGAGAACGCACTAAGATTTACACCTAAGAAATAAATGAGAAAAACACTACTAAAGACAACATTGCTGGCAGCCGTATGCCTGATGACTGCAACTGAAGGCATGGCTGAAAACAAGCATGTGCTGTGGTACGACAGACCGGCATACACATGGACTGAGGCGCTGCCGATAGGCAACAGTCGACTGGGTGCCATGATATTTGGTACGCCAGGCTCTGAGCGTCTGCAGCTCAACGAAGAGACAATATGGGCAGGAAGGCCCAACAACAACGCCAACCCGGAGGCTAAGGAGTATCTGCCAAAGATAAGACAACTGGTATGGGAGGGCAAATATAAGGAGGCGCAGGACATGGCTACGGCACACGTGCAGGCAAACACCAACAGCGGTATGCCTTATCAGCCGTTTGGCGACCTGTATATCAACTTTCCCGGCAACGGCGAATACACCAACTACTACCGTGAACTGAGTCTCGACTCTGCCCGCGCCATAACGAGATATACAAGCAACGGCGTAACCTATCAGAGAGAATATATATCGTCGCTGGCAGGAAACGTAATAGCCATACACCTCACTGCAAGCAAGAAAGGCATGATAACCTGCAATGCGCAGATGACATCGCCGCAGCAGGACGTGACAATTAAGTCGGAAGGCAACGAGATTGTGCTGAGTGGCGTGAGCGGATGGCATGAAGGACAGAAAGGCAAGGTAACGTTTACGGGCAGGGCTACGGCTACAGTAAAAGGCGGAAGCATGCGTAGTCGTGACGGAGTGCTACAAATCAGCGGTGCCGACGAGGCCACTATTTATCTGACTATAGCCACTAACTTCAACAATTATAAGGACATCAGCGGCAACGACACGCTGCGCTCTGAGGCGGCTCTTAAAGAGGCGCTGACGAAGGACTTCAACACTATCAAGGCGGCACACGTTAAGAAATACAAGACTATGTATGACCGCGTGAAACTGGATTTGGGCGATGATGCCTTTGCGTCAACGACAACCGACAAGCGTATTGAGTTGTTCAAGAAACAGACCGACCTGCATCTGGTTGAGACATACTTCCAGTTTGGCCGCTATCTGCTGATATGCACCTCGCAGCCGGGCACACAGCCCCCTACGCTGCAGGGAATATGGAACGACAAAATGCTGCCGTCGTGGGACAGCAAATATACTTGCAACATCAATCTTGAGATGAACTACTGGCCGGCTGAGTCGACAAACCTTACCGAACTCAACGGTCCGCTGTTCGGTCTTATTAAGGACGTGAGCGAGACAGGACACCAGTCGGCAGCAATAATGTACGGAGCCGACGGATGGGTGCTGCATCATAACACCGACATCTGGCGCGTAACGGGAGCCATAGACAAGGCTCCGTCGGGTCTGTGGCCTACGGGCGGCGCATGGATGTGCCAGCATCTGTGGGAGCATTATCTGTATACAGGCGACGTTAAGTTCCTCGAAAGCGTATATCCGATAATGGAGAACGCGGCACGCTTCTTCAATCAGATTATGGTGCGCGAGCCGAAGAACAACTGGTGGGTTATCTGCCCCAGTCTGTCTCCCGAAAATCAGCACCCGTACAAGGCTACAACTGCCGCAGGCGTAACGATGGACAACGAACTGCTTTACGACCTGTTTAACCATGTAATCGATGCTGCCGACATATTGGGCAAGACCAAGACGGCAACGCTGATTGATAGTCTGAAACAGAAACTTACCGACATGGTGCCGCTGCAGACAGGACGCTGGGGACAGTTGCAGGAATGGATGGACGACTGGGACAATCCGAATGACAATCACAGACATGTGTCGCATCTGTACGGACTCTTCCCGAGCAATCAGATTTCTCCGTTCCGCACACCCGAACTCACTGCTGCCGCACGAACATCACTCATTCACAGAGGCGACCCGTCTACGGGATGGAGCATGGGCTGGAAGGTGTGTCTGTGGGCACGACTGCTCGACGGCAACCACGCATGGAAGCTGATTGGCGACCAGCTGACACTGGTGCGCAACGAGAAGAAGAAAGGCGGAACATACCCTAACCTGTTTGACGCTCACCCGCCATTCCAGATTGACGGCAACTTCGGCTGCACAGCCGGTATAGCAGAGATGATGATACAGAGTCATGACGGCTTTGTTTATCTGCTTCCTGCCCTGCCCGACACATGGAAAGACGGCTCCGTAAGCGGACTGAAAGCACGCGGAGGCTTTGAGGTGAGCATGACATGGAAGGACAACAAGATAACAAAGGCAACGGTGAAGTCGGAACTTGGCGGCAACCTGCGCATACGTTCGGCTGTGCCTTTGAAGGGCAAAGGTCTGAAGACTGTGAAGGGCGAGAACAAGAACAGACTGTTTGAAACTCCAACGGACATCCGTCAGAAGATAAACTATCCCGATGCTATCGAAAAGATGCCGGAAGCAAAGAAGACATATCTCTATGACATAAGCACCAAGAAGGGTGCTGTGTACACATTTGAGGCAGAATAAATGAGTTGGCGGAATATGGGAATAATACAATAAAGCCCGTATTTCCGCCATTGTATTTATACGAGCCGGACATAACCGAAAGAATGAATTAGCCTGAAAGAGAATAATATTAACAAATTAAACATTATAAAAAGTAGTATGAATAAAAGGAAAATACTATTTATCGCAACACTGCTGCTGAGCGTATTGGCTGTCAACGCGGCAGGTAAGATATACAAGCCGTGGAGCAACGGACGGCTTGTTGTGTCGGAAAACAACCGCTATATTGTACACGAAAACGGTAAGCCGTTTTTCTGGATGGGCAACACGGCATGGCTGCTGCCTGAACGACTGAACCGCGAGGAGGCTGAATATTTCCTTGAAAAGGATCGTCTGGCCGGATACAACGTAGAGCAGATTCAGGTGCTCAACGCCATACCAACATTCAACGTGTATGGTCATGCCGCAAACAATGCTGAGTTTGACTTCAGCAAGGTGTCTAAGCCGGGTGTTTACGGCTACTGGGAGCATCTCGACTATATCGTTGACGTGGCTGCCAGCAACGGCATATACATAGCTATGGACTGCATCTGGGGCTCTATGATTGACAAGATGGACGTAAAGAAGGCTGCCGCTCTTGGTAAGTTTCTTGGCGAGAGATATAAGAACAAGCCTAACATTATATGGATGATTGGCGGCGACATCATGGGCGACAAGAAGCCTGAGGTGTGGGACGCTATGGCAAGAGCCATTAAGAAGGCTGACAAGAACCACATAATGACATTTCATCCGAGAGGACGCACAACATCGGCATGGTGGTATAACGACCGCGAGTGGATGGACTTTAACATGTTTCAGAGCGGACACCGTCGCTACGGACAGCGTAACGGTGACGGCGACTACACCATAAAGGAGAACACCGAGGAAGACAACTGGCGCTATGTTGACATGAGTTTTGAGAAGAAACCGCTGCGCCCTGTTATCGACGGTGAGCCGTCATACGAGGACATTCCGCAGGGACTTCACGACTTCTCTGCTCCACGCTGGCAGGACTATGATGTACGCCGTTATGCTTACTGGGCAGTATTTGCCGGAGCTTTCGGTCACACTTACGGTCACAACTCTGTCATGCAGTTTATACGTCCGGGACTAAAGGCGTCGTTCGGTGCCGAGAAACCTTGGTGGGACGCAATGAACGATCCGGGCTACAACCAGATGAAATATCTTAAATGGCTCATGCTTAGTTTCCCGTTCACAGAGCGTGTGGCTGACCAGAGCATCATTGCCGGACAGAACGGTGAGCGTTACGACCGCGTGATAGCAACCCGCGGCAATGACTATATGCTGGTTTACAACTACAGCGGAAAGCCTATGAGCATAGATCTGACAAAGATCAGCGGCGCAAAGAAGAACGTCTGGTGGATGAATCCGGCTGACGGCAAACTGACTTATCTCGGCGAATACGACAGTAAGGTTACTGATTTTACTTACGACGCAGCCTATCTGCGCGGCAGCGACCGTGTGCTTATTGCCGTTGACTCAAGCAAGAATTATATCGGAAAAACTGATACGCAAATACAAGAGAAACAATGATACGCAAAGCATTCATAACGGCATTGGCTGTAGCGCTTTGTATGCCGGTCATGGCAGCCAGGAAGCAAAATGCGAAGAAGTCGCAATTCCCTGTTGCCGTGACTGAACTGAAGACGGAGCGCATGGTCAATCCGATGAGTATCGACACATCTACGCCGCGACTGGGCTGGATAATAACGTCGGACGAGAACGACGTGATGCAGACGGCATGCCACATAATCGTGGCATCAACACCCGAAAAGGCGGAGAAACTTGAGGGCGACCTTTGGGATGCGACACTGCTTGGCGACAGGTCGCAGTGGGTAAGATATGAAGGTAAGGAACTGCGAAGCAACACTCCTTGTTACTGGCGCGTGAAAGTTACTACAAACAAAGGTGAGTCTGACTGGAGCAATACGGCAATGTGGAACGTAGGACTGCTCAACGAAGCCGACTGGAGCGGTCAGTGGATTGGTCTGGAGAAGGCAATGCCGTGGGATGTAGAGGACGTTCACAGCCGACTGAGTTCGCGCTATCTGCGCACCGAATTCAGTCTGGACAAACCTGTAAAGCGTGCTACGCTCTACATCAGCGGACTGGGTATGTATGAGGCTTACATCAACGGCAAAAAGGTTGGCGACCAGGTTCTGGCACCAGCTCCTACCGACTATCGTAAGACAGTGCTGTATAACGCGTTCGACGTTACGCAGATGCTGACCGAAAAGAACGCCATTGGCGTTACTCTTGGCAACGGCCGTTTCTACACGATGCAGCAGAAAAAGAAGCCTTACAAGATTACTAACTTCGGCTATCCGAAGCTCCGTCTTAACCTTGTCATTGAGTTTGCAGACGGCAAGAAGAAGGTTATTTCATCGAATAACAAATGGAAACTGAATCCTGACGGTGCTATACGCTCTAACAACGAGTATGACGGCGAGATATATGACGCCCGCAAAGAACTGGGCGCATGGACATCTGTAGGCTACGACGACTCTAAATGGATGGCGGCAGAGCGCGTGGGCATACCTACGGGAACGCTGCGCGGGGCAATGAGTCCTAACATGAAGGTGGTGAAGACCATGAAGCCTGTGAGCATAACTAAGCACGGTGAGGGCTACATCATAGACATGGGACAGAACATGGCGGGTTGGATTAAACTGCGCATCAGCGGCGTAAATGCCGGCGACAGCGTGAAGATTCAGTATGCAGAGAAGCTCAACGAGGATGGTAGTCTGTTCACAAAGAACCTGCGCAACGCGTTTACAACCGACTATTATGTTGCTGCCGGCAACGAGAACGGCCGTTGGTGGGCGCCTACTTTTGTATATCACGGTTTCCGTTATACCGAGATTACTGGTCTTGACAATGTAACAGCTGACGGCATTATAGGCGAAGTGGTAAGCGACGAAATGGAAATGACAGGCTCGTTTGAATGTGCCGACACCATACTCAACAAGGTTTATCATAACGCCATGTGGGGCATATTGGGCAACTATAAGGGTATGCCTGTTGACTGTCCGCAGCGCGACGAGCGCCAGCCATGGCTTGGCGACCGTGTTCGCGGATGCTTCGGCGAGGCTTTCATATTTAATAATAATGCTCTGTATGCCAAATGGGCACGCGACATAACCGAGGCTCAGCGTGAAGACGGATGCATACCAGACGTGGCTCCTGCCTACTGGAACTATTATTCTGACAACATAACATGGCCTTCTGCCCTGCCCTTCTCGCTCGAAATGATGTACAACCAGTATGGCGACGCCGAACCTATGAGCCGTTATTACGGCAACGTGAAGCGCTGGCTTGAACACATGAAGTATCAATACGGCAAGGACGGACTGATGCCGCGCGACAAATACGGCGACTGGTGCGTGCCGCCTGAGGACATAAAACTGATACACAGTCGTGACCCCAAGCGCGTAACCGACGGCACTCTCATAGCTACGGCATATTATTATAAGCTGAACAAGATGATGGAGAGGTTTGCCAAGATTCTTGAAAAACCAAACGACGCATCTGAATTCGGCGCAGAGGCAGCACGCGTGAAGGAAGCCTTCAACAAGAAGTTCCTCACCATAAACCGCAACACGGCTGAGGTGCCGGGACTTATGCTCTATCCCGACAGCACGTTCTACGGCAACAACACGGTTACTGCCAACCTTCTTCCGCTGGCGTTCGGCATGATTGACGACGATTATGTTCGCGGTGAGGTTGAGAAAAACATCATACACAACATCATAACCCTCAACAAGGGAGCCATATCATGCGGCGTGATAGGCGTGCAGTGGCTTATGCACGGACTAACCGACATGGGCCGCGGCGACATGGCATGGCTGCTGGCAACCAACAAGAAATATCCGAGCTGGGGCTACATGACCGAACATGGAGCCACAACGATATGGGAACTGTGGAACGGCGACACTGCCAATCCGTGGATGAACAGCGGCAACCACGTTATGCTGCTTGGCGACCTTGTGTCGTGGATTTATGAGGATGTGGCAGGCATTAACTCTGACGAGAACAAGCCGGGCTTCAAGCATATCGTTATGAAGCCTGCGTTCAACGTTGACGAAATTGACGACATCAACGCGTCTTACAAGTCAATCTACGGCACAATAGTAAGCCGCTGGCACAAGAAGGCGGGCAAGCTGATATGGCACGTCGAGATTCCGGCCAACACCACTGCCGAACTGCACATGCCCGACGGCAGCATCAAGAACATCGGTTCGGGCAAATACGACATTACTGCCGACATGCCCATGACCGGCAAGGCTGTAGTTTCAGACGAGTTTCTGTATAAGTCGGCATCATTCCCCGAGTGCCATTCTGCCACGATAGCCGAGACAAGCAAGGGCGACCTTGTGGCAACATATTTCGGCGGAACTAAGGAGCGCAACCCTGATGTGTGCATCTGGGTGAGCCGTAAGCCTAAAGGCTCTACAGAATGGCTGGCGCCTCAGCTCGTGGCCGACGGCGTGTTCAAGACGGGAAGTGAGGAAGCTAAGTTGGCTGGTCTGTCAGGACTCGACAGCACAAATGCCCCGGCAGCCAAAGGACCTATACTCGACAAGAAGATAAGAAAGAATCCTGAGGGCTATCAGCGCAAGGCATGCTGGAACCCGGTGATATATCAGATTCCCGGAGGCGACCTTGTTATATATTTCAAGATTGGCAACAAGGTGGCCGACTGGACCGGCTGGATGGTGCGCTCTAAGGACGGCGGCAAGACATGGAGCAAGCGCGAGCCGCTGCAGGAGGGCTATCTCGGTCCGATAAAGAACAAGCCCATAATGAGCAAGGGCCGCATCATTGCGCCTACAAGCATTGAGGAAGGCGGATGGCGACTGTATTTTGAATACTCTGACGACATGGGCAAGACATGGAAACGCACCGACTTTGTTAAGGCCGACGAGGGCGTAAAGGCCATTCAGCCGTCAATAATGGTGCTCAACGACGGTCGCCTGGCAGCCGTGGCACGCACACGCAGCGAGCACATAGGCATAACCTACAGCTCTGACAACGGACTGACATGGAGCAAACTGCAACTTATTGACACTCCAAACAATAATAGTGGTCTGGATGCCGTTACATTAAAAGACGGCTCTCATGTGCTTATCTGCAACGAGCGCCCGATACCCAAGGGCATAAAGAACGGCAAGGGAGCGCGCACTCCGCTGTCGGTGATGAAGTCTGACAACGGCACCGACTGGAAGCACTGGATAACGCTCGAGGAGTCGCCCGTAAGCCAGTATTCTTATCCTTCGATAATCCAGACATCCGACGGTAAGATTCACTGCATCTACACATGGCGCCGTCAGCGCATCAAGCATGTGGTGATAGACCCTGACAGGGCCGCCGAATAATACTAACAGACATACCCGCAACCGCGAGCCATGGGAATGTACACGAGGCAAACGGCCGCAGTGATATTGCACCATGCACGGTGCGGGTTTCTTTTTAAAGCATAATAATAATCAGTTTAGCATGAAAAAGATTTTTCTTTTATTAATGTTGTTCGTCTCGCTCACAGCCGGAGCCTACAGCGGCACTTCGGTTGCCGGACTATTTCCCCTGCAGGGCAGCGGACGCGTTATCTATAACTTCAACCAGGGCTGGCGCTTTCATCTTGGCGACGCTCAGGGTGCCGCTGCTGCCGACTTTGACGACAGCCGTTGGCAGGTGGTATGCGCTCCTCACAGCGTAAGACTAGAACCTGCCGAGGCAAGCGGATGCCGCAACTATCAGGGCATTGCCTGGTATCGCAAGCATTTCACCGTGCCTGCCGACATGAAGGGCAAGGACATCACGCTGCACTTTGAGGCCATAATGGGCAAGCAGGAGGTGTATGTCAACGGAAAGAAAGTGAAAGAGCATCTGGGCGGATACCTGCCCATAACCGTCAACCTGACCGAACTGGGCGTAAAGGCTGGCGACAAGTGCGTGGTGGCTGTAAAGGCCGACAACAGCGACGACAAGACTTATCCGCCGGGAAAGAAGCAGACGGCTCTCGACTTCTGCTATCATGGCGGAATGTATCGCGATGTGTGGCTCATTGGCAAGTCGCCCCTGGCAATAACCGACGCGCTCGAGGCCAACAAGGTGGCTGGCGGTGGCGTGTTCCTTCATTACGACAACATATCTGAAAAGAGTGCCGACGTGTTTGTCAACGTCGAAGTGGGCAACACATCTGCCTCAGCGGCTCAGCCCACGGTGGCCGTGGTGGTGAAAGACAAGAGCGGAAAGCGCATCAAGTCGGTTACAAAGAAGATTAAGGTTGGCGCCAAGTCGAACGCTACGGCATATCTTGCCATGAAACTGAAGAATCCCGAACTGTGGTCGCCCGAGTCGCCTTATCTTTATAACGTTGAGATAAGCGTCATGCAGGGTGGCAAGAGTGTAGACGGCGGCATGGTGCGCATGGGCATCCGCAAGGCCGAGTTCCGCGGCAAGGACGGTTTCTGGCTCAACGGCAAGCCTTATCATCAGCTCATTGGCGGCAACCGTCATCAGGATTTTGCCTATGTTGGCAACGCTCTGCCCAACAGTCAGCAGTGGCGCGACGCCAAGCGTCTGCGCGATGCTGGCATGATTATCGTGCGTTGCGCCCATTATCCCATGGACCCGTCGTTCATGGATGCCTGCGACGAGCTTGGCCTGTTTGTCATTGTGCCCACTCCGGGCTGGCAATACTGGAACAAGGATCCTCACTTCGGCGAACTTGTTCATGAGAACACGCGCAACATCATACGCCGCGACCGCAACCACACTTGTGTGCTGATGTGGGAGCCTATACTCAATGAGACGCGCTATCCCGAAGACTTTGCCCTGAAGGCATTGCAGATTACGCGCGACGAGTTTCCTTATCCGGGCCGTCCCGTGGCCGTTGCCGACCTTCAGTCGGCTGGTGTCAAGGAGAATTATGACGTTGTTTACGACTGGGCGGACAACATAGGCAAGGGCAACTGGCCTGAAGACAAGTGTGTCTTTACGCGCGAGTTTGGCGAGATGGTAGACGACTGGTACGCCCACAACAACATCAACCGTACGGCGCGCTCATGGGGCGAGCGCCCAATGCTCATTGCTGCCATGGCTCTGTGCAATTCTTACGGCGAGATGTATCACGGCCAGCGCCAGTTTATAGGCGGATGTCTGTGGCATCCGTTCGACCATCAGCGCGGCTATCATCCTGATCCTTATTATGGCGGCATATACGACGCTTTCCGTCAGAAGAAATATGCCTTCGAGATGTTCCGCTCGCAAGACCGCAACGCCGAGCCAATGGTGTTCATTGCCAACGAGATGACACAGTTTTCTGACAACGATGTTACGGTGTTCTCCAACTGCGACAGTGTGCGCCTGACGATGTTCGAGGGCGACAAAGTGATGACTCTGCCCGTTGTCCACAACGACAGCGACAAGCCTTGCGCTCCTGTGGTGTTTAAAGACTTCTGGAACTTCTGGGCTGCACGCGAATACAGCTACAAACAGCGCAACTGGCAGCGCGTGTCGCTCCTAGCTGAGGGAATAAAAGACGGCAAGGTGGTGGCTACTGAGAAAAAGATGCCGTCGCGCCGCTCTACCAAACTGCGTCTCTATGCCGACAAACTCGGCAAGGAACTTACAGCCGACGGCAGCGACTTCATTGTGGTTGTGGCTGAGGTTACCGACGACAACGGCAACGTTAAGCGTCTGGCTAAGGACAACATCTACTTCACTGTTGAGGGCGAAGGCCGCATAATAGGCGACGGCGACAACATCATGGCCAACCCGCGCATAGTGGAATGGGGCTCGGCTCCCGTACTGATACAGGCAACCAACAAGCCGGGCAAGATAACCATCACGGCGCGCTCATACTACGACGGCGTGTATGCTCCTGCTGCCGACACGCTGACAATAGAGAGCGTAGCCCCCACTCTGCCGGCATGCTACACCGACAAACCTACAACAGCCGTAAACAAAGCCGCACGCAACACCGCCGAAACAAAGCAGACAATGACCGACGAGGAGCGCAAACGCACTCTCGAAGAGGTGGACAAGCAGCAGGCTGAGTTCGGCGTACAGTAAAAGATAAGCCACACAGGCTTCCCGCACAGGGATACTTATGTAAAGAAATTTATTTCAGGAATTATCCCGCCAACATCCCCAAGCGGACGTTGGCGGGATTTTTATTTTATAATCTGCCGACACACCGCCATGCGCTCGCCTGCCCTACCGTCCGCGGCATAATTGTCCGTAAGCAGCCAACCGTTCACCAGTTCTGCTAATTCCTCAAAAAAACTCTATTGTTTCCAGTTAAAAACTCGGCCACTTTTGATGCAAAAGTGGCCCATTTACGGGTCGTAAACCTATCATTAACAGTTTGAAAGCAGCAAGACTGATTTTGCTTAATAAACAGCTCTATTGCAGATAATTTTAATGCGAACTATAAGGAAAACAGCACAAAAATGTTTCAGATTTTCGAGATATTTTCATCATGGCTGCATTTTGTGGACAAAAAACATTGGACGCACTTTGAAACTGTACCGTTCCAAGGTACGTCCAACATTACTATTATTATTTCTTCAATTATTCTTCTGAACTGATTATTACATCAATACAGCAATGATATTTTTCAGTTCGCTGTCGATACCTTCGAGATACGACACCACATATTTATCTTCGCCAAATCCCTTATATTGCTGCCACGGGTCTTCATCAATATAGGCATCCATATTTTGGTATGCATTAGGGTGCTTGGCATAATATTCGTCTAATAATGCTGAAGCCTCATCCATCATAACATAAGCCATTTCACGTGTGATTTCATCATGGCTACATTCGTCCATTTTCCATTTGAAATAAGGCTCAAAAACGGATGAATGTGGTATCACTCCGTTCTTGTAATCCTCAATCATACGATTATAGAATATATCTTGCTTTTCAAATGTGTCGATTGCTCTTGTTTCCATAGTCTTGTCGTTTTTGCAAATATACGCATTTTATTCTTTACTTTCATAAATATTGATGAATATTTTTGCTAAATATTTGATTTTCAGAGGGAAACAAAACTTAAAGCGAATCTTTACAGCTCAAAAAACGTGAATTAGTATTAGCGTCATAGCTTGTCAGAATAAACTTACGGCATTATTATATTTTTAATCAAATTACAAAAATATGTGTGATGAGTTTGAAATTCAACTCATCACACACCAACTATCTGACATTCAAAATGTTATATGGCATTGTGACGAGTGATGAGTTTTTTAAAAAACTTTTTTACTTTAAATCATAAAACATATACTCTCACAAATGCCACAATATACATATTTGCCATTTAATACAATAAATTTGAAAAACAAGTAATCAATCTTTTATTATGAAGTTATTTATTTTAGCAATATCTTCCGCCTTACACCATAAAGATAAGTCTGTTTTTATAAACTCTCAATCTCTGCAAACTGGGCATCATACCTTGTTTGTGGGGTAAATTTCTTATTTGTAGAATGAATATTTGAAGAATCCAACTCAGATGAAATATCCAAATCAACGGAAACATATAAAGATGTTGTTGATACGCACTTATATCTGTCTTCTTCCAATTCATCAACATTTTTAATCACGCAATCACCTTTTACAGCAAACAAATGTTGATCTGAATTTTTTCGTGTATGGAACAATACATAGCCTATTGTCTGCAAATGTTCAACAATCTCCATACTGTCTTTGGTATATTTGATGCCTATAGCCAATTTTCCGTTTTTCAAGAACACAGAACTCCTGGTAACATAGTTTTCCATCATAACCATTAACACACCATTCTTAACAACTGACGACGGTTTACAGCCTTTGGCAATGGTCTCTTTTAAGGCAATCTCCGGCTGTTCTCCCAACTTACATTCTGCAATATAAAACGATTTTGCCAGATTATCAAGAAGCTGTCTGTTCGAATCACGATTTTCAGGTGCAGTATCTAAAGCCAATGAATACACATTTTTGTCTGCAAACGGCGTATAAACTTTGCCAAGCAATTCTTTAAAATGCTCTTTAATATATTCTTCGCTATTTACATCCGGATGTGCTTTTATAGCATAGAAATTATAGTCAACCTGTAACCAGTCTTGAATCTCCTTACGGAACTTATTGCGCACTTTCTCTTTCCAGTCAGCTTTTTGTACGGCATTGTCACGCGCATATAAGGACAATACAAACAAGAAATTTACATCATAATGAAATAATAAAAGTGTATCGCGGTCAAAAAGCCTGTTTTTAAATTGCAGTTGTTTGTATTTATTGTTATGACGGTCTGTCTTTTCTATTCCGTCCTTTGTATAGTCAAAGCCTTCATCCATCTTAGCCGATATGAAGAAATTCGGGATTATTTCATATCCTTCAGTATTTTCATCGCGCAATCTGACATTTGAAGTCTTTATCGTTTTATTGAAATCATTAAATATATCTAAGTTCCACTGAATTACATTACGGGCATAAGTGTATTGCTTGTATACAGACTCCGTACCCAACTCATGCCCCATTTTGTAATATTTGCTGTCTCCTATATAATATGTCTGTTTGGTTTCACCGTCAATTAAGCTTTGCGCAGTAAACAGGTGGTCAACTATCTTACCGTCTTCCTGTTTTTTGTCCATTCCGTCTGGTAAAGGATTATCGCCAATCAATTCATCAATGATAGCCTCAAACACGATATAAAAGTTTTTTACCAGCAAATATTCCCTCTTTTCAGTTGCAATAAAAACTTGACGAGACTCATCGAAAAAAGCGAAACATAATTGCCATAACTGCAAAGCCTTATCTGAAAAGTATCTATACTTTATTTGTCTAAGGCGTCTTACTCCAAAGCCATTCATGTATGTTTCAAAGCGCTTGCCTGTTATTAGCTGAAAATTGCAATTTATGTTCTTATCAAAGCCGTAAGCATCTCCTATATAGTTCAGAATTGAAAAGAAAATAATCAGCAGTTCTTCATCAAAATTAATCTGTCTTTTCTTATTTACAGGATTCAGATATATCGGCTGCCCATTTTGGATTATTGCCGGTGTAGTTGCTATTGTGCGCATCCAGTTAATCTTGTTCAGACCACTGCGCATATTCTTCACAATAGTAAAGAAGAAACTCTGATTATTTTTATTAAAGTCAATAAGCGAAAGAATAATATCCAAATAAGTGTTGCTAAGCCGGCGTCGGCCATTGCCTACTTGCGCAATTTGCTTATGATAAACGATGTCTGAATCGCAACTTCGACTATTTTTGTAAACGACAATTGCACGATAAATCCATACCGCAAACTTATACAAGAAATTACGTTCGTCATAAGTCAACGGATTATTTTTATCAAGATTTGCTATTTCTTCAGGTTTATACTTACCGAACACAAATTCACCATTATCTTTGTCTTTAAGCAAAACTTTTGGAAGAATAAATACGCAATCCTTTAATAAGGTGTTATAAAAATATCCGACATAATGAATAGACACCTTACCCTCAACATTCTCCAAAGCGTCAATGCCATGGAGAATGTCTTTTATATCAACTACGTTATATTGGTATTCTTCAACAAGTATGCGCATTATTCAATCATTTTAACTTTCAAATCCCAATCTTTTGAATTCACATTATCAATTAAATTATTTATCGCATTAAGAATCCTAATTACCCTCACCATCAATTAGATCTTGTGTATTATCCTTATTTCCTTCATTTTCCATATTTTCAGTAGATGCAGTTTCATCATAGACAATAGGACTAAGTTTCAGATTTTTCAAAAACAATTCGACTAAATCCTCAACAACTTTCGAATCAACACCTTCGGCAGTATAGAATCTATTAAAAGTTAATTTATCTCCTTTTTCATCATAGAATATTTTGTCATTGAAATCATAATCCTTAAATACATCATTCCAAAGATAGAAAATGACCTTACCAACAAATGTTTCTGCAGAAATTTCATTATTGGCATCTGCTTTACAGAAGAAGTAACCAAGTTTCTTATCTTCTGAATTTGTTGTTGAACCTATTAACTTATTTATCTTCTCGATAAAGTCCCACCAATCATACTTGTTTTTATTAACACAAATCGTCCAGCCTTTACCGGCATCGGATATTGGAATATATTTCCAATCCCAACGCCGTTTAAATGCGCTGTCAATCGGGAAAAGACTTTGATCACTTGTATTCATAGTTGCCCAAATATATAAATTCGATGGCAATCGCATCTCTTTACCATTTTTTATTACATACGGAATATTAGTTGTATTATTGAATTGTTCTGCTAAATATCTTCTAATATCATCATCCGGCCAAATAGCATATTTAGATTCCCCATTATCATCTCTATCTAACAACTGAAATAAATCTCCAAAAATTTGAGCACAATTACCACGATTGATTTCCTCAATCAACAAATAATATGGAGTATTATTCCCTTCATCAATTCTTTCCCAAGCATTGACATATGCTTTTAAGAAAGCTTGAGGGACATATTTGTAAGCTATACGAGTTTCTTTTTTACCTACAACTGTAACACCTGTTTCTTCCATTGTTGGCTTGTATGCTCCAACAAATGTTGAATAGTCGCTATCCGGATGGAATGTTGTACGAATACGATTATCATCATTAGTACATTCTTCGATTTTATGTGATTTGCCTGTACCTGGCGCACCATAAAAAATAGTTTGAATAGCATTTGTTGTACTCCTAGTATCAAGATTTACTCGTGTAGCTCCAAAATCCATTTTGCTCGACGTATCTAAGAAGTTTACAGACAGTCCTATAGGATTGGTTAATACCTTTTGATACGTCTGAACATCTGTCACAATCAATTTCATCATATTAACGAAACTTGTGTAGGCCCCGTTAAAAAAATAGTTAAAGTAATCAACAAAATTTTGATTGATGGAAACAGTCGTATTAGTAAATTGTATAAGATTTAAATTATTTTGAATCAGTGTAACAACTCGACTATCATTTTTATATGTTGCAACATATTTACTTTCTTTTCTATTAGGATCCAAAAGATATGTGACACATTCATCTATTTCATTATGAGTCTTACATGTCATTACATATGTATAGAAATCTCCTAATGATATTTCCGTAACACCTTTTGCTCTTAATCGCCAAAATACTTCATATGTAAATAAGACAGGAGAAATATTGTATTCAGCACTTTCGGGTCTTGTGTCAGTAATAGCACCCATTCGTAACTTTAACAACTGCTCTGTTTTAAGTGCATTATATTCAGGAGAGCCAATAGCGTATTTGTCAATTTCTCTAAATACAGGCGTTGGGTATTCGTATTTATATTGGCTTTTACCAAATGGATTACTTTTAGTCAACAATCCAAGTAATTGAGCAACAGATAATATTCGATTATTGGAATCTAAACCTTTATTCTTTGCATGGTCAGTCCATGCTGTTATTCCAAAATCTTGCCATTGTTTACCAAGTTCATCAACAATTTGTACTGCTTTAAAAGCGTTATCAAAATTTGTATCTTGTTTGGCAAAATACCAAACACTAGTAGCATTTAAGCTTGCTAATTTTTCATCAATTGTTTTCATATAATACGTATTTTACCAAATTTGCTAAAAAATAAGAAAGTTTTGGAGGTACTGCATTTCCAATTTGCTTACATATAGAACTTTTATTTCCTAGAAATTCAAAGTTATCAGGAAACGACTGTAATCTTGCAGCTTCTCTGGGTGTAATTGTTCGATTTTCAATTGGATGTATAAATCTACCCCCTGATGGAGTATCAAATCTGGTAGTAATAGTTGCAGAAGGTAGTTCTTTTACAAGTCTTCCATAAGCACCGCTGTGAACGGAATGAATAGGTTCCTTCAATTTAACCCAATTTTCACCTTCACGTATCTGACACATCCTATTGTAGGATTTCTTGCTGTGTGCTGTAGCAACGTGGTTTGTTGTTATATTACACCCAGATCGCAGTGCCTTCTGGTATGTGGTTACAGGATCTGAAAGAATAACACGACCAGACTCAGTGGGGGATTTCAAATCAGAAATAGCATCCCACACTGACACAGGAGTAAAGAAATTTGGATCATTTGAGTTAATTTTTGATTTGACAGTTTCAAATATTGAATCAATGTCAAAATCACTATTAAGCAAACCTATTAATACGACTCTTTCTCTCTTCTGCGGAATACCAAATTCAACAGCATGTACAATCTTATAATGAAGATAATATTTATCTCCATTAAACATTTTTTCATTAGAAAATGTCTTAAGGATTTCGTTAAATATTTCACCTTTTTGCATTGTTAAGATACCTTTAACATTTTCAAGTATAAAAATTTTAGGACGCACAATCTTTACGACATTTACATAATGCTTAAATAGATAATTGCGTGGATCATCTAAAAATGCATTATTCCTTATTCTGGCTCCAGCCATTGAAAAGCCTTGACATGGAGGGCCTCCAATTATCACATCACTTTCACCTTTTGTGAAATATTCATCGGTGTCGATATTTGCAATATCATCTACATATAAAACTGTGCCCGGATGGTTATGCATATAAGTTTTAGCTATCTGTGAATCGAATTCAACAGCTTTTATTATATTGAATCCAGCTTGCTCAAAACCTACAGAGAACCCGCCACACCCTGCAAATAAATCAATAACTTTATATCGCCCCATAACTCATTCTGTACTTTAACTTATATTCTTTAATGAAAGACAATTCATCATTAGTCAATCTATAGACTTTTTGTAACGCATTATCAATTTCATCTATTTCAATCTTACACTCTTTATGTTTATACTCGTATTGTGTTTGTTTGCTGCCAATAAATTGTTTCGTCTTCTCTAATTGCTTTTCTAATCTTTCAGAAAGAAGTATAAATTTTTTCAAATCTATATCTTGAGTAGGCACAATAAATTCTGCCAATTCCTTACTAGTTATATGCCAACAATCAGATACAATTGTCCAATACATAAAAAATAAACTAGAGTTTAATATTGCTAATATGTATGATTGCATTTTTTGGGGACATACCATCTCTTTATATTCTTTTGAACCAGGATTGAAAGAAAATGCTTTCATCCAAAAACAAGCACGCATATTTAGATATATTTTGCACGAATCATCAACTGCTAAATTTTTAATGTCCAAAAGACTAATACCTTCTGCATTACGTATTTTTTGAAAAATACTATATTCGCTTGCATTGCCTATTTTAGGTATATATTGTTTTTGGGGAATACAAGGATAAACTTGACAACTATTGAGTAAATCTTGCCTTTCATCTCTATACCAATGGTAATAACTTGATGAAAATATCTCACACTTACCTTGTCCTTTTACACCAAATAAAATAGTTAATTTTTGATGCACTCCATCAAACAAACAATCTGGTCGATCTGCATAATTAATAACGAACATTTTTTGCATATAATCATACATAAAATTTCGTATAGGACTCATTCGTGATGTTGCGACAAATGATAGTGGTATAACAAAGCCAATAACACCTGATTTTTTTAATTCTTTTACAGAATTTTGTAAAACATCAGCATATATATTTCCATAACCTGTTTTAGGCCTTATAGATAATTTATTATACTCAACATAAGGAGGGTTCCCAACAATAATGTCATATTTATATTTCTTTTCTGTAGGTAAGACATAATCCTTGACTGTAAAATTTTTATTTAAGCTTTTTGCTATATGAATAGCATTAGACTTATCTTTCAATTCATTAATGGTTGCAAAAAATATACGAATTTTTGACAATAATATCGATTCATGTGATATATCATTGCCATATAATGAAGAAACAATTTTAAGAGAGGAGTTCTATAAATTAAAATATTGTAGTACAGTTGTTTATATGGTTCCAAGA
>ENA-ORSJ01000288-ORSJ01000288.1-human-gut-metagenome-genome-assembly--contig:-NODE-288-length-57530-cov-14.957930_pt1 | contig 57530 bp, 78 predicted proteins | sample MGYA00242191_ERZ509158 | MGnify/ENA primary metagenome ERZ509158 (study PRJEB26280, sample SAMEA2338623) | human gut metagenome | biome: human gut; feature: human-associated habitat; material: faeces...
ATCGAGCACAAAAATTGGACTAGGTCGACCCAACCACAAGTAATGGACTAATGCATTTTTTATGATATAAAATACAAAACAAAAGCGCCAGTACCTTGCAAATAGCATGATTCTGGCGTTTTTTGATTTTGTGGCATGAATTGCGGAACTGAAACGGAACTAAAACATTAAATTTAGTTGTTTGAGGTTATTAAATTTTCTATTTTAGCCGCTATTTCTTCGTTTGTTGTGTGGTACAGGTGGCCGTATATGTTAAGCGTTGTTTTTATATCGTCATGGCCTAAACGTCGACTTATAGCAAGAATGTTTATGCCTAAATTTATTAATAGGCTGGCGTGAGAGTGGCGCAGATCATGCAGGCGTATTTTTTCTAGTCCGGCTTTTTCCGCTGCTGCCTTTAGTTGTTTTAGCAAAGTGGGTTTAGAAAAATACATGAATAGAGGTTCTTCTGGTTCTGGCTCATATAAAAGCTTTAAATATTCGTCAATCAATGCGCAGACGCTAGCCGGGATTGAAACTATACGTGTGCTTTGACTGTTTTTTGTCGGGCCGATATATTGAGCGCTGCCGATAGTTGAAAGAGATTTTGAAACGTTGATAGTCTTGGCCGCTGGGTTATAGTCCTGGATTGTCAGCGCCAGCAATTCGCCAACACGCAGGCCAGAATAAAACAGCAGCGTAAACGCTGCCTTAGCTGCTGGCGTTGTAAACTTCATAGCTAAATTAAATTGTTCGACAGTCCAGAATTTAGCGCGGTGTGCTTTTAATGTGCCGATACTGCCAGCAATGCGCGCCGGATTATTTTTCAAGCCGTAGAATTTTATTGCAAAGTTAAACAGCGCTGAAAGATTGCCGTGAATGATTCTTTGACTTGTTGGGGCGTAGTGCATAAGAATATCATTTTGCCAGCGCCGAACGTGAACCGGGTTTATTTCGCTGATCTTCATAGCATGGAAAAAGGGAAGGATAGCGTGTTCAAAAAAACTTTGCTTGTTAGTAACAGTTGTTTTTCTCAATCTTGCGGAACAGTCATTTATATATTTTTCGTAAACGTCCTGGAAAGTGTAATTCGGATTTGTTGCGTATTGTGCCAAAAATTCGCGTTCAGCTGCTTTTGCTTCACGCGCCAACGCAAAGCCGCGCCGCTTAGCCTGGTGCTTTTCGCCTTGCCAATCTGTGTAGTAGCATTTGAAATAATATTTTTTGGTGTTCTTGTCAAGATATACAGGCATTTTTTCACGTCCTTTTCGTCATTGGCTGATGTGGTGGCCGTTCATCTGCAGCAAACGGCCAACGGATATAGAAATATAAAGAGTGAGCAAAAACGATAAATTTTACGCCTTAGAACGTTTTGAAACGTTTACAGGTAGAAAGACCAGGGCAAGACAATAAAAATTAAATCTAGGGGCAATTCCGTTCGTCTGAGGGGTATTTATAACTTAGAATAACAAGGCGCTGAAACACTGAAAAGCGAAAAATGGTCGCGAGGTATAACAAGCGCTTGGGATGTGGCGGCGGTGTTGGCGCTGCAGCTGGCCGCGCTGACAGAAAGGGAAAGGGAATTACTGAAGTATTTCCGGCAATTACCTTTTGACAGACAAGACGCGCATATTAATTTCATGAGAATGCACGTCGATAAAGAGTTTTGCAAACGCGTTCGGAAAGATGCTCAAGCCTATATGCAAAGAGCAGAACGCGGAAAAAAAGAAAAGCCGCTTAGCGATGCAGACGCTAGGCGGCAAGCATTAAAGATTTTAGCCAATGACGAACAGCAAAGTCTTTAATACTTGAATTATAACATACAAGGCCGCCAGCTTCAAGCCAGCGGCCTTTATAAACAGGTGAAAGAGGTGAAAAAGGTGAACGTATATGCAAAACTGTTGAAGGTGCAAACAGAGTTAAAAGCGCCGAAAAAAAGGCATAACAGATTTGCAGATTATAACTATAGGAGTTGCGAGGATATTTTAGAAAGTGCAAAGCCGCTGCTGAAGGAAGTCGGGGCGGTTATCCTGCTTAAAGACAGAGTAGAAGAGATTGCCGGGCGCTGGTATATCGTTGCAACGGCCGCTTTTGTTGATGCAGACAACGGCGAACGCGTGGAAGTAGAAGCCAGCGCCAGAGAAACGGCCGCGCGGCCTAAATTTGACGATGCGCAATTAACAGGAGCTGCAAGCAGCTATGCCAGAAAGTACGCGCTTAGCGGTTTGCTAGGTGTTGATGACGGCGCAGACGTGGACGCGCTGCCAGATTCCGGAAACAATGGCCATGCTTCTGGCGCTGGTAAAGCTGCAGCCGGGCCGAAAAAGTCACTTGACGCAAACGGACAAAAAAAGCCAAGTGCTGCAGCAGCGCCAAAAACAGCGCCAGCGCCACGGCCAGCAAAGCAGACGGCCGCCAATGCCGGCAGCAAAGGTCAGCAGGAGCTTATAAACGCGGTACAGGCGCAACTTTTGATAAAAGCCGCTGAAAGAAATGGGGTGCAGCTGGAAAGTATTCTGCGTAGTTTAGGCATTACCGATCTAATGCAGATGCCGGAAAAAAGCTACCGGCAAGAAATAACGAAACTGCAGCGCCGAACCAAAGAAGGCAGCGCAGGCGCTGAAGGTTCTAGCGCTGGCAAGTAGCCGGGCGGTGATGTAATGGCAGATGAACAGGAGAAGAAGGAACAGCAGGAGCAGCGCGGCACGCTATTGACGTTCATTAACCCGGTGACAGGTGCAGGAACAGTCAAAAGCAATTTTACTAAAATACCGAACAGCATTATTTTTGATAAGAGCGTAAAGTCGCAGGACAAGGAGCTTTATGGTATTTTGCTGGCGCTGCCTTATCGAAAAAGAAAAAGCGGCCGGGAAGGTATACTGATCAATCATGATTATTTGTGTAGGTTGACAGGAGCGAAAAACAGGCAAACAATTCTTAGAAGCATAACTAGGTTGGAAAAAGCCGGGTACTGCAGGCGTGTAAAGATAAGCGGCAAACTTTCAGAGCTGCAAGTCATTATAAGGCCGTCAGTGAGTGAGGAAGAACAAAAGAAAATTGAGGAATTTATAAGCGACGTGTAAGCATGGAAAAGCGGCTTCACGTCGCTTTAAATTTATTCATGTAGATTAACAGCAGCTATTTTCAAGTAGTGTGTACAAAAATACACACTCAAAAAGTGGCGTAAACGCCGATGTGGCAAGGGTTTAGCCTTGTTTTTGGGTAGTGTGTACAAAAATACACACTACTTTTGGAAAGTCGACTCTTGAAACGCCGATGTGGCAAGGGTTTAGGGGGGTAGTGTGTATTTTTTTACACCCCTATTCAATATCTTAGTAACTACTACTATAGTACTTAGGTAGTAGCATCTAGGCTATAACTACTAACTTACGCTTATTACCTAACAAGGGAATTAAGTAGTTAAGTATAAGGGCGGAAAAGCGGATAAGATTTATTAACACGCTGCAGGAGCTGGCGGCGCTGCCTTGCTATGTAGATAGCGTTATAAGCTGCATACTCAAATTAAGTATTTTGGTATATGGGCGGAAAAAATCAAGTATTTAAGGAGAGCCGGGAAGGGGGCATAGAGCTTCTGAAGGCAATAGATACATGATTTATATACAGGTGGTTTGTGGCGCTGCGAGAAGGCACGCTAGGAAAGCGCAGGAACAGAGAAAGGCAAGGAACGAATATAAGAGCATGGCCAGAAGCTGCAGGAATGGCGGTAGGTTCTTTCAGAAAAAGAAAAAGCTTGCGGGTCGACGAACTCCCGAAAAGAATTTAGCTGCAATTTTTCAAAAAACGATTTCCTTCCGCTGGTGTTGGTTAGAACGAAAAGTAACATTAAAGGCCAAAAACAGAAGTGGCGCAAAATGCGGAAATGAGCAAGAAGCTTAATTTCCGCAAAGCAAGGTACTTCCTAGGGGGTGGGCGGCTTGCGGTGGTCGGGCATTCCGCACCGGAACGGCTTTAAAAAAATATAAAATTTTGGGGTGGTAATGTAATAACTTGCGGCCGTTGGCCCGGCGCTTCATCCGCGCCGGGAACGCCAGCGCCAAAAAGAAAGAGCCGGGCGCTGCTGCTGAATTTTCGTGGTATTATTGAAATAAGCAAAAAACTGCATTTTAATATATTCAGAAAGAGGGGCGCGCCGTGGATAAAACAGAAATTAGAAGCAGGCTGGAAAGTTTACGCTGGTACGATGAAGAAGAAAAAAGCCTTGCGGAACTTCTTGCCTGGGTAACAAGACTGAAAGCTAAAGAGCCTATATTGAGAAGCTGCCAAAGTATAGACAAGTGTATAACTTATATAGAGCAGGAAAAAGAAGCTTGCCAGCAAAGCCGGGGAAAGTGTATGCGCTTGCTAGACCTTGCAACCGATGATGCAGCGCGTAAAGTGCTTTATGTGCGTTATGAACAAGGCTACACGGCAGAACGCACGGCCGAACTTCTTTGCTATTCGTTAAGCAATGTATTTAAACTGCAGTGCAAAGGTATTACTGAAATTAGCGCGGCGCTGACAGCTGCAAGCGCCCCCCGGGGGGGAAAATAATCGCAATGGGAAAAGAAAAAGCCGGGGACTGCTGCCCTGGCTTCTGTGTTATGGATACGTGGAAAAGGTAAAAATAATATTTTACGTCCGATAATGTGCATTATGTTAAATATGTATACTCTACAAATAACTAAACTTGCGTAAATTATGTGATAATAGTATAATATAGACAAAGGAAAAAATCAAGGAAGGCAGGTGCTTTATAATGGCAAAAAAAGAAGGCCGTATCAATGCAGCGATAGACGCGGAACTCATGGAAAAAGGAAAGGCGCTGGCAGCGGCGCAAGGTATCAGCTTTAGCAGCTTGTTGTGTAAGTTGCTGGCTGCGTATGTAGAAAAGAACGCTGCTACACTAGCGAACTATGAGAAGGCAAAGAAAGAACTTGAAAAAAGCTTAGGTGATTTCTAGCCGGAACTAAAACGGAACTAAAATATCATAAAACAGATAAATGAAATTTTTTTTAGTCAAAAAAAGCCTATAAATACAACGATTTGAAGCCGCTTTTACTGCTTTAATTGCAAAACTGTTTTATGATATAATATAAATTAGTATAGAATAATTTTGAGGTGAAGCTTGTGCGGATAATTGAAGGTGCAGAATCATTTCTGCTGGAGGGAAAGAATAATAAGGCAGTGTTGCTCTTGCATGGTTACACCGGTGCGCCGTCGGAAATGCGTCCGCTGGGTGATTATCTGCATGCGCTTGGTTATACTGTGAGCTGTGTGCGCCTTCCCGGCCACGGCACGAGCATCAAAGACCTGGAGGCAACCACCGCGACGGATTGGTATGCTGCTGCTGAAGCGGAATGCCTGGAGCTGCTGGCGCGCTTTGATAGCGTTTATGTGGCAGGCCTGTCGATGGGTGGATTGCTGGCTATCAAGCTGGCAGCAAAGCTGCCGGTGAAGAAGGCTGCTTTTATTTCGGCACCTATTTTTGTGCAGGATAAGCGTGCGCCGCTGTTAGCGTTCTTGCGCTTTTTCATCCACTACCTGCCTAAGCACAAGAAGAATTATCAGGAGCTGCAGGAATATTGCATCTCCTATGCCAAAATGCCGACGAAGCCGTTGATGAGTCTTTTTAAGATGCTTAATGAATGCAAGAACAAGCTGCTGGCGGAAATCAAAATCCCCTGTTTGATTTTGCAGTCTAAAACAGAGCATACTGTGCAGCCGCGCAGTGCCGAATATATCTATAACAAATTAGCTGCGGCCAGCAGCAGAAGATTAGTCTGGTTTGAGCACAGCGGGCATATTCTGACACTGGACCGTGAGCATGAGGCAGTTTTTAAGGAAATCGCCGATTTTTTTGCGGAATAAAAGGATATTGAAGGGTAAACGAAGAAATATGGATAAGTCATTGTTGAATAATAACGAATACAGCTGGTGCTTTGCCTGTGGCAAGGATAATCCCAGCGGGTTACATATGCGTTTTGAAATTGACGACGACAAGTGCACAGCGTATTTTACGCCGCGCCGGGAGCACCAGAGCTATCCCGGACGTATGCACGGCGGACTGGTGGCAGTGTTGCTGGATGAGGTGACAGGCAATTATCTTTTTGCCAAGGAGGGCAAGCCTTCATATACGGCGAAGATTGAAATCCGCTACCGTCAGCCGTTGGCGATAGGTGAAGAGGTTGTCTGCACCGGGCGCGAGCTGAAGCGCAAGGGGCGTATGGTTGAAATGCAGGGAACTATCTGCAAAAAGGATGGTACGCTGTTGGCGGAATGTCTGTCGAAGATGATGATTGTGGATGAAACGCCGCAACCGTCGCGCAAGCTCGCCGCAGGCGAGGGTGAAGAAGAATAGAGGTAAAATTATGCAGACGAAGGATGTACGTGAAAAAATATTAAATTTTATGCGTGAAGAAAGCTATGCACCGATGACCTCGGAGGAGCTGGTGGATGCGCTGGGGCATGATGTTAATCCCAACAAGTTTTGGGATGAGCTGCTGGCGCTGGAGCAGAACGGCGAGATTATTAAAACACGCTTTGAAACATACGGCCTGCCGGAGAAAATGGGCCTGGTTGCCGGACGTTTTCAGCTGACGAGCAAGGGCTTTGGCTTTGTTATTCCGGATAACAAGGGCGACAGACCGGACGTGTTCATTCCGCCGCGCGCTTTGCATGGTGCGATGAACAATGACCGTGTGCTGGCGCGTGTGAATAATGCGGCGCAGGGCAAAAAGCCTGAGGGCGAAATCCTGCGTATCATCACGCATGCTAATAATAAGGTAGTAGGCGTTTTCCATCAGACCGGTGATTTTGCCTTTGTAACGCCTGACGACAAGCGCATCGGTCAGGATGTATATGTTATGCGCAAGCACTTTAACGGTGCGAAGGATGGTCAGAAGGTCGTAGTAGAAATTACCGAATGGCCGCAGGAGCACCGTAAGGCCGAGGGCAAGGTTACCGAGGTTTTGGGCAACATCGGTGATGTGGGTTTGGAGATTCTGTCGATAATCAAGCAGAATGATCTGCCGCTGACCTTCCCGGATGAGGTGCTGGAGGCTTCGCGCAAGGTGCCGAAGTCTATTAAAAAGAGTGAGCTGGCAGGACGCCGTGATCTGCGTGAACGCACTGTCGTAACCGTCGACGGCGAGGATGCTAAGGACTTGGATGATGCTGTTTATGTAGAGCAGATTAACGATAACGAATACCTGCTGGGCGTTTATATTGCGGATGTCAGCTATTATGTTACGGAGGACAGCGTGCTGGATAAGGAAGCAAGAGAGCGCGGCACAAGCGTTTATCTTGTCGACCGCGTACTGCCGATGCTGCCGGAGCGTCTGTCGAACGGTATCTGCAGCCTGAATGCCGGTGAGGACCGTTTGTCCATGGCCTGCGAGATGCATATCGACAAAATGGGCAAGGTGCTCAGCTACGAGATTTTCCCGGCGGTTATCAATGTACGTCACCGTTTGAGCTACAATATTGTGCGTGCAATTTTGGCAGGCGACAAGGAAATGTGCGACAAGTATGAGGACATTTTGCCGATGATTGCCCGCATGGATATTTTGTGCCAGATTTTGCATGACAAGCGTGCGCGTCGCGGCGCTGTAGACTTTGATTTGCCGGAGCAGAAGGTTATTCTGGACGAAAAGCTGCACCCGATTGAGATTGTGCAGCGCATCCACGGTAATGCGGAGTCGATTATCGAGGAGTTCATGCTGGCGGCCAACGAAACAGTTGCGCAGCACATGTTTAATCAGCACTGGCCGTTCATCTACCGCGTGCATGATATTCCGAACGAGGAAAAAATGCAGGAGTTCGCCAAGCTGCTGGCAAACTTCAATATTAAGTTTATTCCCAAGGAAGAAACGGAGCCGAAGGATATTCAGCAGGCCGTGAAGGAAATCGCCGGCCGTCCGGAAGAACGCTTGGTAACTACGGTAGCGTTGCGTTCCATGAAGCAGGCTGTTTATCAGACGGATAATATCGGACACTTTGGCCTGGCGGCGAAGTATTATACGCACTTTACCTCGCCAATCCGCCGTTATCCGGACCTGATTGTGCATCGCCTGCTGCGCGCCTGGATGACAAAGCCCACACTGAAGGAAGCAGATGCCGAAAAGCTGGGCGATAAGCTGGACGTTATTGCCGATCATTCCTCTATTCGCGAGCGTGCGGCAGCGGATGCGGAGCGTGCAACCGTTGACCTCAAAATGTGCGAATATATGGCAGACCATATCGGCGAAGAATTTGACGGCGTTATTTCCGGCGTAACGGCCTTTGGTATGTTCGTTGAGCTGGAGAACGGCGTAGAGGGACTGGTGCATATTTCCAGCCTGATGGATGATTACTACGAATATTACGAGGAGCGTTATGCCCTCGTAGGCACGCACAGCGGTCACACCTATCGCCTGGGCGATAAGGTGCGCATTGAGGTGCTGCAGGTAAATATCAGCGACGTGAGCATTGACTTCATTATGGCAGGGGAGAACGCAGGCGTGCGCGAGCACATCCGCCAGCAGCTGCTGATGAAGCAGAAGCCGAGCAGCGGACGCAGCACGCAGAGCATCGCTCTGAGTGCGGAAACGCAGAAGAAAAAGCACAAGGGTGCGAAGAATAAAGAGGCCGGACGCCGCAGCGCCAAGCACGGCAAGCCTGCGCCGAAGAGCAGTTCTAAGGGCGGCAGCAAGTCCGGTAAAAAGAGCAGAAAAAAGAATAGGAAAAGCAGATAATTATGGCAGAACAAAAGATTAAAATTATAGCAGAAAATCGTAAGGCACGCCATGACTTTACCATTTACGAAACCTTTGAGGCAGGCATTGCGCTGACCGGTACGGAGGTAAAGTCCCTGCGTGCGGGCAAGGCGAACATGAAGGACAGCTATGCGCAGGTAACACGTCAGGCGGAGGTCTTTGTGTATAATCTGCACATCAGCCCCTACGACCATGGCAACATCTTTAACCATGATCCGCTGCGCAGCCGCCGCCTTTTGCTGCACCGTGCGGAGATTAACAAGCTCATCGGCAAGGTGAAGGAAAAGGGCTATGCGCTTGTACCGCTCAAGCTGTACTTTAAGCGTGGTCTGGTGAAGATGGAACTGGCGCTGGCAGTAGGCAAGAAGCTGTACGATAAGCGTCAGGATATGGCAAAGCGCGACGCTAAGCGTGAGATGGAGCGCGCGCTGAAGGACAGGAATCGCTGATAGACGGGTGAATTCACAAATTCTTCATGCACAGTCATTTGACTTTTTGACTAAAGCATAGTAAAATATCATTGTAGCGTATCGGCTCTTTCACCGATATATTCCAATTTGGGGATGTACTGGTTTCGACGGGGGTAGGTGCGGTATGATAAGCGAGCCGTGGTTCCATCTGCACGATAATCGGTGGGCACGTTTAAATATAAACGCTGAACAAGAATACGCTTTAGCAGCTTAATCTGCTAACTGTCTCTGAGCCTCCTCCCGCGGGTGAGGAATGACAGTCAATAGTGGGATACCTTAAGGCTGATTCCTATAGGCTTTAAGGGAAACTCTGTAGGATAGCAATGTGAAGGCCCGTCGTCAGGCAATCGCAGCGCGAAACAAAGTATGACGTCTGCGCTCGGAGAAAGTTGTATGGCAATATTTTCGGACAGGGGTTCGACTCCCCTCATCTCCACCAGCCAATCGTACACACTTTTTATCGTTAACTCGATATGAATGTGGTCGACATAGATGGTGACGCGGTGGAGGAACAAATCAATAAGACGCTGCTGCGACAGCTTATCGTCCTGCTCGAGTTGCTGGTAAAAATTATCGAGCACGGCGCTGATCTGTTCCTCCGACAAAGCTGGCAGCCTAGAGTTTTTGCTCTGGGTGGCCAGCTTTTTGTTTATTTCCAGCAGCTCACACTTAACGGCCTTCAGACGTTCGAGGTCAAACTGGTCCGCGATGCCTTCCTCGACAAGGTCGTACAGATGCGACATTCTTCTTTCGGCGCCGGTCTTGGCTTGGCGCAGGGCAGTAAGCTCATCTGCAGATGAGCTGGCAGCTGCGCGGTATTGCTCAGCTATGCCTGCAGCGAGGTCAGCGCGGATTGTGGGCGCGAGAACCTTAGCCTGGATCATCTCTAGTACGGCATTCTCAACGGCGGCCTTGTCGACCATCTTCGCACTGCAGGGAGCGACGCTATTGCGCTGGCGATTACCGCACAAATAATAAAGGTACTCTTTGCGCGTGCCGTCCTTGCGTTTTTTTCCGAGGCAACGGTGCCCGACCATGGCGGCGCCGCACTCTCCGCAAAAGATTCTACCTGCCAACAGATAATGCACACATTGATTATAATGGCCAGGAGCGCGTTTGTTACGCTCCATGCGTGCCTTGACGGCCGCAAAATCAGCCTTAGAGATGATAGCAGGGATGGCGTCCTCTACACGGATAACGTCTGTATTGGCAGCGTGCGTGTTGCGCTTCACACCATCATTACTAGCTTTGCCGAAAACGTAGACGCCGGCATATTTTTCGTTGGCCAAGATGTCGTGCATGCTGTTTTTGGCAAACGGCTTGCCGGTGCGCGTTGTATATCCTGCATCGGCCAGGGCTTTGGCGATGGTGCCGTATCCGTGGCCATCGAGGTACATGGCAAAAATCATGCGCACGCCATCAGCCTCGCGTTCATCAATGACGTAGCGCTGGTCAACGAGTTTAAGGCCGAACGGAGCAATGCCGCCGTTGCTGATGGCCTTATAGGCGTTCTCGTTTTGCCCCTTGCGCACCTCTTTAGCCAGGTTGCGGCTATAATATGCTGCCATGCCTACCAGCACAGACTCCATCATCTGCCCTTCAGGCGTGCAGTCAATCGACTGCGACGCATACTCATAGCTGACGCCTAAGCGGGCCAGCTGGTCCTTGAATTTGTAATAATTGAGCTCATTGCGGCTGTTACGGTCGATTTTGTGAAAGATTATCACATCAAAATTGCCCTGGACAGCATCCGCCAGCATGCGATTGTAACCGTCACGATTAACGGTGCTGCGGCCGCTTTTGGCCTCGTCGGAATACACACCGACAACGGCATAACCTTTGCGCTGACAGTACGCTTTGCAGGCACGTACCTGCGCGTCAATGGATTCTTCGCGCTGCATGTCAGACGAGAAGCGTGCGTAAATTACAGCTCTAAGCATAAAATCACTCCTTGCACTTGAAAAAATATATAAAATGTGGTATTATATTAGCGGTTTGAATTAGCCGTCTAGTGTCACCGTGTACTAGTCACACACTGTGAAAGAAAATATTTTCTAACCACTATCCAGCGCTAAGAAAAGGAACAGGAGAAATCCTGTTCTTTTTCTTTTGTATAAAGGAAAAGAGTTTGCTAAGAAACGCACAATCTGCTATAATAACAAACAGTGGTGTTACGCCTTTCATTGTATATGAAAGGAGGTGATACTAGATGGCTGAGAAAAATTCAAACCATAAAGGACATTACATTTTTAGAGCATGGCGAACCGATAAGGATGGGAATCGTATTTATGCGAAAACCTATGGCAAGCGTGCTTTTAAAATCTGGATCCCCGACCAGAAGGAAAAAGCCTGACTAACTCATGGTATCATTCTGGCGAATAACACCACTAACGATGACGTCTGACTAACGTTGTCGAGCTTTGGGCGCTTCCTTACGGGAGCGTCTTTTTATTTTATCAGCCTAAACTCTTCCTGTCGCACTCAAACAGCCCGTACAAACCGCCCGTAAAGCAGTTGATGATGCAATTAGAGATGGGCCAGTTTGTGTCCTTTAAAACTGACTATATTGTTATAAGATAAAACACATGATATAATATAGCCAGAAGGTAAGATTAATCATTTCTGTTTTGGTGGTAATGGCGCTGGTTTAGCAGGTGGCAGAGGCATGGTAAATTGATCGCTTCTGCTTTCACTGCTGGACGGCGCAGGGTTCGGTCTATTCATTATTTCGCCTTCTTTCGGGATGGAGGGATATTGTGGAATTAAATTTATTTCAAAATATTGCGCAGGCAGCTCCGGGGTTTGTAGGCGTAGCAGCCTGCAAGCTGATGAACGGCAATGTACAAAAGGAAAAGTTGAATAATGAGGTTCTTGCTTACTTCCTTTTTGCTGCAGCAGCTTGGTTGCTGGCATTGGTGCTGAGCAATATTTGTCTGTTGTTAGGTATCCAGCTCAGCGAAATGATACGAGTAGCTTGCGCTATTATCTTTGCCGGAGCGTTAGGAATGCTGTGGCCTGTATGGCTGCGTGATAAGGCTGTAATGTTAGCCAACGTTATCAACCGGCACTTCGGAAAGAATCCGATATTCGTCGAAGAAACGATTCTGGAAAAAGTTGGCTGCGACAACAGGCCTCATTACTATGAAGTCTATAAAGCAGGTAATCTTATTGCTTCCGGTTGGGGCGAGCACTTCCTGAATAACGAAAAATCATTTTCCTTGCGAAGAATTGAAGGTTATACCATGGAAGACCTGCAAGAATCCCGCGCTATTGTTTGGCGTGGAGAGGACATGGTATTGAAAGAGTATATTTTGAAAGAATACTGAACCTGAAGGCGCTCTCTTACGAGGGCGTCTTTTTTATTTTTTAGGTTTATCGAGCTGCTTGATACTTTCGCTTGGCGTAGGCAATTTCTCTGGCATTGTGCCGCCGAGTTCTTCAATAGTTTTGCGAACGGTACGACCGACTTCGTAATGCACTTTGTTGGCAGCTTCTTTGCTACTGATATTCTCACGGCGCAGTTTGTCTTCTGCCTGCGTGATGCGGAACAGGTTCGCACCGAGTTCCACACTGCCCATGTGGTCTAAAATCTCTTGATTAGGTTTAAGCTTCTTGCGACGTTTTATATCGCCAGCGGTTTCACCGCCATAAAGTCCCATATAACCGCTATTTTGGAATTTGGCGAAGTCAAGGTTCGTTTTTACGCCTGCGGCAAAGGCTGCATCAGCGAGAGCAACGTTATGCTGTTTGATATTATTTCGTGCTTCAATACGAGCGTCTATTTCTTTGTTGAAAGCTTCTGCTGCTTCAAGGTCGTGGATATGGTCCGCACCGAGTTGCGCGAGCCACTGCTTAAATGGTTCGGCTTTAGGTGAGGGGATAGATTGGATAATACGCAGAATACCTTCTGTATTTGCGGTGTCAGTGAGACGCATTTTCCCGTCTTCTGCAAGCAATTTCAACCTGTGACAATTTGTCACGGTTTCATTACCTTCTGCCTTCATTCTTTGCTTTAGTTTGCGCCAATAAGCTGATTTATCTGCACTGTCGGTCAATGCACCGACAACATCGACAACAGAAAAGAACCATTCTCCGGCTTCATCGTTCCAAATGGAGCGAATCTGCGCACTCTGAAATAATTTTACTTCTTTCATGTCTTCATTCCTCGCTTTCAAAATCTATTATCCTAAGCTCTCCACGCCTTCTTCCGCCTTGCGCTGGAGCTTGGCCAGCTTAACATCAATCAAATCGTCAATTTCTTCCTTGCCGTCAGCATCCAGCTGGCGGTATTTCATTTATCTTTAAAGCAGCTATCCTTTGCTAACTTCTTTTCATTTGACTTGACTCTGCGCTCTACCTTTTTAATATCCTCAGCAGGGGGCAGGTTTTCTGGTTTTATGCCACGCTCGCCTAACATATTCCTGATAGTAGAGTTATTTTGTACGTGCTCATGAGTTATGCTGGGTTCGCCGTAAAGGTCTTTTGCTTTAGTGTTGTAATTGGTCATTTCAGTAGCAAGGTTTTTAGCTGCTATTGTCAGGTTAGGAAGAAAATCGGCTAATGGTCTGCCCTTAGTAACGCCGTACCGCTCTTTCATGGACTGCGTGCTTCTGCCAAAAAGTGCACAGTCACCGGCAGAACGGATACGTCCGAAACCTGCGTCATCAACTCCGCGCTCGTAAATATTTTTTGAAAGTTGCTTTTCTGATGCACGCAGCTTATCACGATTTTCTAAGCGCTGCAGGTTTTTCATATGTTCCTCTATAAGCTCTTGCTTTCGGGTTTGTTGAGCAAAATAACTTTGAGCGAAAGCAATTTCTTCTTTGCGCGGATCGCCGTTTTGTGCAACGATATAACACGCATATCTTGTCAGCTCGAAATCCTTTACACTTCTTGTGGCGTTTTTTCCTAAAGTTAACATTTTCGTGACCTCACGAAGATGATATTTTACGTCTATTTGTGCGTTTTGAATAGACGTGAGAGCTTTTGTTATAGCATTATAGAAATTTTCCCAACGATTATAACCGAATAAAGTCATTATCTCGCGTGCAGACCAATATTCAACACCACTTTCATCTACATGAGCCAGTTCATCGAATTTGCTTTTTAATAAAGAAATTTCTTGCTTATCCATGATAAAATCACTCCTTTAAAAATTTTATCAGCCTAAACTCCCCACGTCTTCTTCCGCCTTGCGCTGGAGCTTGGCCAGCTTAACATCAATAATATCGTCAATTTCTTCCTTGCCGTCAGCATCTAGCTGGCGGTATTTTTTTATGTGTGTTTCTTCCTGCTGGGTGAGGGAGAGAGAGGAGGACGCTGGAGCATCAAAAAGCATAGCTGGCGATATTTTGAGAGCTTTGGCCAATAGCATGATTTTAGTATGCTTCATTGTTGCAAGATTTCCAGATTCCCATCTAGAAACAGTTGCTTCACTTACTCCGACTTTTTCAGCTAATTCTTTCATTGTATAACCGCATTCTAAGCGTTTTTGTTTTATGATATCTTTTATATTCATGGAAACACCTCTTTCTGCTTATAGTATACAGTCAACCTTGCAAAAATGCAATAAAAACTTGCAAAAAGTGTTGACATAAGCTTCCGAAAATGTTATTATGAACTTGCAGAAATGCAAGAAAGGGGTGATAGAAATGGCTACAAATATTCCCGAGTTAAAAGCAGAGTGCACCCGTCATGGAGTGACTTTAGAAGAACTTGCGTCGAGAATTGGCGTTAATAATGCAACTCTCTACAGAAAAATGACTGGTAAAAGCGAATTTTATCGCAACGAATTGCAGGTCATTAGAGATGTATTGTGTCTGAATGATGAGAAATTCTTGCTTATTTTTTTTGACAATAAACTTGCAAAAACGCAAGAAAAACAGTCGGCTTACTAAGCGGCGCTGGCGGTAGGGAGGTGATGAAATGAAACTTGAGCTTAGTTATGATGAAGTCTCGACTATTTGCCATGCATTGCTGCTTAAGGCTGTGGAAGCGGCAACCGGAGCGCGGGAATGCGCAAAGTTGGGTGATATGGACAATGATGTTAAGTTTTGGCAAGAAAGAGCCGAAAACTACAAAAAGGTCTATGAGGCTGTAGTGGCTCAGCGTGAGCAGGCTGACCAGGAATACAAGCAGGCAGATGCTGCGTTAAAGGAAACGGAGGTGAAAAATGCGTAGACGTTCATGGAATAACAGAAGCCAACCGTCTGAAACGATTGGCTTCTGGAAGATTAAGTGCAAGTGTTGTGGTAATGAAATGGTGTTTTTAATAAATCCCAAAACATTACCGCATAGCAACAGCAGAATTGGTAAACATCTGCTGAAAGGATATTTAGCCGAAAAGCTTAGATAAGATGAAATTGGCTACTGGCAAAGAAGGCAAAAAATGAGCATTCAATTTACGCCGAACACACCGGCAACGCGCCGCGCGTTAAACCGTTTGGCGCGGGAAAAAATGAAGCTGCGCCTGCTGGCAGACATCAGCATGGACCTCATGGTCTGCGAACTGGAAGGCTATAGTAAGCTGGAGTATCTGGATGAGCTGCTGGCGCTGGTGGAGGAGTTGAGGAAGGGAGGGTGAGGAGAGTGCAGGATAAAAAAATGACAACCTGCCCGCATTGCGGGGAAGTCGTCAAAAAAGGTAACTTCTGCAATAAATGTGGCAAGAAGCTGTCGAAGATATGTGACTGTTGGCTGATGAAGCGCCAGTATCATTGCAAGTTTCAAAAATGTCCTGACATGTCGGCCTTTACTTTATTGCTCTTGCATATTCATCAAGACCAAAAGCGTAGGCAATACGTTTTTCTTAAGCCAATCTTTGAAGCAATCGACAGCAAGTCCTTGAAGGCCATCAAGAAACTTGGCGTAGACCAGAGCAGCATAACGAGACTGGGGAGTTTCAACGATGATGTCTGGTATAAAATCTACTAACTGTTTTTTCTGTTCAGGTGTTAGCTCATCAAGCATATTGATGATGTTTTCAGCAGTTTTTAAAGTTGCTTCTGTCCAGGGATAGGGAGCACCGCAAGCGTAGCAGTAAGCGGGAGCGATAGAGAGGAGCTGAATAGTGGAAAAGTGGAAGCAGCTATCTAACATGTTTCTCTTTATACATCCTCTTTCACCACGTATTTTAGCGTGGCATGATGGACATTCATCAATAACCTTAGCTCCACATATTTGACAAAAAGAATTTTCATTCTCGGGATGATGCTCAACATTACTGTTGTTGATGTGACCTGATAAACAGATTTGAGCATGAGTGTAAAAATATTCGCTTATAACAATCACCTCCTTCCTGTCCAAAGTTTAGTAGAGGATTTGAGAGTGAAAAACAGTTCATCTACTACACTAGTATTATAATACAACATCTTGTATTATGTCAAATGGTCAAATACTAATATATTGTGGAGGTGCGTTGAATGTTGAGATTAAAAGAACTTAGAGAAGCCAAAGGCGTATCTAGATACCAGCTTGCTAAAAAAGCAGGTTTGCAATATCGAACAATTCCTGCTATCGAAAATGGCGGCGATGTAAAGTTAAGCACTTTAAAGCGTTTAGCCGATGTTTTGGATATAAGCATTAAAGATTTATTTGCAGATTAGCCTTGCGGGCAAGAAGAAGGGAGGGTGAGGGACGTGATGCTGGATAAAGAAAAAGGCCCCGCGGTGCAGGGCAGAAAAGCATTGACGATTCCGAAGCGTAGCGACGGAATGCCAGACTACAAGGCAGTAACAGAATTCGCCAGGCTGAACAACATTACTACGCTGAAGGATTTGGAAAAATTAGGCAGTCCAATTTCAGGCGATGAATGCGTTCTGATGACGAAGCTGCGTTGCAGATTGAAGAAATTCATTATCCCTTAATATAGAGAGATAATTCTTCAGCGTCAGGTTTTGGATATTTGATAGTTGCATTTGGATTAGCGTCGTTTGCGATAACGATTTGCATCTTTTCGGCGTAAGAGCAGCGCTTACCGACGAACGCTCCCACCAAACAGCAGTAAGAAGCTTGACCATAAGATTTGCAAATAGGGAGAATATGGCAATCTTTAGTATAGATTTCTTTGCCGTCTTCTTTATTTGTCGAATCGAATAAGCTTTCTTCAATCAATGGATTAGAGATATTCATAAAATCACCTCCTTCCTGTGCTTTTATTATAGCACGGAACGCGAGGCGGTGGAAAAGAAGGGAGGGTGAGGAAGCGTGAAAGAATATGCGGAAAAACTAGAATTTATTGACACAAAAAAAATAACGTCCGAACTGTTGGACGTATTGAGCAGGCACGACTTAGCAGTAGCGGACGCTATAAGAATGTTAGAAATGACAAAAAACAAGATTTTGGTTACGACAAAGATTAAGTCTAGCAGTCATAATCTTATCAACACAAAAAAAGCAGTACAAGCTATCGTGCTTGATTGCCTAAACACTCCTAACGATGAGTTTTCAAAAGTTCTTCAATCAGAAGGAGGCGAAATAAAATGAAAGTAAAGGACAAACGTTTTCAGAAAATCCTTGTTACCGGCGCACCTGACGCGCAGGAGAAGGTCAGCGACTACGCTATCAGCGTGCTGGCCAAGATGGCGCTGGAGCTGGCGGCTCGCGATGGCATCGTAGATATGCCGGAGTTTAAGGTTGTACGCAAGGTCACTGCATAAGCTGTGGATTGTGTGGAAAAGGAGGCAATCACATGAAAAGCATTAAAATTTTTGTAGCGCTGGCGTTGGCGCTGGCAGCTTTGGTTATTGCGACTGATGGCCGCGGTCTGGTAGGCCGTGCCTATAGCTGCGTTTTCCCGACGTACCGCGTGGAGCGTGTTGTTCACGTGGTTAAATATGGCGACACGCTTTACAGCATTGCTTACGCATATGCTGGGCAGCAGGACAAATGGGATGATCTCAGAGGTATCATCTGCGACATCCAGGCGGAAAACGGCATCACGGACAACGACGCGTATTGGCTTGCGCCGGGCCGCCAGCTCATCGTACCTCTCCGTAAGGAGATGAAAAATGATTAGAAAAAAGAAAAAGAGCATTGGCAGCCGCAAACTGTCAATGCTCTAAGCAAAACGATCATAGTTATTATAACAAAAGCAAGGAGTAAATACAATGAAAATTGATTTCAAATTGGAAAGAAGAATCGGCGCTCTCAGCGAGAACCCTTCAGGCTACACCAAGGAGCTGAACGTGGTTGTCTGGGATGAGAAATACACAAAATATGACCTGCGCACCTGGAACCCCAACGGCAAGCCCGGCAAGGGCGTGACGCTGACAAAAGAAGAGCTGAAGAAGCTGCATAAGCTCATCGGCGAGGAACTCAGTCAAAAGGGAGAATACAATGAGTAGTATAACCCGTAAAAATAAGCGTCGTGTAGCATTTAAATGTGCAAAGCAGGGCATTGCCCCGGCGCAGGCGATTGCGGTATCGGCAGCGCGCGAAATCAAAGCGACCAAGGAAGCAACGGCTGAGACCATGGAGGTCTTGCTGCAGGCCATAGCGCTCGTGGCGGCGCATGATTACGGCAAGCTCAATGCTAAGGATACCCGCCTGGATGTGTTGGCCAAACAATTATACCAACGCAGCATTCAGGTCAAGAAGCGCCAGCTGAATGAAGAGGAAAACAAAACCTGCCAGCGCTTTGCCGGTGCAGTTGTGGAAATTTGGGAGAAAGAGGAAGGGAAAGGTTATACAAAAGATTGATTATTATGCTGTAGCACGTAGCATGTATGGCTTGCTGCGCAATAAACACATCAGCTACAGAGGACATCTGCTTGTAGAAGTTCGCAGAAAAGCGCGCCATCAGGTATCTAATTTTGTTCTGCATCGCAAAGCACGTAAATTGAAAGACATGGAGGTGATAAGTAATGAGCGGCCGTTACATTTATAAGGATAAAGTGCTGTTTGTCCGTCAGGACCTGAGCTGCAAATATAAGATTTTCGCAAAGCCTATTGACGCAGTCAGTGACACGATTAGAGCGCATGTGCATCGCTTTGCGGGCGCGAATCCTGCAGGCTATGATACGTTCGCCGAGGCGCAAGTTGTGTTAGACATTGAAGCGCAGCGCAAAGGATATAAGGTGTTTAACAATGGCAAGCAAGGAGCTTAAAGAGGAGCGCCGTGCTCAAGGGCTGTGTGTATATTGTGGCCGCCCTGCTGTGATTAAGGCGGACGGCACACCAGCCCGCAGATGCGAGCTGTGCAGCGGCAGTCATGTGCGCCAGAAACGTGATGCAAGGCATGGCATCGAGACACGGGGCAGAGTTACAGGCAGGCCGAGAGGACACGTTGAGCAAAAGTATTACCAGAGGCCGGGGCAGGAGCTGGTAACCTGCCCTGATTGCGGAATCCGTACCAATGCCGATTATTGGTATTGTCCATGGTGCGGTTCTATATTGGAAATTTGTACCGGAGGAAGAAATGAGGCGTAAAGCATTATGGTTGATTGCAGAAAGGTGGTAAATAAATGAACATTGAAGATTAAAAACATCGCCTTGTGAATGATGCGCAGCTGTGTATCAATGACTGGCAGTGCAGCGGCGATGACGATTATTTGCATAAGGCAGCTGCTTGCTTGAAGGCAGCTGCCGAAGCTGACGCAGAAGAGATTCTTGCAACATATTGCAAAAATCTCTTGAAAAAGTTGAGGTGACTTTACATTGATAACTTCAATATCTCAGGAAAAAGAAAGATTTGACAAGATAGTGCAATCTTTTGAAAGCTGCTCTAAGCACAGCAGCGCGATTGCCTTTGACGCATATCTTTGCGCCGCTGCCAGAGAAAATTTAAACGCGATAGCCGCGTTACAAGGTAAGCCTTTGTTTGATTTAAGCAGCCTTTATGATGAGTATAAGGACGAGTTGCCAATATTTCAGAGTATAACGGCAGATTTGACGGAGCTTATGGATTATTCAGCCGCAAACAAAGAATACACTGATTACCTAGGGCAGATATTTCATCGGCTGCAGGCTAATAGTAAACAGGCAGGTCAATTTTTTACGCCGTCTTCGTTGGGCAGGCTTACTGCAAATGTCGTCGATGACGCTGACTACATCAGGAAGGCTATTGCAGCAAAGGGGTATATAAAATTAGCAGAGCCGGCATGTGGCAGCGGCTCGATGCTGCTGGGCTATGTGTCCAAGATAGCTAAGCTTGGTTACAACCCCCAGCAGGTGCTGTTGATAGACGCTTGGGACATTGACCAAAAATGCGTCAATATGTGCTATCTCCAGCTTAACCTCTACGGCCTCCGTGCCGCCGTTACTCATGGAGATACCTTGGCTAATAAAGTGTATGCAAAGCATCATACGTTGATGTATATATTGAATGGAGCGATACCTGAAATAAGAGGTGATTATGATGCCAGATGAAGACCTCAGAGATACGTACATAAAATCCGTGCTCAATGACGTGGGGACGGTTTTATCCAGTAAAGATTTGATGTTGCTGCAAAACACAATGTACGCAAAATTTGAGGGATTTACCCTTGCGAGAACATGCAAAGAATTGGTTGTCGATGACGGCAACAACGCGGATATCATAAAGAGGTTTTTTATAGCGAAAAAAATAGAAGGTCTCAGCGAAAGAAGCCTACAGGTTTATTTTTATCATCTGCGTTCAACTTTAGAAAAAATTCCCAAAAGGATACAAGACATTAACGTGACTGATATAAGGCTGAGTTTGGCGGAAACAATGACCAACAGCTCGAAAATTCACGCTGATAATCAACGGCGAATATTATCCTCATTTTTCACCTGGTGTGAGGAGGAAGATATTATCGACCGCTCGCCGATGCGCCGGATTAAAAAAATAAAATTCCCCGAGCACATCAGACGTCCGCTTGAGGCGATTGAGGTGGAGAAGATCCGGCAGGCTATTGGCGAAAACATTAAGGAACGAGCCATATTTGAATTTCTGCTGTCTACAGCATGTCGCGCTGCGGAAGCGGTGGCGTTGAACCGTAGGGACGTAGATTTATTGTCCGGAGAAGCCATTGTTATGGGCAAAGGTTCACGCGAACGCAAAGTATATTTAAACGCCGTAGCAAAAATGTTCTTGGCGCAATATCTTGAAAGTCGCAAAGATGACAACGAGGCCCTTTTCGTGAGCGACAAAAAACCTTATAAACGTTTAGGGACAGGTGGCGTGGAGGACATAATCCGAAAAGCTGGCGAGCTTTTAGGGATGCATACGTTTCCACATCGGCTGCGCCATACGGCGGCTACAATGGCCTTACAACGCGGCATGCCGATTGAGCAGGTACAAAAAATGCTTGGGCACAAGAGGATTGAAACAACTCTTATTTATGCGAAAACTATTGCTGATGATGTTAAATATGCACACAAAAAATATTGTTAAGCATAGCCCATGGGTGCGGCGGCAGCCACGCCACCGCTTTTTATAAAGGAGTAATAGAATGATTGACGATAATGAATATTATCCTTGAGATGACTGCGACAATCTCTGCGACGAATGGGAGCGGCAATACTGCTGCGAATTATGCCGCTATTACGGCGGTGGGGATGAAATGGAGTGTGACCATTGCGACCCGATGAATATTTAAGGAGGCTTTAACATGGAAGAAAGCTACGAGATAAATTATATTGCCGTCAAGGGTGGCAGTATAAAAATTCGGTACTCCGTCAGTCCTACGGGCGGCGTTCCTGAGGAGAACATTGTCAGCAGAAGCGATAAGCCGCATGAAGATTTTCAGAGAGTCTGGAGCAAACTGGCCAACATTGCGCGTCGTTTTCTTGAGATGCCCTTGGAAAATGCGGGCGGCGGCCCGCTGCAGATCTGGGTTAGCAAAGTAAACTTTCCAGTGCATCAGGATTGTGGAGAGGGCATGCAGATTGTTGTGCAGCTTAGCGGCTTTACAAATTGCACACAGGCCTTACAAGTGGTTACACATAAGTTTTACCGTCGTGCTGCGGAATACATCGACCTGCCTACAGGAGGTAAGATACCTTGCCAAGAGCTGTTGCCGGATGAAATCAAAACTATGAAGGAGCTGCAAAAGGAAGCGTTTGCATACGCCTACCACTGTAAGCGCGAGCAGCCAACGGTAGAAGAAGCGCAAAACGCCTATGAGAGTGGAGCGTATCCAGATGAAATCGGGAGGGATAAAGCATGAGGCGTAAATGTAACTTATGCGGGCAGAGAAACGGCAGTTGCAATCGCTATATATTGAAGAATGGTCAAGACATAACAATTTGCCCGAGCTGTCTTGCATTTAGCAATGATGAAACTGCTAAGATAGCGCGTCAGGCGCATAAAGAAGGCTTATTGGTGAAAGGAGCAGGCAAGAGATAAAAATGAACGAGAAAACGAATGATTTGACTGAAAGCTGCATTAATAAATTCCATGAGCTGGCCAACCTTTTCAAGGAAAAGAACAAGCAATATGGTGATAAAGACCAGCTGGCGAATTTTCGCAATGGAGCTATGCTGCAATACAGAGATGATAGCTGGGAACATATGTATGAAACAGCAAAATGCTATTGCTTAAAGCACGTTGCCCATGTGTTTGGCGCCGGGCAAACAATTAATGAAGAAAAAATCAGTGAAAGCCTTGGCGATATTGCCGTATATTGCATCATCATGCAGCATATGGTGGAGAACAACAAGCAGGCTGCAGCAAATACAAAGGAGTATGACCATGAATAATAAGGAAGCATCAATCAATAAGGTTGACGAATTAGTCAATCGCGCTCAGCTGAGCATCAATGATTGGCAGTGCAGTAATGAGGCTGATTACCTCAGGCAGGCACAAGCCAACCTTGGCTCGGCGCTGGAGCTGGAAAGAGCGGCTCGCGTCGCTGCCTTGGCGGCCGAAAAAGAAGAGGTTTACAGCGTAGGTGACGATGATGAGGCGTTTACTCCGTACGACACGCCGAATGAGGCGCTGGAGTCTGTGCGCGGCGACTTGACGGCTGACGAAATCGTGACTGTCATCCAATGGAGAGAGTCGAGCTGGCGCCCTGAAATCTACGCAGAGAAGCTCCTTGAAAATTTCGAAGAAGATGCGTACGAAGATGGCGACAGTGCATCGGAGTATTGGAGCGAACGCATCGAGAGCGAGAGTATGGCTGCGGCTCGTGCAGAGCTGGAGCGACGCCTTAATGCTGTCCTGCAAGACTGGATTGATGAACATAAGCTTGACGCTGATTGGTATAAGCCGACCGGCATGAAGCTGAGCTACAAATTTGACGGCAAAAATTTTAAACGCATCTAATTAATCAACCATCCGCCGCAGAGCGCAGGCCGTAGAGCTGCTGCCTCGCTCATATTTAACTAGCGGATTATATACAAGCATTGCAAATGGCGCAGACAAAAAGAATAAGTATATCGCACGTATGCGGCCTGCGCTCTGCGGCGGAAAAAAGGAAGGACGTATAAGCAAGTGGATAATGTAGATGACTTTACCATTAATCTTGTTATAACTGTCATAGTTCTGTTTATTGGCTTGGCGCTGGTGGGCGGCGAAAATGATTAAAGCAGCTAATGCTTTTGGTGGGGCGAAAGCATATGACATATCAATAGCATGCCCCTGCAGAGAATGTGACGTGCGTTCCCCAGGTTGCGGCAGAATATGCAGCGATTACAAAAAGTATAAATTTGTCTTGGCCATACTGAATGGGAAGCGTCAGGCGAAGGCAAAAGCAGCGGCTGAATGTCGCGAGATGCGCAATGAGCGCATCAGAGAATGGAAGCATAATAAATGTTGGCCAAAAGGCTAGCGTAAATAATAGATGATAAAGAATATATGAAGGGAATACTACGGGGCTGTTCTGCCTCGCAGGTTTCTTCATTATATAATAGAAGTTTTTTGAAGGTCCGCAGAGGCCTTTGAGGCTTGTATGTAAGTAATAACAAAGCGACCACAAGAATTATCAGGGGGATAAATCAATGGCAATGAGAATGGGCATAAGAGAAAAAACATATTACTGCCAGGGAACCAGTGAAAGCAAAAAGCCTGATTACATTGAAATTGATTTATTTCCTTTCGTGGATGTCAAATACAAACCTTGTAGAAGTGGCAGACAGAAGGCAACAACTCCGAAGCAGAAAAACCTTAACGATAAAAAGGCACGCAGATATTTTAGACTGCTGGCCAAAAGCAATTTTGGCAGCAAAGATATACACCTGACTTTAAGCTATGACAATGATAACCTGCCCGATACACCGGAACAGGGAGAGAAAAGGCTGCGTAATTATATGCGCAGATTGAAAAGATTATATAAGGCTAATGGCAAAGAATTAAAATACATCTACGTTACCGAGGTTAGCAGCAAGGGCAGAGTGCATCATCATCTGCTGATTAATCGTGGCGTAGACCGTGATGCTATTGAAAAGGCATGGGGACACGGCTGGGCAAACAGCAAGCGCATTCAGGCAGAGCATGGAGGCGTCGAAGCCTTGGTATGCTATCTGAGCAAAGATCCTAAAGGACGCAAGAGATACACTTCGTCCCGTAACCTTGTTAAACCGCTGGAATCTGTAAGCGATACCAAGACAAGTCGTAAGCAATTCCAGCAGCTGACTCTTTGGCCGGAAGACTGTGAGAATATGCAAAAACATTTTGAACAAAAGCATCCTGACTATCGCATCATCAGCGTGGAGAAATATTATAATGCTGTAACCTGCGAATGGTATATCAGAGCGAATATGGAGCTTAGGGATGATTATAAGCGCAAGAAGGGAGCAAAGCGACGGAATGAATAAATTGAATTTAATATTGACCATACCGCCTAGCGTCAATCATTGCTATAAAAACTTCAATGTGATGGGACGCAGGAACCGTGTGCTTACGCCATTGGCAAGAGCCTGGAAGGAAGAGGCGTATTATATTGCTAATGCTTTGGCGCATCGGGAAGGCTGGCGCATGCCTGAACCAGAAGAAAAGATTGTGCTGGAGGTATTCGCCTTCTGGCCAGACGGCAGGCGGCGCGATATGAACAATACGCATAAGCTGCTTTGTGATGCCTTAGAGGGCGCATTATATCTTGATGACAAGATGGTGCTCGTGCGTGATATGGATTTTTCCGTTGACAGGAAGAGACCTAGGCTAGAGGTATGCGTATATGTGAAAGACGATTAAAACGCAAAATTTAATCTTTAAGAATATAAAACCCTAGGAAAATACCCATAATCAAATTTTAAGTTTGCATGTAGATTAAGAGGAGCAGCAGGAGGGCAGCGTATGACCAAAGAAGAACTAAAAGAAAAGCTGAAAGGCGCTATGTATGCTCAGCGCACATTGGAGGGAGAGCTGGATAAGCTGCAGGAGCTGCGCAACCTTGCGCAGAAGGCAACGCCTGCTTATAGCCAATCGCCTGGCGGCAGCAGCGGGAATGCCCAAAAGCTGGAAAATTCTGTAGCAAAAATAATTGAGCAGGAAAATATTATTGCTGAGTGCTGCAATGAGCTGTGCGCCCAGCTGGCAGAAGTCCGGGCTTTAGTTGCGCTGCTGCCGATGGGACCGATGCGCCTTGTGATGCAGCGCAGGTATTTGAATTACCAGAAGTGGGAACAGATTATGATTGCACTTAATTACAGCTGGCGTGGAATGCATAAGCTGCATAGCAAGGCGCTAGAGATGATTATCAAAGCTAAAAGCAAATAAAGCAAAAACCTCAAGCTACATAATTGTAACTTGAGGTTTAATTTTTAGAAGAAAAAATGAAAAATAATTCATAAAAGCATTGACAAAACAATCAAGATGTAGTATAATATAATTACAGCAAGGAGGTGAAAACATTGGATAGCGAAACAGGCCAGAGATTAGCAGAAATGATTGCAACTGCAGTTGTTACGAAACTGACAGATAAAGCAATCGACGAACTGCTTGAATATCTCAAACAAAAAGAAAAAACTCCTCAAACCAAGTCGCCAGACAAAGAATAAAGGAGTTTAGCAGGTCGGGGGTGGACTCCCCGCCTGCTCCTATTATAACACAGATTGGAGAAAAGACAATGACAAAAAAAGTAATTTTATTAATCGTGCTTGAGATTGTAGCTATCGCGCTTATGGTGCACTCAATCATGAGTGTTGTGAAGGATGAACAGAGTGCTGCAGCATTTGCCGTTGGATGCGTGTTCGCTTGGTTCGTTATGAAAAATTGGGAGATTTGGAAGAAGGTGAAGCAGACATGGAAGAAGTAAAAAACACCTGGGGCGGTAAACGTGCCGGAGCTGGGAGACCGGTAGGAACAACAAAGGAAGTCAGCGTTCAGCGTCCGCAGCACCAGCTGAGAGCGTTCCCAGATGAATGGGAACTGATTCGTGAGTTTGCCAGATTGGTAAAGCATGTATCGAAAGAAGAATGTGAGCAGGCTTTAAGCGATTTGGCTGAGGGAAAGTACAAAAAATAAAAGCACTAAACTTGATTAAAGTTGGCAAAAGTGCATAGAAGTGCACTATTGACCTGTGCTATAATGTATACTGGCGAAAGCGAGAAGAACATGAAAGACATCGTTAAAACAACAGACCTGTTCATGGTGGGCTTTTTCCTGTTCACCATTTACAGCGGACTGCTGAGCACCGAAACGGGTGGTAGGATATGCTTCTGGTATCTGGTCGCTCGCTTCGTACTCAAACGCATAACAAAATAACAGCATGAGCCGCAAGGCCGGGGCTTAAAAACTCCGGCCTTTTCTATACCCAAAATCCGGTACATATGGCCATAATGTAAGCAGCTTGAAAGAGCTGCTATTTTTATGCCCTGATTATTACCCTGAGCCAGCGGAAAATACCTGCTTATCAAGGTAATAATCACGCTACTTTCTTACGTGTCCTGCGTGTGCACGCAGAAAAAACAAAGCGCAGGAGGGAGCATACACTTCACTTTCATTCTAAAGGCAAAAAACGTGTTCACTCCATGCGGACACGGCCAAGGTACTTCCTAGGCCCCCGGCGTGGACCGGTGGTCGGGCATCGCGCGGCGAAACCGTTGTAAAAAATTCAAAAAAATGGGGGTGGTAATGTATGAATCAGCAGGCGGCTGAGAAGAATCAAAAATGGTATCAAATCACCGTCGATGACCGTCTGCTTTTGTCGACATCCAAAGCTGCCCTCATGATGGGCGTTTCGACCAAAACGCTCGGAGAGTGGGAGCGAGCCGGATGTCCGAAAGAAAAACGCGGCTGGTATGATTTGGCGGCGGTTATCAGCTGGAAGCGTGAGCAGAAGACTCCGGCGGCCAACGGAACCCGAGAAGCACGCAAGACTGAAGCTGATATCAGATACAAGGCAGCTAAAGCAGCCATTGCTGAGCAGGACCTGAAGGTTCGCACCGGCAAGCTTATCGAAATATCGGTGGTCGAAGAAGGATTGACGGACGTGTTCCAGAATTTGAAGGTTTCTATGATGGCCATTGCAGACCATATCATGATGGAGACCTACACGCAATTCCCGGAGCTCGCGCCGCAGATAAGGAGGCTTATAGATGGTTATGTCAGAGCAGCCCTCAACGATGCCGCAAGAAACAGAGGAAAACTCACTGAGCAGCGAAATGCTGGAAAGTCTGGCGGCGATAAGAAAAAAACAAGAGGACGTCCTCGAAAACACAATAAATAAGACTCTGCTGGCGCTGGCGCCGGAGGAGCCTATGACTGTATCTGAGTGGGCAGCTCAATATAGATACATGGGCAAGAACGAAACCTCGCGACCTGGCTTGTGGCGTAACGAGCTTGTACCTTATCTGGTTGACATCATGGACTCGCTTAACAGCGACAGCGTCGAACAGATAACATTCTTGAAGCCTACGCAGGTTGGCGGTACGGAATGCGGCATCAACATCTTAGGCTACATCATAGCGCAGGCTCCGTGCCGTGTTATGTACGTCCTTCCAAACAAGGATGCCATGGAAGACTTCTCGCAGGACCGTCTGCAGAAGGTGCTCATCAGCAACGAATGCTTCAAGGGAAAATATGCGGCCGGAAACAGCAAGAATGCTATGCTGCGTTACGCTGGCGGCTTCTGCAAATTTGGCTCTGCACAGTCACCTACAGACCTCGCTTCATGGTCAGTACCGGTTATCGTCTTAGACGAAATTGACAAATTCCCGAAGATGTCGGGCAAAGAGGCTTCACCTTTGAAGCTTGCTGAGGAACGCACCAAAAACTGGGCAGGCAAGAAGAAGATGTTCTTCTGGTCCACGCCGACGCTCAAAACCGGGCACATCTTCAAACTTTATGAGAGCGCGGATGTGCGCTATGAGTACCGTGTTCCCTGCCCGTTCTGCGGAGAGATGCAGCCTTTGGCGTGGAAATACGTCAAATTTGACGCACATCAGCCTGCGACGGTCGTTGAGCATAATGCTTATTACGAGTGCTGCCATTGTCACGAGCATATAACCGACAAGGATAAACCTGATATGCTGTTGGCCGGGCGCTGGTTTCCGCTCAATGAATGCGACGGACAGCCGCGCAGTGTCGCCTATGGCCTAAATTCCCTATATAGTCCGTGGGTAACATTTGGCAAGATGGCAGCGGAATTTGTCCGCTCCAAAAACGATCCGCTACTTCTGATGAATTTCGTCAATTCTTGGCTTGGCGAGCCGTGGGAAAGCAAATCGGCGGTTATGGATGCAGATATTGTCATCCAGCACAAAACAGACTGCCCGATGTATGTTGTGCCTGAGTGGTGTCAGCTGCTTACTGGCGGCGTTGACGTGCAAAAGGGTTATATGTACTGGACAATTGACTGCTGGGGACCGGGAACGACGTGCCAGACGCTGGCTTACGGCAAGGCGTTGAATTGGGATGAGCTGGAGCAAATCATGGATACGACCTGGAAGGGCGAAGATGGCGTGACGCAGTATCAGGTCTGTATCTACGGCATTGATACAGGCTATCGCACGGAAGAAGTCTATGACTATTGCTGGCGACATCAGGGCGTTGCGTTTCCGGTCAAAGGCTCGTCCGCACAGATGGCGGCCTATTTGAGACCGTCGAACATTGAACCGAAGATGCCAGGACGTATGCCTCTGCAGCTGTGGATAGTAAACACAGACCAATACAAAAACGAAATAGCTCAGCGCTTGGAAAATCCAATCGGTCGCGGCAGCTGGATGCTTAACAGGGATTGCAGTTTGGAGTTTGCTGAGCAGATTACGGCCGAACACCGTATCATTGACGATAAAGGTCACGAGCATTGGGTAAAAAAGACAAGCGCAAAGCAAAACCACTTGCTGGACTGTTCTGTATACGCCTTTGCTATGGCGGATTTGGTCAATATGCGTGCACTTCAGGACGTGATTATTGATTCTACGCCTGCCGTACAGCCGGAATCGGAACAGCAGGCAGGCGAGATGGTTATTCCGGAGCCACAATTTGAGATTTGAGAGGAGAAAAGACATGATTAGCATCGAAGAGCTTGAACGTCGAAAAATTGAGGTTGACGCAGCTATCAGCAACATCATGCGTACAGGCCAGCTTGTACAGACACGCAATGGCAGGGTAGAACATGCCAGCCTTAGTGAGCTGCGTGCTGAAAGAGCGGCCATTGAGCAGCAGATAGCTGACTGTTATCGTTCTTCGGCTGGTGACAGTTGGGGAACTAAGGTGAATTTCGTTGGAAGGGGGTGATACTTATGCAAAGACAAAGAAATCCTACCGCGCTGGAACGCTTGTCTGTAGGAATAGACAGGGTTATTGGCGTATTCGCTCCCGGCTGGGCGGCAAGACGCGCTATGAATCGCCTGAATATGCGTCTGACATCAGCTTACGAAAGCGTACCTACGTGGCGCAATAGCTCCGATTGGCTGCCGACTGACGGCAAGGGCGAGGCCATCAATGCTCCGAGCAGAGATTTAGCCAGAAGCAAGGCGCGTCATCTCGAAAGAAATTCGGAGCTGGTAAACAGCATCCTCAATGCTTTTGAGCGCAATGTCGTGGGCAAGGGCTTCAATTTGCAGGTGCGCACAGATGATGCAGAATGGAACAATGAGGTTGAGGATTTATGGGCAGAATGGTGCAGGCCGGGCAACTGTGATGTTACGGGCCGCTTCTGCATGACGGAAATCCTGAAGCTCATAGTCCGCAGACGCATTGTCGATGGCGGCATTCTCGCTCTGCGCGTCACTGACAAAAGCAGCGCTATTCCCTACCGTCTGCAGCTGATGGAGGTGGATAATATCCGTGGCGACGACTCTATCAAGAGTGAGGCCGGAAATCCTGTCATTGGCGGCATCGAGGTAAATGAATACGGCAGACCGCTAAATTATTTTCTGGAAAAGGCGACGGTAGACATTACCTCTACGCCGGAAGTGGAAAAGGTGCCTGCTGAGCGAGTTTTCTTCTTGGCTGACAAAACACGGCCTAGCGAGGTCCGCGAAATTACGCCGTTGGTACGTGCGTTGGATGAAATCCGCGATTTAGAGGAGTTTTTTAATGCTGTATCCTTCAAACAGAAAATTAATGCGGCCGTCGCTGTATTTATCACAACACAAAAGGATGCGGCGCCCAACGTTGGCCGTTCTATTATGCAACAGCAGCAGGCGAAGGATAACAAGTCTAACCAGCGTATTGACGCAGGCTCAATTAAATACCTTGCTCCGGGACAAGACGTAAAAACTCTTGTGCCGGCCGGGCAAAGCAGTGAGCTCGCAGATTTCAACCTGTCTATTAATAGGCGCATTGGCGCTGGACACAATCTTTCATACGAGATGATGACGCGCGACGTATCTATGGTCAATTATTCCAGCGCTAGACAAAATCTGCTGGAAGACTGGAAGGTGTTTGAAGGCGAGCAGCAGTTTATCATTGAGCATTTTTTGAATTTCGTGCTGGAAGATGTGGTTACGGCTGCCTATTTGGCTGGACGGTTATCCCATGCGCCGAAGGATTTTATGGCCAACCGCCAAAAATACCTAAAGCACGAATTTATTGGCCAGGGCTTGCCGTGGATTGATCCGCTGAAGGAAGCCCAAGCTAATCAGGTGATGCTGGCGACGGGACAGATTACGCTGAAAGATATTTATGCTAAAAAAGGCAAGGACTGGGAGGAAGAAATCAACCAGCTTGCTGTCGAATTGGAGAAAACAAAGGAGCTTGGCTTAGTAAGAAAAGCTCTTGATACCGCGAAAGGAGATGATGACGATGGCGAGTCAAAACGAAAGTGATTTGCAAAAGCGCATGAACATGCCTCGCCAACGCAGCGCCAAGCTGGAAGGCTTTGACGAAGAGAGCAAAACTGTCACCTTGTCTTTCGCCAGCGAGACGCCTTGTCTTGATTGGTGGGGCGAGAAGGAGATTTTGCGCTGCACCGACGAGGCTATGGATACACAGCGCTTTACAGATGGCGTTATGCCTATCTTGTATAACCACGACAGAGATATTGTCGTGGGCAAACCGACAAAAATTTGGACCGAAAATGGTCGAGCTATGGCCACAATCGAATTTGCCGGCACCGAAAAGGCTCAAGAAATCATGGGCCTTGTGCGTGATGGTTTTTTAAATGGCGTATCAGTTGGCTATCGCGTCATGCAATGGGATGTCGTCGAAAAAGGCGCAACCACTGATGATGGCATAGAGGGACCTGCCTGGATTGCGACCAGATGGGAAGTATTTGAAATCAGCATTGTAACAGTACCTGCTGATGGGACCGTTGGCGTAGGGCGCTCCCTGCCTTTTAACGCCAACGACGTGGAGCCGCACGAGGCTCATGAAGAAAGAGAGGAAACCATGGAAGAGAAAGAAAAGAACGCTCCGAATGAAGCGGAAATCCGTGCTGCTGCCGTCAAGGCAGAACGCGAACGCTGCGCGGCCATTGAAGACCTGTGCCGCAAATTTGATGTTGAAGAAGAACAACGTCAGAAATGGATTGATGGCGGATTGGATATCACCACCATTAATCGTGAATTACTGGAAATCTTAGGTAAGCGCAATAAGCCTGTGCCTAGCGCCCGCTATGATGTTGGCGAAGACCGTAGCAAAGAAATGCGCGGCGTTTATGTGGACGCTATCCTGATGCGTCATGGTGTAAATGTGGCCAAACCGCATGAGGGCGCAGACCGCCTGCGTCATATGTCCATGCGCAACATGGCCATTGATATGCTGAGTCGCGCTGGCGTAAGCAATGCGTACACCATGGACGACACTGAGCTGTTCAAACGTGCTATGACCACCGGCAGCCTGCCTGGCGTATTGCAGGATGTAGTTAAGTACACCATCAAAGACGGCTATGATGCCGCCAACACTACTTATCAGGAATGGGCGCATATCGACTCCCTGAACGACTTCCGCCCGGCCAACATCGTAGAAATTGGCGCAGAAGCTGAGCCAAAGCTCATTCCGGAAAACGGCGAATTCACTGACATGAATTTGAGCGAATCCAAGGAAAATGTACGTTTGGAGACCTATGGCCGTTCCTACAGCTATACTCGTCAGGCGTTTATCAACGATGACATGCGTGTGCTGACTGAAATTCCGCGTATCATTTCCGGCCGCATGGCTGCATACATCAATACTCAGGCATACAAAGCGCTGGCTGGCGCAACCTACAATGCCGCCAACACCGGCACCGCAGGCGCTATCAGCGTAGCGTCTTTGGCTGAGGCAATGGGAAAACTGCGCAAAGCCAAAGACAAGAAAGGCAATTTCTTGCGCGTTATGCCGAAATACCTGATTGTACCTGTGGCGCAGGCTGTGACTGCTGCGCAGCTGCTGCATTCTGCAGCTGATCCGAACGGTGCTCACTCGGGAGTAAACAATCCGTTTGCAAACGCATTCGAGATTATCTCTGATCCGGAACTGGATGCTCTGAGCTCCGATGCGTGGTATCTGGCCGCAGCCCCTAGATATGGCTACGGCGTACAGGTTAATTTCCTGAACGGCAACCAGACTCCGATTGTTGAAAGTCAGGTATCTTTTGATACCCTGGGCTGGAAATATCGCATTTACCATGACTTTGGCGTAAAAGCCCTGTCTACTCTTGGCATTGTTAAGAACGCTGGCAAATAATGAGAGGTGAATAATAATGGCTAACGAAAATGCTGTTTTCCGCCGTAATGGCGATAAAATTGATTACTCCTGCACGGGCAAGGTTGCCGCTGGCGACATCATTAAGCTGCCCGGCGGTTTGGTTGGTGTCGCTGAGGTCGGCGGCGCAGCTGGCGACGTTATCGCCCTGACCATGCGCGGCGTGTTTGAGCTTAATTCCGTCGGCGCTATCGCGCAGGGAGCGCTCGTATATCTGACATCTGGGGGCAAGGCGACGGCGACTAAGGGCACCAATACCTTGATTGGCACCGCCTGGGCTGCAGCCGCTGCAGGCAGCACTCGCGCGCTTGTGGCTATCAACGTAGGTGTTGAGGCTGCTAGCGCCTAAAGCTATCTTTGACGGGGCGGCGCTGGCCGTCCCGTTATCTCCATATGGAGGTCAAAAATGAATGAATATATTAAGAAAATTATCCAAAATGCAACGTTTGACGATGGTATTTTTGCGGAAAAAATCAGCTATAACGGGCAAGAAATCAATGCTATAGTTGAGCTTGGCGAAAACGAATGTCAGGTTGGCTTTGGACGCAAAAGCAATAATATTGTGGTTGGCGGCAATGGATTTTTTACGGTTAACATTGACGACGTGCCTCATCCTCAGCGTAACGACAGCATTATTTATAACGGCAAGAGCTATCATGTTGCCGGAGTGGAGCTGGTTGACAGCGTGGGTGGGCAAATCACCGTAAAAGTCACCAGTGACGAACGAGGATACATGCGAAGATGATTACTGTAGATGTCAAAGACGAAATTACCCCTTTGCTCAAAAAATATCTTGAAAACAATCCGCGTATGATTGCCAGTCTTACAAAATCCTTAGGCTGGTACGTTCAGGGCAGCATCAAAAAGCTAGGGCGGGAGCGATTAGCTGAAAAATGGCGCGAACGCGTGCCTTTGGAAGTGCGCCGCAAACTGGATGAACAAGCGCCTAAAGGATGGCTTGGCAAATTAAGACGCGCTATAGGCTATTCATACAATTCAGCAACTCAGAGTGTTGCTATAGGCTGGACTAGCTCATCTGCGGCTATGGAGGGCAGGATACAGGAATTTGGCGCAAGCAGAGAGGTTACGCCTAGATTGCAAAAATATTTTGCTGCTCGTGGTGTGCCACTGTCTGAGCACAAAAAGCGCATCAAGGTGCCAAAGCGTCCTATTTATGAGCCTGCCATGGACATCATTTATCCTAAGCTGGGCGATTACGTGCGCGAAAAGGTTGAAAGCTATATGGAAAATGGCGGACATGTACGCAACACAACAAAAAGCCGCAAATACGAGGTGTTCGCATGAAATTAGTTAGCTACCTACAAAATGAAGACCTGTGCTCCGTCGGAGTAAAGCTGGGCGACAGCTTAGCAGCTGATCCGTCGCTGAAAACATACTGCGAAGCACATTTTGGACGAGTTTTGAATATTTTTGTGGGACCGCCGGAGGCATACATCCCGGAAGATGGCGACACGCCTTATCTGTTCCTGCACGACTTCAGCAAAAGCGAAGGCGCGGGCGCGACCAAGGCGGAATATCAATGCGTTATCAAAATAGGCATCACTACCGACGAAAAGAATGCTGTTACCGATAAAGGTGTACAGGTTTTTAGCGGCCAGCAGCGGATTAGCGAGCTGCTGACTCTCATCGAGGATGCACTCTTTAGGTATAAAAATGGCTGCCAGCCTCCGACGCACGTTGAGCAGCTCACTCTCGCACCGCCGGGAAACAATCTGGCTTACTGGGAGGGTTATCTCATTGCTGCCTGGACTCTTGACATACCTATTGGCGGTCAAAACAAATTTTAAAAGAAAGGATGAAACAATATGACAAATACGTGTCCTTGGGGCGTTGGCTCAAAAACAAAAACACTGATTGCCTTTGAAAACATCTACGGAGAAACTCCGGCGGAAGCATCATCTTCGGCCATTAGACTGGATATCAACTCTAATGGCGTGGCCTGCTCTCAGAGCAGCACTGCTCCGTCAACTCTGCGCGGCAACAGAAATCCCGTCGAGCCGATTTTGGGAAACAATGATGTTTCTGGCGACATTGCCGTGCCGCTTGACTACGTTTCTTTTGGCTATTGGCTTAAAGCCGCATTTGGCACACCTGCTAGCGCAGCGGAAGGCAGCGCAGGCAAATATAAGCATGTCTTCAAGGTTGACGACTCTCAGCCGTCCTTTACGCTCGAGAAAGCATTCCCGGGCATCAACACATACCTTAGAGACAAAGGCTGCAAGGTTAGCAAATTGTCGCTCAGCGTGGGCGGCGATGGCGAGCTTGTGGCAACGGTAAGCGTTATGGGTGCCAAAGAGGAAAAGGCGACAGCAAGCATGTCGGAATCTCCTGTTGAGCCGAAATTTGCACGTGCGCAAAACTTTCAGGCATCTGCGAAGCTGGGCGGCAATGTCAAAGGAAAACTCACGTCCTTTAGCATTGATATTGATTTTGGTCTTGATGGCGATACATATTGCATTGGCGGCGACGGCTATCGTGAAGCAATATGCGAAGGCGCGATTACTGTTTCCGGCACACTGGAAGCGTTTTTTGACTCTATGGAATATCTGGATATGGCGGCCAACAATACCGCGACAAGTGCAGAAATCATTTTTACCGGCGGAGACAACAGCATCAGCTTACTTTTGCCGGAGCTTAAATTTGCACGCACCAGCCCATCCATTGATGGACCTGGCGGCATCAAGCAAAGCTTGACCTACAACGCCTATTACGAAAACAGCTCTCAAGGCAGTGCTGTGGTGGTAACACTGGTAAACGAGAACACAGCTTATTGATTGGAGGAAGGAAAATGAAGCAAAAAGAGTACATTTTGGAATGCCGTGGCTTAAATTTTAATGAGTACTGCGAGCTGGAAGAGCAGCAGAAGGCGTATAAGGACGTAAACCCCGACGATGCGAACGGTCTGGGAAGACTGAGCATGAAGTTTATCATGGAAAAAATTTACCCTGACGCACCTGTAGAGCGTATGACTGTCGCTGATGTGAGCGCAGTATTTGCTCGCACTATGGAATTGAGTGGCGTTGTACATGAGAACGAGCTAAAAAACTTAAAGCCTGCGTCCGCTGGCAGTACGAACGAGCAGGCTACTGCAAAGACTGCCGCAGATTAAACCCTGAGCTTGACTGCACGACCTGCGATTATCGCCCGCCTGAAATTATGGCGGGCAACGTGCAGGTTATGCGCATAAGGCAGCTGACATCTAATTGCTATAGATTGGCAGCGGGAATGGGCGGAGTTATCTGCTTAGGCTATGATTGGCCGGGAATCGAAAGTATATGTCGCATGAGCGGCATAAAGACCAACAGGCATATTATCGACAGGCTGCGCAAGCTGGAAGACCTGGACATAAAATATTTAAACCAAAAGGAGGCGGCCGCAAATGGCTAAAGTAACTGAAACACGAGTAAAGATATCGCTTACTGATGCCATGAGCGGGCCTCTGCGCAAAATCGAAGGCGAGGCCATGGCTACAAGCAAAGCCGTAACCAATCTCAGCAGCAGCCTTAAAAATTACGCATCCATAGGTGCACAGATGGCGGCTGGCGCGTTTGGCTTTAGCGCTCTGAGCGACAGCATCGGTCAATTGGTAAGCTCCGGCCTGCAATTTAATAAGGCCATGGAAACCAACGCCGTTGGCATGGCTGGTATCTTAACATCCATGACTACCATCAATGGCAAAAATATGGAATGGAATCAGGCGCTAAAGGCTTCTCAGGGAATTATCAAAGGTCTGAACGAGGATGCTCTGAAAACCGCAGCTACATCAGAAGAATTAGTTGGGACGTTTAGAGCGCTTTTAGGTCCGGGGCTTGGCGCTGGTATGAAGATTGACGAAATCCAAAAACTGACGACCACCGGCGTAAATGCAGTAAAATCCTTAGGCTTATCTGGCCCGCAGCTTATACAAGAGCTGCGTGATTTGGTGCAGGGCGGCATTACACCTGCGAGCAGCACATTAGCAACAGCTCTAGGCTTGACGGATGCTGACATTAAGGCTGCAAAAGCCAGCAGTGAAGGCTTGTTCAATTTCTTGATGGAGCGACTCAAAGGCTTTGAACGTGCGGCGCAGGAAACACCTAAAACTATTGCCGGCATGGAAGATCAGTTAAAAGAAGGCCTCTCCAAAGCAATGAGCATTGCCGTGGAACCGGTTCAGGAAAAATACAAGGAGCTTATGCAGCAGACATCCGGCTTGCTTTTTACGGATAACTTAGGCATAAACGAAGACCTGACCAACAAGCTGCAGACAGCCGGCCAACATGTTGCTAATATGGTCGAAGACTTTAAGTCGATGGGCGAGATTGTCGCTCCTATTGTCGTCCCTGCGGTCGAGGCGCTCGGGACAGTTTTGGGTATAGCCTTAGATAACGCCGGAAAAATCACTTTAGCGTTCGCTGCGTGGAAGGCCTACAATTTTGCGAAGAATTTCAATTCCTCATATTTCACGCAATACGCTGCCAGCGCTCAGAAAGCTAGCCAAACCGAAATAAGCGCTGCGCAACGAGCTGCGCAGGCTGTCATGCAGGAGGAGAACAAAAAACAGACCGCTATTCGTCAGCGAGAGGTGGTTGAAAAGGCTGTTACAAAGACCGCTAAAGACGGTTATATCCAATTAGCTGCACAGCTTAAGTCGTTGTCCACAAAATATCAACAGCTGGGACTATCGGCTGAAGAAGCCGGGAAGCTCCAATATCAGGCAGCAAGGCAGGCTGCACGTGGCAATATCGAGCTCTCTCAACAGATAATAACAGCACAAACACAGCATTTGGAAGCTGCGGACGCCGCTAATAAGCAGTCCGGTAAGCTCGCCAAGCTCACGGAATGGGCGGGCTACACCGGCGGCGCTCTTACTGCTGTAGGCATTGTATTGCAAAGCGTTACTGGCGATACTGATAGTTGGGCTTACAGCACAGGGCAGTACTTGACGATGGCTGGTATGGCCATCGAGGGCGTAAGCATGATGATTACCGCTCTCAGCAAACTACGTGATGCTTATAAGGAGGTCGCTCTCGCTAAAGCTGCAGCAGGCATGCTGTCTGTTGGCGGTGCCGCCGTTGCTATCGGTGCTAGTGTAGGCGTTGCAGCTGCGGGCGTGTACGCTCTAACTCATGACATCAGTTGGGATGAGGCCAAAAGGCGCTATTTTGGCAACCCCAACGCTGGCAAGAGCAGTGAGCCAGAAAAAGACAAGCCGCTCGATAACTCCATGCCGGACATCGGCTCAATCCAGCCTAAGGATTTTGGTGGTGGTACTGACACCGGCAAAAGCAAAGGCGCGACAGCTGCAGCACGGAAAGCAGAGCGCGAAGCAGAACGTGCAGCGCAGAAGCTGCAGAAGGAGCTGGGCAATGTCCATGACCTACAGGCCGAACTTAATCGGAAAATCTTGGAGGATACCGCCGAGGCATCAACCGTTGCTGCAGCTAAACTGGATGAAGAATTAACCAAAATGAAGTCTAAGCTTGAAAACGCTGCTAAAGCCGGTGTATCTGACGAGGAAATCCAAAAAGCTCAAAAGCTCATGGACACCTACGCTGAGGCCGAAAGGCGTCTGGCCAACAATGACCAGACAATCAAGGCTCATCAGCAGCGTATGGACATGATACAGGCTGAGCAGGACGCTCATCAGCTGACAGCTCAGCAAGCCGACAACCTGCGTCGTGAGGAGCTGACCAGCTATCAGGATAAATTGCAGGAGATCTTAAGCAGTCAGCAGCTCAACACTGAGCAGCGCCTGCAAATCATGCAGGAATACTCCAATGCCGTCAAGGATATGGAGAGCGCCACAGCATCTGATTACAAGACGGCATGGGAGGATGCGCTTGATTATATCCGCAATAAAACGTATGACCAGCGTGCAACCATCCAATCCGGCATTGACGATATTCTAGACAGCTTTACTAATTTTGGCCAAAACATGCTGACTGAGAGCAAGTCGATAGGCGAGCGCTTTGATGACTTGTTTAAAAGCCTGGCCAGCTCTATCCTCAACACAATGATGAAGGTCATTATGCAGGGCCTTGTCATGAATTCCATAATGGGCATGTTTGGCATGGGCGGCGGCTCGTCTGCCGGAAGCATTGGCGGTGTCAAGCTCTATACCGATATGTCTGGCTGGTCGCCGGTGTCGTTCCATGCCAAAGGCGGCCGCGCTGAAGGATGGGCCATCGTTGGCGAAAAAGGACCTGAGCTGGTTGATTTTAGTCAGCCCGGCCGCGTATATACGGCCGAACAGACCGCTAAAGCATTAAACGGCAGCAACAGCCTTAATAATGTCAAAGTGGTGATTGAAAACAAAACTGGCCAACAGGTCAAGGCAACGCAAGCCAATGTCAATGTAGACATCAAAGGCTATATCATCAACGTTGTCCTTGAGGCTGTCGCTACAAATGACGGCGGTATCAACAATATTTTGAAAGGAGCGATGGCGTAATGGACAAACTCAGATTCCCAGTGTTTATCGACAATCCGGAGTATCCATTCAAAGAAACGCTGGAGGACAACCTCATTCGTTCCAGCATGGAGGACGGCACGGTCAAGACAAGGCCGCGCTTTACTCGCAATCGCAAAACCTATGAGCTAACGTGGTCTTGCATGGATAACGACCAGAAGGAGATGTTGGATGATTTTTACGTCAAGAAAACCAAAAATGGCTCCAAAAGCTTTAAGTGGACTCATCCTGCGACCGACATAACAAAGATTGTGCGTTTTGCGGAAACACCTAGTTTTACGCTAAAAATGCGCAATTATTGGTCTGTGACGGTCAAGCTGCAGGAGGTGTGATATGGCATTACGATTATCGACAGCAGCTATCGCCAGCGCTAACAACACGGAGCTGGATGCAGCCTGGCTGCTATTGCTTGAAATTATCATAGACGGCGAAGATGAGCATATTTACCTTGTACACAATAACGAGGATATCACGTGGAACGGCCAGCTTTGGCAGGCCTTCCCGTTCTCACTGTCCGAGAGCAAGAGTGACAACAAAGGCACCTTGTCAAATGCGACTATTGAGGTCGACAATACGTCGCGCGACCTCGAGTATTATCTGAGCCGTGGCAATGGCGGCGCCGGCAGTAAGGTTGTATTGCGCTGCGTGCGCAGTGACGACCTGACGGCGACGGAAGCTGATTTTGAGGAGTATTTTACGGTCAAATCCACGACCGTGACGGAAAGCAAAGTTAGTTTTGCGTTAGGCAATGCTTATAGCAGCAAAAGCCGCAGGCCTTGGAGACGATACCTCAAAAATACCTGTTCTTTTAAATACAAAGGAGTACGTTGCGGCTGTACGAGCAATTTGATCAGCTGCAATCACACGCTATCGGATTGCCGTGAGCGCGGCAACAGCAAACGCTTTGGCGGCTTCCCAGGCATTCCGCAAGGAGGCTTGTATGTATGATTGATTATAGTGATTTAATCGGCATCCCTTTTGTACAGGACGGCCGAAGTAAATCAGGCTACGACTGTTATGGCCTTACCAAAGAGATTTTTGCCAGATATGGTAAAAAAATTGGCGAATATTGGTGCTGCGTGGATGATAAGGATAAAATCAATGCTATTTATCGTGGCGCTGTAAAGAATGGTCGTTGGCGTGAGGTTGAATATAAACACGGCGAGCAGATACCGGTGCCAGCGCTAATCAGCCTGCGATTCAACGCGCCGCCCGGCTGCGTTAATCATACCGGCGTGTATATAGGCGATGGCAAATTTATCCATACACGTGAGCGCATTGGCGTATGCGTAAGCTCAATCACGGCGCTGCCGTGGAATAAACAAATTGTTGGCATCTACGAATTTATTGGCTGAGGAGGTTGGCTGAATGGTAAAAGTAATTTTTGTAAAAAACCCGTTTAGCCCTGCTCGTGACCGTGTTGTTAAATTGTCGGAGGCCACAGATAAGCCTCTAAATTTTTATACGGACGATTTTGTCCAGCAGCTCCCGAATCAAGAAGCGTGGATACAGATTGACGGCCGCAAGGTTAACGCTGTCGTTGAGGATATCAGCAAGCTGCCGGTTAAGGCTGGCAGCATTATTGTGGTCATGCCTAAGGTTGCAAAGGGCGGCAAATCCTTCCTTGGCCTGATAGCTGTAATCGCGCTGTCTGTTGTATCCATGGGCGTAGGCGGCTACATGGCCACCGGCACATGGGGCAGCTTTGCTGGCGCTAGCGCCTGGACGGCGGCGGCCAACTATATGGCGGCTGCTGCCATTATGTTTTTGGGCAGCAGTTTGGTGAGCCGTTTCTTTACTCCAAAAATTGACACGGGCAAATATTCCAGCGAGGATCCAACTTACAGCTGGAACGGCGTGCAAACGATGGACGGCCAAGGCAACGGCATCTCAATTACCTACGGCAAAGTTAAGAGTGGCGGCCAATCCATCATGAAATTTACCAGCAACAACGGTAACGACCAGTATTTTAACTGGCTTGTGGCTGCTGGCGCTGGCGAACTAAAGATAAGTGACATCAAGCTCAACTCTAATCCTGTCGGAAATTATGAGGATGTTTTGCTGGAAATCAGGCCTGGAAGCAACGAGCAGGAGGTCATCGCGAATTTCAATGACACGGTCCTGAGCAAAGGCCTGGGCTACGAACTATCTGAAGACAAATGGCGTACAGATGAAATCCAGGGCAACAGCACTGAGGGCATCATCATCGAGCTGGAATGCTCCAATGGTCTTTATCACGCAAACGATAATGGCAGCCTGTCGACGGCATGGGTGGACATAGAGGCTCAATATGCTCTTTCTGGCACGAATAATTGGACGGCCTTTGTCCAAAAGGACAAGATGATAACCATAAATAAGCTGGGTGCGACGCTTGCTGATACAAAAAAAGCTGTAGGCAAATATTACGTAGCCATCTCGCGGACGGTTAACGACCTTGTGCGCTTAAGAGTCTCAGACAAAAGCGGTCTTGCTGATGATAGCTTTTTATATTCCGCAGAGGCTGAGTTTGCGCCGGCGGCTTCCGGCAACGTTACTGTTTTCGGCATAAATTTCCCAAAGGCAAAAATCAGCCAGGTGGCACAGGGGACGTACTGCATCGAGGTTATTGCTGCGGGCGAAAACCGTATATCCGGCGCTAAAGCTGGCGCTGTACGCAAACGCTGGCGCGTTGATGACCTTGCACCGGGCAAGTATCAGGTACGCCTCAAGGTGGTCGCACGCAGCGCAAGCGTTGACAGCAGCCGCGACGGCGTGCGCATTTGGTGGACGCAGCTTAACAGCGTTATTTATGACGATTTTGCTTATCCCGGCATCGCCCTGCTAGGCATAAAAGCCAAAGCAACGGAACAGCTTAGCGGCGGCACTCCGCAGCTGAGCTTTATCAAAGAGCGTGCGTATGTCTATGTCTGGAATCCGCTGGCGAAAGATTACGAAAAGCGGCCGGCTGACAATCCGGCGTGGGCTGCATATGATTTTTTGCATGGTGCGGAACGCCTCAAAGATATCAACAGCGGAGAGTACGTTTACGATTATCAGGGCATACCTAAAGAGCTGCTCTTATATGATCAATTCAAAGCATGGGCCGATAATTGCGACAAAATGAACCTTAAGATAAACCTTGAGATATCTGGTCTGAAAGATTTTTGGACAATCATCAATCAGGACATCGCTCCAGTAGGTCGTGGTATGGTTGTGCAATTTGGCACGAAATATGGCTGCATCTACGACCACAAAACTCAGCCGGTGCAGCTTTTTAACATGGGCAACATCATCCAGGGCAGCTTTAGCCAAGCCTATATGTCGACGAAGAGCGTGCTGACAGCGTAGAGCTGACTTACATTGATGCGGATAAGGATTACGAGAAAACTACGCTTACAATCTACGCTGACGACTACGATGCCCTAGACATCCCTAACCAGCCTACACAAATCGCTATGGATGGCATCACGAGCTATGAGCAGGCGTACCGCGAGGGCAAGTATCAGCTTTATTGCAATCGCCTGCTGAAAGAGACGGTGACATTTAAGGCAGATGTGGAAAGCATCGGCTGCATGGTTGGCGATGTCGTGCTCATTGCGCATGACGTACCGCAATGGGGCATCTCCGGCAGAGTAACAGCCTGCAAAAATGGCTATGTTGTTTTGCCGATAGACCTCGATGAGCTGGACCTCGCTGGAAATCAATATGGCCTCATGATACGCAATAGCGCTGATAATACGCTGACAACATATAATGTGCTGTCAGCAGAAGGCAGCTATGGCAATGTTAAGGTTATAGCCAATGGCATCATCAAGGCCAATCAAGGCGATTTGTTTAGCCTGGGAAAAATTGCCAGCGTGGCCAAACCATTTACCATCACGAGCATCTCAAGAACCAAAGACCTCGAATATACGCTGTCCGCGATAGAATACGCGGAAGGTGTTTTTGACGAAAATTACGACATACCTGACCAGGAACCGTCCTTGTCAACAACTTTAGCGGACGTCGTGAATCTTGAAGCGCATCAGATAGCTTACAAAGGACCTGAAGGTCAGGCAAAAAGCAGAATGTTTTTATCTTGGGCTTTGCCTGAAAAAGCTGAAGCTGAAAGCTATACCGTTTATTTGTCCTCTGACCGAGGCACGACATGGGAAAACATAACCAATACCACAAACATGCAGACTGAAATTGATACGCAGGCCTACGTAAGCTACTACGTAAAGGTAGTTACACGAAAAGGCCTTAAGCGCAGCCTAGGCGCAGTAATTGGCCCGATTGCTCCTGGCGATGACGCGCTGCCGCCGGACGTAAAATCCCTGGACACGGAGGTGCTGTACAACGGTATGCGTCGTTATTATTGGGATTTTACGTATCCGGAACCAAACGATATTGCTGGCTTTAGGCTGAAATACACGCAGGGCACAGTGCCAAATTGGGAAATGGGCTACAGCGTTCAGGAGGGCCTTGTAACCGCACAGCCATACGAAACGGCGACGATACGTCAGGGCGCACACACGGTAATGATTAAGGCCGTGGACAACGCCGGCCAGGAAAGCGAGAATTTTGCTCATTGCACAGTTAACCTTGGCGATCCGCTGGAAGATAATGTGCTGCTGAAGATTGACCTCAGCGAGAATAATTGGAACGCTGTTGTCACGGACGGCAACATTTTTTCTGACGGCTTTATTCATAGCAAGCAGAGCGGCACCCATTATAGCGCCCAGGATGCACCTTACTGGGAAAAGCCGCAGGCAATTTTCTGGAACAACGAGGGCTTCAAAAATTTTACAGTCGAAGCGACTATAAATTGCCCTGCGTCTGGTAATTTTTATTTGCTTTATGAGATTGCCGGAGCTGCGGATATAACCTATTGCGTCAATGGCAGAGACTCAATATATAAGCCTTATGCTACAAAGTTCCGCGTGAGCGCTGGCGATGTAATCAATGTGCGTTTCAAAACGCCGGGCGGAGCTAGTGAGACCGTCCTCAAAAAGCTGATTGCCGTCATAGATGTGCCGGATCGCGAAGAGCATTTTGAAAACCTCAAGGTGCCGGAAGCCGGATTAACTTTGCCCATAAAGACTCCACATTACGCTACGACGGCCGTACACATTGATAGCATAAGAGGCGATGCAGCACAGCAGGGCGTATATATGCCGGAGATTGTTAGCCGTACACCGTGCGTAATAAAAATCTATAAGCTGCAGCTTGTGAATGGCAATTGGCAGCAGAGTTATGTTGATGCGATTGTAGATATCACGTGGCAGGGCTACAGTGATGAAAGGATGTGAGTTTTTTGAGCATACCTAAAATAGCGAGCTTTGGCAATTACAATAAATATCCTACCGATGCCAATCCTACAACCGATGCGGAAATGCAGGATTTTCTGAACAACCAAAACGTCATTATGCAAGCGCTTGGTAATTTGTTATGGCAGCCCCAGACGGAGTATCCGGCCGGAGCTGTTGTGCATAGCCCTAACATGAGCGCCGGACTCATAGCTGTCTGCATCAAGACAGGCGTATCCGGAACATCTGAACCGGACTGGACCGCAAAAGGCACAGCGGTTACTGATAGTTATGTTACATGGGAAATGCGTACAGCGTCTGCAAGCAATGCAACGCAGAGCACGGCCGGATTTATGAGCCCTAACGACAAGCAAAAATTGGACAATATTGCTGCTAACGCCAACAAATACACATTGCCGCCTGCAACGGCTAGCGTGCTTGGCGGCGTTATTGTTGGCGACGGCTTAACCGTCGATGCTAATGGCAGGATTAGCACAAAGTCTGATTTAACGTTGCAATCTCAGGTCGTTGTCCCGAGTGGCCTACAGGCGTGGAGCGGCGATGCTAAAGCGGCCAACGGCAGCGGCCAGGTGCTAACCTTAAAACAAGGCATAACAGGCGGAGCCTATACGCTGGCCGATATTTTAAAAAAATTGGTCAGCGTGTCGCATGACCATGGTAAAGGCAGCTTTGGCAACGCAGGCAGTGTCTGCCGCGCTAACTGCGATTGCAACTGCAATTGCGGCGATGATGGAGGTGAGTAATGATGAGGATTTTTTGGAGGGAAAACGACTCGCACTTTCGCGCGGAGCTGCGTGTGACCGATGACGGCCGTTTTACTGCACATGTTTTCCTGCCCGACAATAAAAAATATATTGAGGTGGGAAAACACGGAACGCCTTTATCCGGGCATAGTACATACAGCCTGCTCTATCGCGATGCCGGTTTCCTGATCCGCGATAAAGCTAACGTCCAATACCGGTCTCAAATTAAAATTGTGCCAACAAATCAGCTCACTATGGGCCGTCGCGTAAAATACGAGGAGGTCGAGAATGAGCTAGACGCAATGGTTTTAGCTCAGCTGGACACAAACACGGTGAGCGGAGAAATCTGTGAGCTGCAGCTGCAGCTTTTCCGCCTCAGCCCTAAGACAAGCAATATCTTTTTGCCGGAGGGAATGTCGACCGAAATCGTCAATCTTGACATTGATGATGTTTTTAAAAACGGCTCGAAGCGTCATAGCTTTTGGGACACATATAGCATTGCTATTGATGAATCAGAATGCAAAAGCGGCGAACGCACTGCTGAAAGTCTGTCGGTAGCGATGGTCGGCAGAGAATATGTTGACGTGGAAGTGCAAAAATACACCAACAATTTTGTTGAGAAATTGAATCGCGAGGAAGACAATGAGGAAGTTTTTATCGAATGCACGGCCGGAATCGCGAATTGTCAACGCGTTCAGCTGGTCCGCGGCCGCGGAAGCTTCCGCTGGTATAACTTGGGTTACACCGGGAAATTGAAAATTAAGCTGGGGTGGCGCTGGTATAGTGGCGTGGCCGATGTCGGGCTGGAGGTCAGCGATGGAGAAAATTAAAAAAATCACAATTTACCTTGGCAGCAAATGCAACCTCAATTGCGCCTATTGCCATCGTGATCCTGATAAAAATGAGCACGGGATAACAGATGATTTGCTTAAGCTAATTGACGACTACCAGCCGCAGGAAATTCGCTTCTTGGGCGGCGAACCGACGCTCTACATGGATGACATCAAGAAAATTGTTGCTCATTATCCTAGAGCAAAATTTGCCGTTACGACTAATGGCGTGCTGCTCGCGCAGTACATTGATTATTTCCGAGAGCATAATTTCCGTGTCACTGTCAGCTTTGACGGCGGCGCGGAGAATCTGCGAGGCTTTGAGCCATTGCAGCAGACTGTTGATTATCCTGATTTCAGCATCAGCACGACGCTGACTCATGACAATACAAATTTCGACGCCATCTTGCGAAAATTCACGGCGGCAGAAAAACGCATTGGCAGGCTGATGATGTTTTTTCCGCATATCGCCCATCACACCAATGCAGCTAATGCGCAATATGCGCTGACAAAGGAAGATGTAAAAAATCTGCTGGAAAATTATCGCAGGGCTATATATAGCTTTTGGGATACTTACAGCAGATACGGCGTTATCAATCTGCGCTATAAAGCAATCTTTTCACAGCTTTGGCTTGCCTATAACGCTGATTATGATTTTGGCGAGACATACTGCGCTAACAAGCATAGTCTTAAAGTCAATGCAAACGGAGAAATGTTTAATTGTTCGTATATACGTAGCCTATCGCCTGATAAAAACGCCTTGATGCTGCTTGAAAAATTTCCAGACTGCGCTCATTGTGACGTCTATCCGATGTGTGGCGGCGCCTGTGTGCAGAGCAAGTCGCATGAGCTTGAGTGCTTATATTACAAGCAGCTTTATACCATGTTTCGCAATTTTGTCGCTCATATTCCGAAGAATAAGCTGGAAAAATTAGTGAGGTGCTTGTGATGCTAAAAGTAGATTTATTCCCTTTCGCTGATGTCGTGGAATTGCCTGGACGAGTAAAGCTCGACAAATCAGGCGAGGTTTACAAATTAAGCTATATTGAGGGAGATTTTAAAAAGTCTGTCGCGATAAACACAAATTGCATTGCCAATGGCAATGTGGCGATGGTTATCTATAGCCCGCTCAATCAAAAGCTGCTTGTGCATTACGGCTTCTCTGCCTTGTGCGAGGCTATGGATGTAACCCACAGTGAGTTTTTAAAATTGACGCAGCTGCACGGCCTTATGCAGCTTGATCGTTATGGCGACACGATATACATCAAAGTATTTTTGCCCAAGGGACAATATTGCCTGGACAGCGATACAAATAGCTACGCAAATAAGCTATATCTTAACGCTGACTGCATCCATCCGCTTGATTGGCAATATATGCCTACATTTGATTTACTGGATGCCAAAATTGACGACGGGAAACTGATTTTGGAGCTTAACATCTGCAGGCCTTCTGTCGACGCGGCGGCCGGCAATATGCATATCAATTATGCAGGCCAATGTCTGGAATTACGTCAAGGACAAAGCGAATATGAATTTATTTATGTGCCGGGCGAAAATGCATATATTGGCTATCCGTACAGCAGACGGAAAGGCCGCATTTTGGAAATCGACAGGGCGGTGCTATCATGCAACAGGTAAGATTGATGCTGCCGGAAGCATGCTGCAATTTAAAATGCGCATACTGCCTAAACAGCAATAACATCTTGGGAGAAAAGACGAGGCTTGATTTTAAAAAGGTTTTTGAGCTAATCGACATGAGCGGGTGCAATCTGGTATCCGTCTGGGGCGGCGAACCGCTGTGCAATCCAAATTTAAGCTGGCTTTTAAAAAAGCTTAGATGGGCATACCCGGAAAAACAAATCAGCCTGTTAACCAACGGAACGTGTTTAAATAAAAATTATGTCAAGCTATTCAATGAGCTGAATATCCATGTAGGCATATCACATGACGGGCCGGCGCAATATTTGCGCTGTGAGGATTTTTTGACCGATAATTACATTGAGCTTCTTAGAACGCTTAAACATTTTACAGGCTTCAATTGCGTTGTCAGCCGCAAAAATTGCGATTTAAAGGCAACATATGATTTTTTTGTGAGCAGATGCAAGGAAATCGGTGGAGACTGGCAATTGACATTTGAAATGTTTGAGCTAACACAGCCGGAAATCCTCGACCATATGCCAAGCGTCGAAGAATACGAGTTGCTCAAAGAAAATTATGTGGCTATCATGGAGCTGGCCAACGAGGGACGGGCGTATCTCGAAAGCATGAAGCAGCGACTGCGGTCGCGCAATCCGACTGGCTTAAGCTGTGGAGCTGACCAGCGCTTGACGATTGACTGTGCAGGCAATATTTATCACTGTCAGGTCACAGCGGAACGCAACGATGCACGACGCGTACAAGCAAGCGTGCCGCTGATGTGTGCAGATTGCAGATACGTCAGTGATTGTCGAGGCATCTGCCCTGTGATGCCCGACAGCTTGCGCAAAAAATTATGCTTATGCCATTACGTTTATTACGACGCTAAGCGAACAGCAAAGGAGGCGCAAAATGCTAAAAATTGAAGGACAGAAGATATCAATTTCTCAAGGCGATACGGTCAACCTGGGCTTCCGGCTTGAAGGCTATTCGCTTGAGGTTGATGATACAATCCGCTTTAGCGTAAAGGCCGATCCGTCAGAACAGGAGACGTTGATTGTCAAAGAATTTAGCGGGCTGGAAGGCGATGGATTTATTATCAGGTTGTCGCCGGAGGAAACCCAGATTCCGGCCGGAACTAATTATTGGGACATGACCTGCACGACGGCTGCCGGCGGACATTTTACGCTTAATTATCCAGCACCATTTATTGTGAGGGAGGTTGTACATAATGATTAAGACGGACGACCAGACTAATCCGCAAGTAGCGGTCCTGAGCACAGGCGGTACCGAGGCGCTTATCGTCGACAAAGCAGCACAATACGCCGCCGAAGCAGAGAAACAGGCTAAGGACGCCGCTGAAAGCGCGAAGACGTCTGCAGCTAATCGTGACAGTACGCGTCTCAGTGCCGGCGAAGCCGCAAAAAGCGAAGCGACTAGCCAAAACTGGGCCGAAGGTACAAAGCCCGGCGGAGATGGCACGTACAGCTCTAAAGAGTGGGCAGATAAGGCCGAAGGCTATATGAATGATGCTAAAAGCAGCAAGGATGCAGCTGCAGAAAGTGAGCGCCAGGCCAAATTGAGAGAAAACGCAGCAGCACAATCTGCCATTGATGCTCAGACAGCTGTCACTGAGCCTGTATTGGCCGCAGCCGGCGTTACAATCCAAGATGGCAAATTGTGCTATGTTTATTACAAGGAGGTAGAAGGATAATGGCATTAAAACAAATTGTTGATCCGGCCTTACTGGACTCGACTGGACAAAAAATTCTGAAGGAAATGCAGGTCCAAAATGCATATTTGGCGCTGATGGCGCAGGATAAGATTCCCACGCTGGACAGCACATGGGATAAGGTAGCAATGCTCGTGAGAGCTGGGCATGGAAAGGCTGTATATGGTATTGGTGATAGATTTATTGATACATGGACAGATAAGGCCAACAATAACAAAGAGTACAACGATTACACGTGGCGCGTCGACCATCACGGCGATGTTGAACTGGAAAATGGCGATGTTGTACCCGGCATGTATTTGGCGACGCAGTGGACTCATCCTGTTACCGTACAGTTCTGTCAATATCAGGCGTTTTATGTTACGGAAGCGGAGCTTGCTGCAGGCACTTATTATGTAACGCTGGACCACAGCTGGGGCTCCAAGGATTGCGTAAAAGGCGCAAGCTTTTGTTTTACACTCACCAAGCCTGTTCCGGCCGGCGGCAAATTGGCAGGCTTCCGCCGCATCGCAGACGATCCGTATAGAAGCTGGGATGTACGCAGCTATGACGTGGACAGCAAAACGGTTATTGAGACCGTTAAGGTCGAGAAGGGTGCGACCGGCAGCTGCCTGATTAACGCTTGGGGACCTTACTACGACGGCACGAGCAACATCAACGGCCTGCAACGCACAGCATACGGCTATGGCCGCTGGTCGCAGAGCGCCATCAGACAATACCTCAACAGCGATGCCGATAAAGGAAAATGGTGGACTCCGCAAAATAAATTTGATTTGGCACCGGACAACCTGGACACAACAGCCGGTTATCTGAGCGGCCTGCCTGCTGACCTTTTGGCAGCAATTAAGCCTGTAAAGGTTGTGACCTACACAAACACCTGCGAAACAGCTGATAAAGCAACGGAAAAAGATATTACATACGATAGAGTGTTTTTACCGTCGCTGGAAGAAATGTATATCAAACCACAGGCTCCAGCCGGCGGCGAGGGCGTACCACACGACTATTGGCGCATCATCAGCGGCAGCAGTCAGCCTGTTGCGGAGTACGGCACGTATCCGCGCTATAAACAATTTGCGCTGACCAGCAAGACAAGCTCGCAGACTGTCCGCTTGCGCTCAGCCTCCCGTGGTTACGCCTGTTATGCGTGGTGCGTCGGCTCGACTGGCGGCGTCGACAACAGCGACGCTTATTGGGCCTATGCGGTGGCGCCGCTTGTCGTAATTAGCTAATCAAAGGATCTAATAATCCCGGCACCCACGGATGCCGGGACATAAGAAAGAAGGATGAATGATGAGCGTACCGGTAGGAAAGCGCGGCGAAAATAAGCTTGCTGCAGCTATGGCGGCAAATGAGTTAGCTACCCACACGATAAAAATTTGCTGTAATACCAACGTATTTAAGTTAAAATACCAGACTGCGCTTACAAATGATATAGTGAGCACGGCTAAAGATATCGCAAAGCTTACAATGCGCGCCAATAACGTGCTGGTAAAATCAACGCAGCTCGCACAGCTGCGCTTACGCTATCAATACGAGGCAGCTATAAAATGCAACGATATGCTGACATTGATACATTTGGCTAAACCGGTCTATCATTTACCCGGCAGACGCGTAAAATATTGGGCTGAGCTAATTATCAAGACACGCCAGCTCACTCGCGCTTGGCATGACGCCAATGCGCAAGAATACAAAAGCAAAGGCTATATAGCCTAGCTGATAATCAGGAAACAGGCTATCGCAGACTGTCCGCTTGCGCTCAGCCAACCGTGGTAACGCCTATAATACGTGGTACGTCAACTCGACTGGCAACGTCAACAACAACAACGCTAATTGGGCCAATGCGGTGGCGCCGATTGTGATTATTAGCATGGTCAAAAACATCTGCGCAGCAGGTGCGACCAAGCTCTTAACCAATCACAAGGAGCCTGTTATCCTTGCCTTACGGCTAAACAATACTGCGGCAACGCGCCGGACCTGCGGGCCTGAGGCGCTATGGTGCCGCGGAACTGGAAAGAAGAAACAATTGAATAAGCAAGAGCTAATCAGCTACGATGCATTATACGAAACCTATTGCAAATGTCGACGCGGCGTGAGCTGGAAACCGTCGGTGGCGCATTTTATCTTAAACGACATTGAAGAAATCACTAAATTAACAAATCAGCTCAATGATGGCACGTACAAGCCAAGAAAACCTAAGCCTGTCAAAATCACGTATCCTAAGCCACGGGATGGGCTGAGCATATCGTTCAGAGATCGCGTATATCAGCGCAGCCTTAACGACAATGCCGTGTATCCGTCCTTGACACGGCCGTTTGTGTACGACAATGCGGCTTGCCAAAAAGGCAAAGGCACGGATTTTGCGCGAGCTAGGCTAAAGCAGCATCTTAACAAATATTTTATGCAGCACGGCTATGATGGCTATATTCTGCAGGTGGATATCAAAGGCTATTATCCGCATATGCGACATGATGTCGCGAAGGTTGCCTTCAGAAAGCATTTAACTCCAGACGTGTACAAGATGGCCGCAGATGTGCTGGATGGGCAATATTCTGGCGACGTAGGGTACAACCCGGGCAGTCAGATGGTGCAGATTGCAGGCATATCCGCGCTGGACGGCCTAGACCACTATATCAAAGAGCGGCTACACGCCAAATTTTACTTGAGGTACATGGATGATTTTCTGCTTATCTATCACGATAAACATGTGTTGGAATTTTGGCTATACCAAATCAAAAGACAGCTGGCATTGATAGGTTTTGAGCCAAGCCCGAAGAAAACGACCATTAAGCCAATCAAGCATAATTTTAGGTGGCTGGGCTTTGACTACCATGTGACAATCACGGGCAAAATCATCATGAGCGTCAATCCTGCGCGAGTAAAGCATGAGCAACGCAAGCTGCGTCGTATGGTAAGACTTGCCAAACAAGGCCTGCTAACACGCGCAAAGATTGATGAATGCTATGCGAGCTGGCACAACCATGTAAGCAAGGGCAACAGCTTTAAGCTCTTGCAGCGCATGGATAAATATTATGCCAATCTTTGGAGGGAGGTGAGGACATGAGAATTGAGCGTGCGCAAAACATCTGCCAAGAGCAGGACACAGCTGTAGCGGCTGCTGAACTGGCACAAATTAAAGCTGATCAGGATTACATTAGTATGATGACTGGCGTGGAAATCGAAGAAGAAACGGAGGAAATGAGCTATGGGCAAGAAGTATAATTTGGTAAAGAGATATTATGATCAGGGGCTGTGGAGCGAAAAGCGCGTGCGTGATGCCGTAATCAAAGGATGGATTACAGAGGAAGAGTACAAAGCTATCATTGGCGAGGCGTATGGCGAGGAGGGATAAAATGAATTACCATCTGTTTATTAGTTCTGCTGTTGGAGCTGGGAAAACGCTGTATGAGGGATGGAGCTATAAGGCAGTTCTAGCTGCTATCATGGCGCTGCTGCTCCACAAGAACGCAGTTTTGTTTTATGCATTTAGCACATTGGTTTTTCTGGACTGCCTGACAAAATGGATTGCCATTGCGCATGACTATCTTGTCAAGCAGGGCAAAACGCCAACCTTGATGCAGTCTTTAATCGGCATCAAAGCGGCCCGCTCCGCCGGAGAAATCAAATCCGAAGTGATGAAACACAGATTTTTGGGAAAGATTTGCATTTATCTGCTGTGCGTGATGGCGGCTGCCAGTGCTGATTTGATTATGGTTGAGTTAGCAAAGCCTACGTGGGCCGTCGGAACCATCATTGGATATCTGACGGCGACGGAGCTGCTAAGCATTATCGAAAATTTAGATGCTGCTGGCGTTGAAGCTGCGCAAGGACTGGTCGCAATTGTTAAAAAGAGGGTGCAATAATGTTAGGCGATTTGAGCAAAAGATATGAGAGTAACGGCAACCCAGGCTGCATTTCGAGCGGCCTTGGTGATGCTGGCGGCAAGAGTTATGGCATGTATCAAATGTCGAGCCGTATGGGCGTGGTTGATGACTACATCCAATGGCTGTACAACAATAATTATTGGTTTGCAGGCAACCTCGCGGAAAACTCCGTTGGCACCGCAGGCTTCGACAGCGCTTGGCGTTGGCTCGCATGCAGCGCCAACAGAAGCGATTTCGCGGCATCACAACATAATTACATCAGGGATACATATTACAAACCCGCTGTTGCGGCCTTGCGTGAGGCAATGTATGACGTAGAGGGCAAACATAACAGCGTGATGCGCGACGTGGTTTGGAGCCGCGCCGTCCAGTACGGCTCTGGCAATATTGTCGAGATGTTTGTAGAGGCATGCAATAAGCTGGGCTATCCGAATCTTAGCTACGTAGACGACAAAGCTTATGACAAAGCCATGATTAAGGCTGTGTATCTTGACGTATGTAGCACGCGAGAGTGGACCAACGGCTCGCCAGCTCTACGAGAGGGCCTGTATAGTCGTTTTAATAGCGAGTGTCTTGACGCGCTGGCACAGCTGGGAGAGTGATGATGTATGTTAAAGGACGGCGCGAAGCTGTTGTGTTTGGCTACGCTCTCACTATTGCTGCTCTGCTTTGCGTTGCTGGCTACGTGTCGAGTGGAGGCTGCGGCCACACCGGTACAGACACAGACACAGCAAGAGGTAATTGTACAAGTACCACTCAGCAAGCTCAAAGAGCTGCAGAGTATAACAAGCAGGCAGGAGCAGCGATTGAATCAGCTGCAGGAGCTGTTGGGCGGGCAGAGCAACACGCTGACAGAGCAACAGAACTCAATCAATCTGCTCAGACAGGAGCTAGCGACTGCCAAAAGCTCGTTGGCGAGCTCAGGCAAGATAATCGACGAGCAAAACAAATCATTGATGAGCTTATCAGCGGAGCTCAAACAGGAGCAGCGCAGGACGCGGCGCATTGAGCGTCAACGTCTGCTTTGGCAGGCCATTGCTGTTAGCGCGGCAATTTACGCCATATCCAAATAATAAATGATATTAGGTCCGTGGGTATCATTTGATTTTTATCAAAAAAGCTATACCACCCATCAAAGAGGCTCTAGATAATGTATAAAAAAGGCCTGACGTAAAGTCAGGCCTTGAACTATGCAACTATATCTCGGCGCTGTATGGTAGCGCTGATAATTGTATGTATCTTTGGCATTATCTGAGTCATCTCCACCAGAATTAGTCCAATCGTGACAGTTGATTGGTGGAATAAAAAGCAGAGGATAGTGTATAACAGCACTATTCTCTGTTTTTGTTTGAAAATGATTTTATATACAGGAGTGTAGAGATAGAGTAGATAATTTCCAATGCTGTTTATTATATACTGCAGTAGTCCTTTGTGCTATAATTCTATTATAGAAGTAACGTGAAATGCGAGGATGTTAAAGCAGATGGGCAGATTTGTTAATCCTGATAAAAGCGCTTTTCAAAATGCGGTTAACGGAGAAATATATATAGATAAGAGCAGATTGATAAATAAAAATTTTTAAAGCATAAAAAAAGCCTACTGGATTATATGGTCAGTAATTCAGTAGGCTTGATTTTTTGGAACATGTCGGTGTTCAACCGATGAACAAAGTATAACATATAATAATGAGGTGATCGTGGAAAAAAGGTGCGCGTCAGCCTTTTTTCGCTTGTAGCTGATAATTTGTGCCAAGCGTCCCGAATAATATATATAATTTAGGACACATGCTGCTCTTGTTGATGCCCTTGCTACTCATTATTCTAACCAATATGATTGACAATGACGATTATAATGGTTAGAATATGGGTAGAATAGAACTGAGGAGTGAGCAGAATGAGATTCCGGGAAACAGAAATAGTTGAATTAAAGTCTATCGTGATGGATGACATCAAAAAAGAGATTATTGCTTTTGCCAACTGTGACGGAGGCACGATTTATGTAGGTGTGGCAGACGATGGCACAGTGTTGGGAATTGAAAATGCGGATAAATGTGCCTTGCAGATTTCCAATATGGTACGGGATGCCGTAAAGCCGGATGTTACTATGTTCATTCACTATGAAACGCTAGAATGTGATGGAAAAGCAGTTGTGGCCGTCAACATTCAGCGCGGCACAAACCGTCCCTATTATCTGGCAAAGAAAGGACTGCGGCCTGAGGGTGTCTATGTGCGGCAGGGATATTCTTCTGTACCGGCAACAGATACGGCTATTCGGCAGATGATCAAGGAAACCGATGGAGATAGCTTTGAGAATATGCGGTCTATCAATCAGGCATTGACCTTTGAGGCAACAAAAAAGGAATTTGAAAAACGCAATGTTGTATTTGGACAGCCGCAAATGCAGACTTTGAAAATCGTTTCCGCAGATGGCATTTATACGAATTTAGGGTTGCTCCTGTCTGAGCAGTGTCCCCACACAATCAAGGCGGCCGTGTTTGAAGGAATCAATCAGAATGTATTTAAGGATCGCCGGGAGTTTTCCGGCTCTCTGATGCAGCAACTCAATGATGTCTACGACTATATTGATTTCCACAATCAGACACATGCGACATTTCGGAAGCTTTTGCGGATTGATACACGGGACTACCCGGAGGTCGCCGTCCGCGAGGCATTGCTGAACACGCTAGTACACCGAGATTATTCTTTCCGAGCCAGCACCTTGATCAGCATATACGATGATCGGATTGAATTCGTGTCCATCGGCGGGCTGCTTCCCGGTTTGGAACTTGACGATTTGATGATGGGTGTTTCTGTTTGCAGAAATCCGCACCTTGCTAATGTTTTTTACCGCTTGCAGCTGATTGAAGCATATGGCACCGGCATGAAGAAAATCATGGGAGCTTATGCAAATGCTCTGGTGCAACCGAAGATCAAGACAACTAACAACGCTTTCAAAATCATTCTTCCTAATGTGAATTTCACTCCGAAAGCAGCAGAAGTACACAAGGATTTTGAAAAAGCGGCAGATCTGGCATTGGATTCAAATGAGGAAAAAGTTCTGCAATTTTTAAGGGAGCACCTGATGATTACCAGAAAAGAAACACAGACACTGTTGGAGGTTAGTCAGTCTACGGCTGGTCGTATTCTGAAAGCAATGGTAGATAGTGGTCAAATCAAACAGATTGGTGGAAGTCGTACCACACGGTATGAACTTAGAAAAGAGTAATTTATAACAGACAAACCACAAAGGTTTGACGCTGTTGATTTCGGTTTTTCGAGACAGGCTTGATACAGTATTTTTACGCAGGGTGAATATTGTCTGCGGCGGCGTAATCTTTTTTTACGGAGTGAAGTTGTTGCTAAACTTTTAGGAACTTGTATGAGGCTGTAATATAAGAATAGGGATGTGGCTGTTAGTTACCTATAAAACAGCACGAGGATAATGTACTTTCGCGGTACGTTATCCTCTTTTTTGCTTTCAGGATGAATTTAAGCATAGGTGATGTAAAATTTTTATTCTATAGCTTTTTTATGAGAGCAATGACAGTTTCTGTCCATGGTATCGTATATAATTTAGTTATCAGATTCCCTGGGCGATAAGTTTCAGGAGGCTTTGGCAAAGGTAAAGATTTGCGGCTAAATGTTATATATGCTGATTTTAGTTTATCTTGAACCGCTTGTGTTGGAAAACACATTTAGAAGAATTATTAACCTCGGCTAGCGTAAAGTTTTTGTAGGAAAAACGGGAAATAAAAATAAAAGAGAACACCA
>ENA-ORSJ01000293-ORSJ01000293.1-human-gut-metagenome-genome-assembly--contig:-NODE-293-length-57251-cov-22.821911_pt1 | contig 57251 bp, 48 predicted proteins | sample MGYA00242191_ERZ509158 | MGnify/ENA primary metagenome ERZ509158 (study PRJEB26280, sample SAMEA2338623) | human gut metagenome | biome: human gut; feature: human-associated habitat; material: faeces...
GCGTGAAGGTTTCCGTTCACGGCAAGATGAACTCGCTGAACCTCATCTCCTACATCGCCGGTGATTTTGCATCTGGCAAGGGAAGTATTGACCCCGTGATTGATGCATGGACTTCGGAAGTGAAGGAAATGGACAAAATGTATCAGCAGAAGGAGGATGAATGGCGAGCCAAGAAACGTGCAGCCAAGAACAAGAAGGAGCAGCCGGAAGAGCCGAAACTGCCTGTAAGATGCTTGACACTGAACAATACGGTGGCGAATCTGGCTGAACGACTGGCTAACACAGAAGGCAAGCACGCATTCTCGTTTACTCCGGAAGCTGACACCGTAGCGCAGAAGTGGAAATCGGCGATGAGCGACTTTTCCGTTATGTTAAGACAGGCTTACGACGGAACAAGCTATGAGCGTGAAGCAAGAAGTGCAGATGCAGTGAATGTTCATATAGACAGACTGTTATGGAACGTTGTGATGTGTGGAACGCCTGATGCGCTCTATCGTGTGGTAAGCAATTATACGGATGGTTTCCAAAGCCGTATCATCGTGGCAAAAACGCCCGATAATACCTTCACTCCACTTTCTGACAACATGTATGTAATGAACGAACGCCAGCGCGACCGCATTATTCAGATAGCTCATCTTCTGCCTTTGCTGACCGGTGAGGTAGTGCTGCCGAAGCTGGAGGAAAAGGGTAGGGAATGGCTGGAACAGATAAGACTGGAAACGATGAAAAATGACGACAAGGTGAAAGCCCGCCAGCGTTTCCGTATCTGTCCAACCACCATGCGAATGATGACCTGCATCATGCTCTGCAAGGTTCTGGAAACGCTGATTCAGAAGCATGGTTTCAATGGAGCCGAGAAACAGCTGAAGGAGTCACCTGATTTGTGGAAGGGAATGCTCGTAAAGACGCAGACACCAGCTATGCTGAATGTATTTGATGTACTGGCTGACTATCAGTTGGATAATGCGCTTTACTTCTTTCGTAGCCGAATAGAAGATGCTTTCTCATCCAAGAATTATTGCAGTCAGTCTGCTTACGACAGAAGTCGCAGAGGTAAGAATGATTCCATCTTTGAGCGGCTGGACGTAACCTTCACCTTCGAACAGGCAGAGCAGCAGAGCATTGCACTTAAGGGAGCAAGTGCCACCCATGAGACGGTAAAACAGATGCTAAAGAACTGGAAACGTCAGGGGTTAATCTGTGTATTACCTGACATGCGCTATCAGAAAGTTTCTCCTACAGTCTAAAGAGGGTGTCATTAAGGGTCAAGGTCATTAAGGGTCATTAAGTTTTTCGGTTCTTAAATCAGCCTTAATGGCCGGCCTTGATCCAATTATTCATTATTAATTGTAAATTATCATGCACATTTGTATATTTCGCCGCCGTTTCACTCCATGGGGAGTAGATGGCACTATGGTCATTAACGGTAAGTTTTTCTGCGGAACATTGGAGCGTCCTCAGGGCTATCTGAAAGCTGATGCTTACAGACTGGCACTTGTGCCGGTTTCCAACCCGAAGTTTCTGAGGGATGATGAGAAGAGCAGAATCATGCCTGTCATTCTGAAGGAAAACGGCAGAGTTCCGAAGTCTGTTATCCGCAAGCCGTTCTTCGTTCCAGGCAATGGCCCTTATAAATTAATGTATGGCAGCATCATTCTGGGCAGATCCTACATTTCGGGACTTGTGCTTCATTCTGAGGAATACTTCTCGGAGTTTTGCGAGAAGGTGGATGAAGCAATCAGGAACAGGGAGCACATCACGCTTGTTATCAGAGACTGGGGCTTTGATGCGATTCCGCTTAAGTATTTATCACCTTTCAAATCATCCGTAAAATCATTATTATGCGTAAGATAAAGGAAATCATCATTCATTGCAGTGCGACCAAGGAAGGTCGCAACTTCACCGTAGCGGATATTGACCGCTGGCACCGGGAGCGCGGAATGCGCTCGCTCATCGAGCAGCTGAAGGAGGAATATCCATTAGCCACGATTCATGGTCATAATGAATTTGCCAACAAAGCCTGCCCCTGCTTTGATGTAAAAAAGGAGTGGGGGAAGGAGTAAAACAAAAAATAGCGGATCTTCACAGACCCGCTATTTCCTATTATTTTAAATTTTTTAAGTGTTTATTGTAAATTTTCTAGCCTTATACAATGCCCTGAGCCATCATAGCCTTAGCTACCTTCAGGAAGCCGGCTACGTTTGCACCCTTTACGTAATTTACGTAACCGTCTGGCTCTGTACCATACTTCACGCAGTTTGCGTGAATATCGTTCATGATGTCGTGGAGCTTAGCATCAACCTCCTCACGAGACCACTTCAGACGCTCTGAGTTCTGGCTCATCTCAAGACCTGATACTGCAACACCACCTGCGTTGGCTGCCTTACCTGGAGAGTAGAGAATCTTAGCATCCTGGAATACCTTGATAGCCTCTGGAGTAGAAGGCATGTTAGCACCCTCGCTTACTGCGATTACGCCGTTGGCGATGAGAGCCTTGGCTGCCTCCTCGTTGATTTCGTTCTGAGTAGCTGATGGGAGAGCGATGTCTGCCTTCTCAAACCAAGGCTTAGCACCTGCAACATATTTTACACCATACTTCTCTGCATATTCCTTGATACGGCCACGCTCTACGTTCTTGAGCTCCATGATGTAATCGAGCTTCTCGCGGTCGATTCCGTCTGGGTCATAGATGTAACCGTCTGAATCTGAGCATGTAACTGGCTTAGCACCCAACTGGAGCAACTTCTCCATAGTGTACTGCGCTACATTACCTGAACCTGAAACCAAAACAGTCTTGCCCTTGATGTCAATACCCTTGGTAGCGAGCATGTTGCAGAGGAAGTATACGTTACCGTAACCTGTAGCCTCAGGACGGATCAATGAACCGCCGAACTCCTGACCCTTACCGGTCAAGACGCCCTGGAACTGGTGTGTCAACTTCTTGTACATTCCGAAGAGGTAACCTACCTCACGGCCACCTACACCGATGTCACCAGCTGGAACATCCTCGTCTGGACCCATGTGACGGTAAAGCTCTGTCATGAAAGCCTGGCAGAAACGCATTACCTCGTTGTTGCTCTTGCCACGTGGAGAGAAGTCGGAACCACCCTTAGCACCACCCATTGGGAGAGTTGTAAGAGAGTTCTTGAATGTCTGCTCGAAAGCCAAGAACTTCAAAATACCCAAGTTTACTGACTTGTGGTAGCGAAGACCTCCCTTGTAAGGGCCAATCGCGTTGTTGTGCTGTACGCGGTAACCCATGTTAGTCTGTACGTTGCCCTTATCATCTACCCAAGATACGCGGAACTGGATGATGCGGTCTGGAATGCAGAGACGCTCGATGAGGTTTGCCTTCTCAAACTCTGGGTGCTTGTTGTACTCTTCCTCGATAGTACCGAGAACCTGACTAACTGCCTGAATGTACTCAGGCTCGTTTGGGAATCTTCTTTGGAGATTCGCGATTACTTCTGATGCTTTCATAATCTTTAATCTTTTATTGAGTTTAAATTCTTATTTTTTATTTCTGATTGCAAAGATACATGTTTTTCTCGAAAACACCAACAAAAAGAAAGAAAAAATGCAGAAAAAGTAGAAAAAAGTTATTTTTTAACATTCTTAATCACGATTTGTAGCGCTTTTGTGTACGCACACCTTATTATATAAGAGACGATTTTCGGGGTTTAAGCCTTTATTTCTGTTTCAGGGAATCTTGCATTCTGACGACTTCTTTTTATCTATCCTGCGCCATAGGGCATAAATGAGCAGGATGATAGCGTAGAGACCGATTACCTGAGGCAGACTGATTCTTACATTTTCGATGCTTGCTCCAGGCAGCATGCTGATCAGTTTTATGGCTGTATTCAAAAACTGGGTGATGCTGGTCAGGGCGCCTGATGTAAGGCTGATGAGTGGGGCGACAACCGGTGCTATGGGCGCCCATAACGTGAGTGGGGAGAACAGGATTAATGCTGCTCCAAGATATAGGATGAGGGTTGCTGCGGGAATGGCGATGTAATTGGTGAGAAGGGAATAGCACGATATTCTGCCGAAGGAGTAGACGATGACCGGAAGGGTTCCTATCTGGGCTGCCAGTGAAACGCAAAGAAGTCCCCATGCCCAACGGATGAAACGGCTGCGGATGGGGAGGAGGGTGTAAAGGGGTGTGAAGAACAGCAGAATGGAGGCTACTGCCAGGAACGAAAGCTGGAAACTCAACTCGAAAAGATAGAGCGGACTGATGAAGAGCATAAATATATAAGCTGAGGATAAAGTGTTGAGCGGCAGACCGGTACGATGGAAAGCTAAACTTAAGCTGTAGGCAGAAAGCATGATGGCTGCACGGACTGCACTTGCCGGCAATCCTATGAGGAAAACGTAGGTCCAGATGGAGATGAGGGACAGAATGATGGTGTAAACTGAGTACTTTCTGCCGCCTAGCAGAAAGATGAAAAGCTGAAAGATAATGCCTATATGAAGTCCGCTTACTGCCAGGATGTGACTGGCTCCGGAAATGGAGTAACTGTTTCGGGTGTTCGAGTCGAGGGCGCTCTTGTCGCCCAGCGCCATGGCTGCGATGACTGCATAGTCTTGCTGTTTTACGTGAAGGGAAACCAGTTTGCTTTCAATATTGCTTTTATAGCGTTCGGTATTGATTTTTGCCCGTGTAAGGTAAGACAGTTCCTGCCAGTTTTTCAGTTGTGTAGAGGTTTGGGAATCAGCTATTTGCTTACAGGTAAGAAAAGCCCCAAGGCTCAGGATGCATAAATGAATCATCACGCATTGGGAGAAGATGAGAAACTGGTGGCTCCTGCTGAAGTAAGCTTTTTGGCTTAAGAACTCAGTAAGGAAAAAGATGATGCTGCCAAGGGCGCATGAAATGATGGAGATGATGAGCCAAAAGGGCATATTGAAATCATCATAGCCCCATTTGGCTATGATGATTCCGATCGTCAGTGTGAGGCTGATGGTCATGAGCGGGGTGAGAGGTAGCTCTTTCATCATTCCTCTTTTCTTGTTTAAAAGATAATTTATTTCCTATTTCTTGAATCCGAAGATGCGCTTGATGAATTTCTTCACAGCGTTTTCTTGCTTCTGTGGATTTACGATAGGGGTGTGCTTGCGTGCAGCCGGCTTGTCGCCCTTTTTCTGGGCTACGCCTCTGCCACGGCCGTTGCTGCCTGGGCGAACATTGTTCTCGTTGCCTGGGCGCTGCTGGTTGCTGTTATTGCTGTTATTGCGGCGCTTCTGGCTGTTGCTGTTCTTTGGCTGCTCGCCTGGCTGGGCTGGCTTTCTGTTCTGCTGCCTGTTGCCCTGCTGAGGCTGCTGCTTTGCGTTCTGCTGCCTGTTGCCCTGCTGAGGCTGCTGCTTTGCGTTCTGCTGCCTGTTACCCTGCTGTGGCTGCTGTTCGTTGCTGCGTGGCGCTTTTTCCTGACGCTCGTTTGGCTTGTTTGGCTTGCGCTTGTGAGAAGTCTGGTCGCGGTCTTTCTGTCGGCGGTTCTTGGCGCTGTTCTTTCCGCCCTCTCCGTTTCTGCCGTTACCGCGTCTGTTGTTTCTTCCGTTTGCACCTTTCTTCTTCGGCTTGTTGAGCTTGATGTATTCAGGACCTTCGCCGCATCCCTCAGGGAGAGGCATCTTGTCTACCACCTTCTCCAGGAACTTCTCTATCTGCTGGAACCAGTACTGGTCTTCTTCGCTTACGAAGGTGATGGCTCTACCATCGCGGTTGGCACGGGCTGTACGGCCGATGCGGTGAACGTAATCTTCTGTATCGTGAGGAACATCGTAATTGATGACCATCTCAATATCATCGATGTCGATTCCGCGCGCCACAATGTCGGTAGCTACGAGAACATCATACTGTCCGCTCTTGAACTTGAACATCACATCATCGCGCTCAGCCTGTTCCAGGTCGCTGTGCATGGCTCCGCAGTTTACTCCAATCTGCTGGAGAGAAGCTGCGAGTTGCTTCACCTTGAATTTGCTGCCGCTGAAGACGATGACGCGCTTCAGGTCGCCTGCCTTGAAGATGTCCTTGATGATGGTCATCTTCTGGGTTTCGTAGCATACGTATGCTTCCTGCTTGATTTTCTCGGCTGGCTTGCTGACGGCAAGTTTGATTTCTACCGGATTCTTGAGCAGGGTCTTAGCCAGTTCTTCTATCTTCTCAGGCATGGTTGCCGAGAACATGATGGTCTGGCAGGTCTTTGGCAGTTTTGCCGCGATGGTCTTGATGTCTTCAGAGAAACCCATGTCGAGCATGCGGTCGGCCTCGTCGAGGATGAAGAAGCTTACCTTGCTGAGGTCTACATTGCCCAGAGAGATATGGGAGATGAGGCGGCCCGGGGTGGCGATGACTACATCGGCGCCCATGCGGAGGCTGCGCAACTCCTGATCGTAGCGGTTGCCGTCGTTGCCGCCGTATACGGCTACACTGCTCACGCCCTGCAGGTAATAGCCGAAGCCTTGCATCGCCTGGTCTATCTGCTGGGCGAGCTCGCGGGTTGGTGACATGATGACGCAGTTGATGGCGTCTTTCGGATAACCGCCGTCATCGAGCTTGCTCAATACTGGCAGCAGATAGGCTGCGGTTTTGCCGGTTCCGGTCTGGGCTACACCCAAGACATCGTGACCTTCTAATATCTCTGGAATGCACTTTTCCTGTACTGGAGTGCATGTGTCGAAGCGCATATCGTATAATGCGTCGAGCACGTTGTCGTTTAAATCTAATTCGTCGAAATACATTCTTTCTATAGTTTATAGTTTACGGTTTATAGTTTATAGGGGGCACGGCTGCTATAAACTATAAACTCTTAATTATTAATTGATAATTACCTCGGTGCCTTGCGGTAGCAGAAGTAGGCTACGATGGCGAAGAGGAAGTTTGGAAGCCACGCTGCCAGAACAGACGGGAAATTGGCCTGGATGGCGAAGGTGGCAGAAACCGTCTGCAGCATGATGTAGCCGAAACTCAGCGCAAGTCCAACGCCCAATGCTGCTCCCATGCCGCCCTTGCGCTTGCGGGCTGAGAGGGAGACACCGATGATGGTGAGGATGAACGAGGCGAAGGAAGAGGCGATGCGCTTGTGGTATTCTACCTCGTACTGCACTACGTTGCCCGAACCGCGGTTAATCTGCTTGGAGATGTAATCGCGGAGCTCAGGACTGGTGAAGGTTTCCTGCTGACCCTTGGAATAGACCAGGTCGGTAGGTTCCATCATGATGATGGTGTCCTTCTGCGCTCCGCTCGTAATATGCTCCTTCATGCCCTGGAGCTTGCGGATTTTCCAGTTGCTCAGTTTCCAGTGATACTTGCTGTCGGAAATGGTGTCGTACTGGATGTCCATCGCTGTAAGGTGGCTTACGAGTTTCTTGTCCTGGAACTTGTCGAGACAGAATCCGTAGCCGCGTTTCATGCTGTTGTCGTAATGCTGCATATAGGCAATCACTCCCTTGTCTACCTGCAGCTGTACATTCTCGGCACTGGTATTCTTCTTCTTGTTCTTGTACATCGTCTCGAAGTTCTGCCTGATGACGGTTCCGTGGGGAATGACGTAGGCTGAGAGCCCGAAGGAGAGGGCTGAGAGCAGCACGCAGGTAATCATGTATGGGCGAAGGAGACGCTTGAAGGATACTCCCGACGCCAGGATGGCGATGATTTCGGAATTGCTTGCCAGCTTGGTGGTGAAGAGAATGACCGCCACGAACACGAACAGCGCACTGAAGAGGTTGGCAAAATAGGGCACGAAGTTGGCGTAGTAATCGAAGATGATTGCGCGCGCCGGTGCATGGTGCTCTGTGAATTTTGACAGGTTCTCGTTGAAGTCGAAGACGATGGCGATGGAGATGATCAGGGCGATGGAGAAGAAATAGTAGCCCAGAAACTTCTTGATAATGTACCAGTCGAGCTTCTTGATGTACCTGAACGGGTTGAGAAACCTGAAGATGCGCAGGAACCGGAGCTTGTGAGCCAGCCAGCGCACAGCCCTGATGAGCCACCCGAACTTGCGGGAAGCCCATCGGCCGGTACGGTAGAGCCGGCGGTGTTTTCTTATTTTCTTAAAATCTTTCATGATGCTTGCTTACTTAAATTCTTCGGCCAAGCTGGTCGATGATGGAATTCTTCCATGCCACGAAATCGCCCTGCTCGATATGATGGCGGGCATCGGTCACGAGGCGCAGATAGAAAGAGAGGTTGTGGATGCTGGCTATCTGCATCGCCAGCAGCTCCTGGGCCTTGAAGAGGTGGTGGAGGTAGGCCTTCGTGGTTACGAGGTCGATGTCGCAGCCGTCTGGATCTACCGGACTGAAGTCTTTCTCCCACTTCTTGTTGCGCATGTTCATCGTGCCCTGATAGGTGAAGAGCATGGCGTTGCGGCCGTTACGGGTCGGCATTACGCAGTCGAACATGTCTACGCCGCGCTCGATGGCTTCGAGGATGTTCTGCGGGGTTCCTACGCCCATCAGATATCTCGGCTTGTCTTTCGGCAGGATTTCGTTCACTACTTCTATCATCTCATACATCACCTCGGTAGGTTCTCCTACGGCAAGTCCGCCGATGGCATTTCCGTCGGCTCCCTTGTCGGCAATGTATTTGGCTGCTTCGCGGCGCAGGTCCGGGAAGGTGCAGCCCTGAACGATAGGGAAGAGGCTCTGCTGATAGCCGTAGAGGGGCTCGGTTTCATTGAACCGCTTGATGCAGCGGTCTAGCCAGCGCTGGGTGAGCATGAGGCTGTTCTTGGCGTACTGGTAATCGCTCTGTCCCGGCGGGCATTCATCGAAGGCCATCATGATGTCGGCTCCGATGATGCGCTCGGTGTCCATCACATTTTCCGGTGTGAAGAAGTGCTTGCTGCCGTCGATGTGGGAGCGGAACTCGCAGCCTTCTTCCTTGAGCTTGCGGATGCCGGTGAGCGAGAAGACCTGGAAGCCGCCGCTGTCGGTGAGGATAGGACGGTCCCAGCCGTTGAACTTGTGCAATCCGCCTGCTGCCCTGATGACGTCAAGACCTGGGCGCAGGTAGAGGTGATAGGTGTTTCCGAGGATAATCTGTGCCATGACCTGCTTCTTGAGTTCCTCGAAGTGGACGCCCTTCACGCTTCCTACGGTTCCTACGGGCATGAAGATTGGGGTCTTGATCTGTCCGTGGTCGGTGGTGATGATGCCTGTACGCGCATCGCTCGCTTTATCTGTTACTTGTAATTCAAATTTCATTTCTATTCTTTTTTATCATTTTCCTCAATGCTGAAGTCTGTAGGGTTTTTCACCTTCTCGTCGGTCAGCGCGAACTGCCAGACGTCAGCCACGTTCTCTACATAGTGGAAGTCTACGCCCTTGAGATATTTCTCCGGTATTTCCTCTACGTTCTTCTGGTTCTCCCTGCACATCACGATGTGCTTGATTCCTGCCCGCTTGGCTGCCAGAATCTTCTCCTTGATTCCGCCTACCGGGAGCACTTTGCCGCGGAGGGTTATCTCGCCGGTCATGGCTGTGTTGGCACGTACCTTGCGCTGGGTGATGGCTGAGGCGATGCTGGTGGCGATGGTGATTCCGGCAGAAGGACCGTCTTTCGGGGTGGCTCCCTCAGGCACGTGGATGTGGATGTTCCACTGCTCGAAGATGCGGTAGTCTACCTGCAGCAGGTCGATGTGCGACTTGACGTATTCCAGTGCGATAATGGCTGATTCCTTCATCACGTCGCCCAGGTTTCCGGTCAGGGTAAGCTTGCCTGCCTTGCCCTTGCTGAGCGAGGTTTCGATGTAGAGGATTTCGCCGCCTACTGAGGTCCAGGCAAGTCCGGTTACCACTCCTGCATAGTCGTTGCCCTGGTAGATGTCGCGGTTGAACGGCGGATTGCCCAGCAGGTCTTTTACTTCGGCAGGGGTGATGGTGTAGTTCTTCAGCTCCTGGTCGCAGGCAAGTTTGTAAGCCATCTTTCTCAGACTCTTGTCAATCTGCTTCTTCAGCTGTCTTACGCCGCTCTCCCGGGTGTAGTGCTCGATGATGAATTCGAGGGCATTCTTGTTGAAGCTTACCTTCGGCGAAACCTTGTCGAGTCCGGTGCTTTCCAGCTCTTCCGGTACGAGGTGGCGCTTGGCAATCTCTGTCTTCTCTTCGGTGATGTAGCCGCCTACTTCTATCAGCTCCATACGGTCGAGGAGCGGACGCGGAATGACGCTCAGGTCATTGGCGGTGGCGATGAAGAGCACCTTGGAGAGGTCGTAATCCATATCGAGATAGTTGTCGTGGAAGGCATTGTTCTGTTCCGGGTCCAGCACTTCGAGCAGGGCTGATGCAGGGTCGCCGTTGAAATTGCTCTGCGCCACCTTGTCAATCTCGTCAAGGATGAATACCGGATTGCTGCTGCCTGCCTTCAGCATGTTCTTGATGATGCGGCCCGGCATGGCTCCCACATAGGTGCGGCGGTGACCGCGGATTTCGGCTTCATCGTGCAGACCGCCCAGCGACATGCGTACATACTTGCGCTTCATGGCTGCTGCGATGCTCTTGCCCAGACTGGTCTTTCCTACGCCCGGAGGACCGTAGAGGCAGAGGATAGGACTCTTGCCGCCGCCGTTCAGTGCTCTTACGGCGAGGAATTCCAGGATGCGCTCCTTCACATTCTCCATGCCGTAGTGGTCGTGGTTCAGAATGCGCTTGGCACGGGTCAGACTGAGGTCGTCCTGGGTGTAGGAGTTCCAAGGCAAATCTACCATGGTCTGCAGGAATCCTATCTGTATCGAATAGTCAGGACTCTGCGGGTTCAGGGTGTCGAGCTTGGCAATTTCTTTCTTGAAGATTTTGGCTGTCTCTTCGCTCCAGTTCTTCTTTTTCGCCTTCTCCAGAATCTCCTTCTTCTCCGGACTGGCGTTGCCTTCTCCCAGTTCTTCCCTGATGTTCTTAATCTGCTGCTTGAGGAAGTATTCCTTCTGCTGTTCATCGAGGTCGTAGTGGGTTTTGTTCTCAATCTCTGTCTGGATGCGTAGCAGATGGCGCACCTTGTTCAGGGATCTGATGGCAATCATGATGCGCTCGCTGAGATTTTCCTCTTTCAGCATCTTGATTTTATCCTCGATGGAGAAAGGGAGGAGGGAGCACATGAAGTTGCACTGCATGTGAATGCTCGAGAGTTCGTTGATGGCCTGGATGGCCTCATCAGTATAGTTGGCGTTTGATTTGATATAGTCTGTCGCTTCGTAATGGAAGTTCTCGTAGAGCATTCTGAAGAGTTCATCGTTGTTCTCGTCAGGCCATTTCTCCGGAAGACTTTTTACGTCAATTACTGTGTAAGGCTCTTTTTGAACGAGATGTTTCATCTGACATCTGCCCAGACCCTGGATGATGATGCTCATCTGCTCTGTGCCAGGCATCTTGATCACCTTGATGAGTTTGGCGAAGACACCTACAGGGTAGAGGTCTTCTTCGTAGGGCGATTCTGTATCTTTGTTCTTCTGACAGAATACGCAGAATATGGTGTCTGGTTTCTTTTCCAGCATCCGGACGAGATTCAGACTTTCCTTTCTGCCCACAACGATAGGGGTCATGTTGGTTGGGAAAACTACAATATCTCGCATGCAGAGGGTAGGGTACAAGCCTTCTTCCTGGTCTTCGATCAGGGTTTTCGGGTCGCCCTCGTAGTCTGCAATCATTTGTATTCGGGTACTTGTTCTTCTATTATCCATTTTGTTATGATTTCTATTTTCCGTGCAAAGGTACTCATTTTTTATGAAATATCGTGGAAGATGATAGATTATTTAATAATAAAATTGCTTTTTCTATATATTAGTACCCGTTTTTATAGATGTAAGTAGCTGCTTTTGCAGGTGGAAGTGGCAATTTCTGCTGCTTGCGATATAATAAATCGGCGGCGCATTCGTTTTCTTCTGTAAAGAGACAGAAGAATTTATGGGTAATTTTCGATTTAAACAGTTTGAGATAGAGCAAGACCGTTGTGCCATGAAAGTAGGAACTGACGGCGTTTTGCTGGGTGCATGGGCGCAAGGTGGCAGGCGGATTCTGGACATTGGTTCCGGAACGGGACTGATTTCGCTCATGATGGCGCAGCGTTTTCCTGAGGCTGAGGTCGTAGGGATTGATATGGATGCTGATGCCTGCGGACAGGCGAGGGAAAATGTGATGGCAAGTCCGTTTCGCGACAGGGTGGAAATAGAATGCTGCAGACTGCAGGATTTCGGGGGAGCTGGTGTTTCGAAAACTGCTGAGGCTTTGGAAACTGCTGAAGGTTTGAAGGCTGCCGGTGTTTTTGATGCGATAGTGAGCAATCCTCCGTTCTTTGTAGATAGCTTGAAAAATCCGGACAGTAAGAGGACGATGGCGAGACATGCGGACAGTCTTCCGTTCCGCGATTTGTTTGCGGGTGTAAAACGGCTGCTTTCTGATGACGGTATTTTCTCTGCAATTGTTCCCGTAGAAGTAGTGGAGCAGTTTGTTGCAGAGTCTTGTATATTAGGTTTTTATCTTATACGGAAGTGTGGCGTAAAGACGGTAGATCGCAAGCAGCCCAAGCGCTTTATGCTGAGTTTTGCCAAGCATCGCATTTTGCCTTATGAAGAGCATGTTGAAACGATGATGGATTCGCAGGGAAACCGATCGGAATGGTATAGGAAAATAACGGAAGAATTCTATCTTAGTGATTAATGAACTCAAGTTTCGCATATAAGCTCCACACGCCCTGAAAGGGCAGAAGCTCCTAGCCCAGGGCATCGCCCTGGGTAATTACGGCCACAAACTTGTCGCCCTGTAAGGGCAAAAGCTTTAAAATACTGGGCAATGTACAAAGCTTTTGCCCTTACAGGGCGTCTTGCTGATTGCCATTATACCCAGGGCGCTGCCCTGGGCTAGGAGCTTCTGCCCTTTCAGGGCGTATGGGGTGTGGCTTATGGCACACCCTCACTAATCACTACTCACTAATCATTATCTAAATCTAAAGGTTCAGCTTCTTCTGTACCAGTTTGCTGATAGCTTCTACTCTTTTGCTCTGGCGCTGGATGTCTTTATGAATATCATCGCGCACGGCATTGAAGTCGTTGAAGAAATCGGCAAAGGCAGACTGAATCATGTTCGGCTTGCGGTCGTTCTTGTTGGCAAACGGGTTCACCAGCATCTTGATTCCCTTTTCTTCCAGGTGAACATCAATCTCTGCACCCGTCATCACAGGGTCGCCATCATAATGGATTACGCCTGGCTGACTGCGGGTGATATGGAGCTTCTTGCAGCGGAACGACTTGATCTTCGAGTTCTTGTCCAACGTTTTGTTGAACATGTCGAAACTTACCTGAGGCGCCTCGATAACATCGAATGGTTCCATGATGACGACATCCATCAAACCGTCGCTCATGGATGCTTGAGGGGCAATATAGGCATTGTTGCCATACTGAGATGCGTTGGCACAGGAAATGAGGAACGCCTTATACTGCTTGGTGCCCGTCTCGTCCTCCAGCGTGTAAGTCTCAGGCTTATACTTCAATCCCTCGCGCAGGATATTTTCAGCATAAGTGATAGGACCACGCTTGCCGCTCTCGGCAAACTTCATGCTGACGAAAGCGTCAAAGCCCATGCCGCAGGTGCAGAAGAACGGGTGGTCGTTGATGACACCATAATCCAGATCTCTAATCTGGCATTGGTTGATGACCTCTATGCATTTCTTCAGGTTCATCGGGAGCAGCAGATGTCTTGCCAATCCGTTGCCCGAACCGCAAGGCAGAATGCCGAGGGCAGTATCGGAGTGAACCAGTGAGCGGGCCACCTCGTTGACGGTTCCGTCGCCACCAACCGCCACAACCACATCTACATGGTTGTTCTTCGCTTCGGTAGCAATTTCCGAAGCGTGCCCAGCTCTTTCAGTCATTCTTATCTCGTACTCAAAAAGCTCTTTGTCCAAAACAGAATCTATCAGACTGGGAACTGCCGCCTTGCTGGCTGTTCCTGAAATCGGATTCATGATGAAAAGTATCTTTTTCTTCATTATATAGTCAAGAGTTTGTAAAATTTAGGCTGCAAAAGTAATAAAAATACCCAAAATAACAAGAAATATCGATTAAAAAAACTATAAAAGTAAACTTTCTTATAAAAAAAGCCGTTTATTGAGTTCTTTTTTGTATCTTTGCACCCTGAAAGTTAGAAAAGTATAAAAAAAGAAAATAAAGTACACCTCTTAATAATGGGACAATTACAAGAAAGATACAAGAATTATCGTGAACCTCAGAAGTATATGGCTGCCGGTGTGTATCCATATTTCCGCGAGATCACAAGTAAGCAGATGACAGAAGTAACCGACATCGATGGTCATAAAATCCTGATGTTCGGTTCTAATGCTTATCAGGGTTTGACTAACGACCAGCGTGTTATTGATGCAGCAAAGGCTGCGCTCGACAAGTATGGTTCTGGTTGTGCAGGAAGTCGTTTCCTCAATGGTACGCTCGATTTGCACGTGCAGCTCGAAAAGGAGCTTGCTGAGTTTATGGGCAAGGATGAAACTTTGTGTTTCTCTACAGGATTCTCTGTAAACCAGGGTGTCTTGGCTTGCGTAGTAGGTCGTAACGACTATATTATCTGCGATGACCGCGACCACGCAAGTATCGTAGATGGCCGCCGCCTCTCATTCGCTACCCAGCTTCACTACAAGCACAACGATATGGAAGATTTGGAGCGCGTGCTCTCTAAACTCCCTGAGGAGGCTATCAAGCTCATCGTTGTTGACGGTGTGTTCTCTATGGAGGGCGACCTGGCTAACTTGCCTGAAATCGTTAAGCTCAAGCATAAGTACAACTGCTCTATCATGGTAGACGAGGCTCATGGTCTTGGCGTATTCGGCAAGCAGGGTCGTGGTGTATGCGACCACTTCGGTCTGACTGATGAGGTAGACCTCATCATGGGTACATTCTCTAAGAGTCTGGCTTCTATCGGCGGTTTCATCGCATCAGACAAGGATACTATCAACTTCCTCCGTCACAACTGCCGTACTTACATCTTCAGCGCCTCTAACACTCCAGCTGCCACAGCAGCAGCTCTCGAGGCACTCCACATCATTCAGAATGAGCCAGAGCGTTTCGAGAATCTCTGGGATGTAACCAACTATGCCTTGAAGCGTTTCCGCGAGGAAGGTTTCGAGATTGGCGAGACAGAGAGTCCTATCATTCCTCTCTACGTACGCGATGCTGAGAAGACATTCGTTGTTACCAAGATGGCTTACGATGCAGGTGTGTTCATCAACCCTGTTATTCCTCCAGCTTGTGCTCCTCAGGATACATTGGTACGTTTCGCACTCATGGCTACTCATACAAGAGAGCAGGTTGAGCAGGCTGTCCAGATCTTGAAGAAGATTTTCGTAGAAGAGGGAATCATCAAGTAAAATCAGATTTGCCGGTCTTCTCGGTTTTTACGGATTCGGGCAGCCGGTTTCTGATTTAAAAGTTCAGCAAGTATGGTTGCGGTTCTTTGCCGCTACTATATATATAATAAGGTATAAGGGCAATTCCGGATAGGGGTTGCCCTTATTTTGTACCCGGTTTTCAAGGATTTTGCATTTAAATGCATATTTTTTTGAAAAAAGTTAGGTAAAAATTTGGTGGAATCGAAAAAATGTAGTACCTTTGCACTCGCAATTCAGAAATGATGCTTAAAGCAATGCTTAATAGGTATCGTAGAGATGAGTAAGCGGGGTGTAGCGCAGTCCGGTAGCGCGCCTGTTTTGGGAACAGGTGGTCGCAGGTTCGAATCCTGTCGCCCCGACACAAGAAAGCTAAGAAGAGTCAAATCTTCTTAGCTTTTTTGCTATATATATAAAAAATTTTAATTTTATAGAATCATGATTATTACGATAGCGCGCCAGTGTGGATGTGGCGCTGTTCGCGTGGGCAAGCTGCTCGCCGAAAAGTATGGTATTCCTTTTTATACCCGTAAGAATTTGATGGAAATGGCTGAACAGAGAGGAGTGCTCGACGAGATGGAGGCTTTCTTCGATGAGCGGCCGGTAGATGAACTGCTCTTCTCGATGTCGTCGCTTGGCGAAACGCAGAGGGCGCTGACAGAAAAACCGCTCCATACACTTGCCGATATGATAGGCGATGAAGACTGTATCATCATCGGCCGTTGCGGCAACTATATCTTCCGCGAGCGCAAAGACCTGATTTCTGTTTTCCTGAGCGGCAATCTGGAGGCTCGCATCAAGGAGATTCAGGAGGAGAAGGGCTTTTCGTATGATGAGGCTGAGGAGTTTGTAGAGCACACCGAGGATTGCAGAGTGGCTTATCATAAGTATTATACAGGCCTTACCTGGGGAAATGCCGATGATTACGACATCTGTCTGGATACTGTGCGCCTGGGCGTAGAAGAGACGGCAAGCCTCATTGAGCAGTACGTTAGCTTGATATAAATTCAAAGTAATTCAACATGAAGTTTTTAATTCAATTTTTGATAATCATAGCGTTCTCCTTTGCTGGGGAATTGCTCCATTTTTTGCTGCCATTGCCTATTCCGGCAAGCATCTATGGCATTATCCTGCTCTTCCTTGCGCTGGAAACAAAACTGATCAAGGTGAAGCATATCCGCGAAACCAGCAGTTTCCTCATTGCCATCATGCCCGTGATGTTTATTCCGGCTGCCGTAGGACTGATTGATTCCTGGCAGGATATCGGCAATGCATGGTTCCAGTATATCGTAGTTACGGTGGTCAGCACCTTCGTCGTGATGGGTGCTTCGGGCTGGATTACGCAGTTGGTAATCAGAAAAGGAAAGGAGGCGAAGAAATGAACCAGTTGTTCCAGGATTCTGTCTTCTTCGGCGTTCTCATCAGTCTGGCAGCCTACGGCATAGGCATGCTGCTGAAGCTGAAGACGGGATGGTCGCTGATGAACCCGCTGCTCATCTCCATCATCCTCGTCATCATCACACTCCTGCTGACGGGTGTGGATTACAAGACCTATTCGGCGGGCGCCAACAGCATCAGCTATCTGCTCACACCAGCCACCATCTGTCTGGCTGTGCCACTTTATCAGCAGGTTGAGCTTCTGAAGAAGAATTATCGGGCTGTGCTGATCGGCATTGTTTCGGGCGTGCTGGCGAGTCTCTGCTCCGTGCTCATTCTCGCCCTCATCTTCCATTTCGACCATGCGTCCTACGTTACCTTCCTGCCTAAGAGCATCACTACCGCCATCGGTATCGGCGTTTCTGAGGAGTTGGGCGGTCATGTTTCGGTTTCGGTGGTTGTCATCATCGTAACGGGTGTGCTGGGCAACATCTTTGCCGAGAAGTTCCTGAAGCTTCTCTCCATCAAAGAGCCTATTGCCAAAGGTATTGCCATCGGCTGTTCTGCCCATGCGCTGGGTACGGCAAAGGCGATGGAAATGGGTACCATAGAGGGAGCCATGAGCAGTCTGAGCATCGTGGTTTGCGGTGTGATGACGGTTGTAGGCTCATCCATCTTTGCTCTGTTTATGTAGAGGAGATACAATAATATTTCCCTTTTTCCGTTTTTATAGATATGAAACGGAAAAAGGGATTTTTGTATATAATGGGTGTAGGGATGGCGATGAGCGCCCTGCTTGCCAGTTGTGCCGACGATGAGAGTTTCTCAACGTCGAGGGGAGATGTGCTCTCGTTTTCGGTAGATACGCTGAAGATGGACACCACCTTCTCGAATGTGCCTACGCCTACCCGAAGCTTCTGGGTTTACAACCGTACGGGCAAGGCTCTGCGCTGCCAGTCGGTGCGTCTGGAAAATGGTAACCAGAAGGGCTACCGGGTGAATGTTGACGGCTCTTATCTGGGCACCGAAGCGGGATTCCAGACGCAGAATGTGGAGATCAGGAAGGGTGACAGCATACGTGTGTTCGTAGAACTGACTTCGGCGATGCAGAACAGCGAAGAACCGCAGCTGGTGAGCGATAACCTGGTGTTTGCGCTGGAAAGCGGCGTGGAGCAGAAGGTGAACCTGAGGGCGTTTTCATGGGATGCGATGAAACTCAATTCGCTTGAGGTGAAGCAGGACCAGCTGCTGGAGAGCACGCTGCCGGTAGTGGTTTATGGCGGTATCAGGGTTGATGAGGCGGCTACGCTGACCATTGCTCCGGGCACCCAACTCTATTTCCACGAGAATGCGGGCTTGCAGGTGTTCGGGTCGCTGAAGATTGAGGGCGAAAAAGACAGGGAAGTGGTGATGCGGGGCGACCGACTGGACTACATGTTCGATTATCTGCCTTATGACCGCACACCGGGACAATGGCAGGGAATCAGACTGATGTCTTCGGCTCATGACTGCAGGATTTCGTTTGCTGATATTCATAGTGCCTACGATGCTGTGATGGTAGAAGCGGGCGATGCTACGAAGCAGAAACTGCTCATCGAGAATGCTACGATTCATAACAGTCAGGGCTACGGTGTGAGGATTGATTCTGCCAAGGTGCAGATTTATAACTCGCAGATAACCAACTGTCTGAACCATCCGCTCTATGTTGAGGGTGGCGATGTTGAGGTAAACGGCTGCACCATAGCCCAGTTCTATCCGTTTGACGGGCGCCGCGAGTCTGCCATCGGTTTTGCCTCTCCGCTGCCTCGTTTCGAGGTGAGAAATTCGCTCGTAACGGGCTATCATGATGATGAGGTGGTCTGGGAGGCTCCGAAAGAGGAGGATGCCTTCAATTTCCTCTTCGACCATTGTGTGTTGCGCACGGAGAAGCTGGAGACGGACGACAGTCTGAAGTTCACCCATGTGGTTTATGAGGACATCAAGGATACGACGGTGTTTGCCGAGAAGCATTTCCGCCTTTTCGACACCGACAATCTGAAGTATAATTTCCATCTGCGCAAGGAGTCGGCAGCAATAGGTAAGGCAGATGCCGAAACCCTACCTGCAACCGACCGTGATGGTTTGCCGAGAAAGAAAGAGCAGCCTGCCGCAGGATGCTTTGAGTATAAGGAGGAATAATGAAGAGGATGTGTCGTAAGAATCTTCTAAGGGTATAAGATAAGGCACGGATTACACGGATTTTTTATGAGATTATAATCGCTTAGATTAGAAACATAAATCCGTGTAATCCGTGCCTTAAAACTGCAGAGGGCAAGCTTTATGCCACACCCTTTCTGTTTCTTATTCCTTCATGTTCGAATCTACGAAGCAGAAGGGGAGAAGGTCTTTGATGCTGTCGAAGCAGTAGGTTCCGTTCTCGCCATAGAGCAGGATGCGTACGGGGCGCTGGTAGCGGTCTTCCATCTCCAGTATCACCTGGCGGCAGGCTCCGCATGGCGAGATAGGCGACTTGAGGAAACCATTCACGTTTCTCGCTGCTATGGCGAGCGTCAGGATAGGCTGGTCGGGATAGTTGCTCTGGGCACCGAAGATGGCGCTGCGCTCGGCACAGAGTCCCGACGGGAAGGCGGCGTTCTCCTGGTTGGCTCCAATCACTATTCTGCCGTCGCCCAAGAGCAGGGCTGCTCCCACATAGAAGTGGCTGTAGTTAGCATACGCATTGCTGGTGGCAGCCTTCGCCCTGTTTACGAGCTCCTGCTCCTGCTGGCTCAACTCTGAGAGCTGAACCACCATGTATCTGATGTTTAGGTTTTGCTCTTTCATAGATATAATGTTTTTATGATTTCTTTATTTCGTGTAGAAGTCGATGATGTCCTGCAGCGCCTTCTTGCATACAGCACAGAATTCCGGCGTTTCGTTGATGCGCATACGGCAGTCCTGCACACCGCGGTAAACGCCCTTCAAACTGTATCCGGCACCTTCGAAGACACCCACCTTGCTCACCGCCTCCTTCTCTTTCTTTGAGAGCGGAGTAGGAATCTTGGTCTTCTTGTCTATCATGTTCTCCCATTTTCCGTGGAAATCGGCAAGGGTAGTGATGTTCTTCTCCCAAGGCTCTACATCGTGAGGATACATCGGTATCTGCTCCTGCTCGTAGGCGTATTCATCGGCAAGTCCGGCAAAGGAATGACCAAACTCATGCACCACTACCGGCTTGAACCATTTCTGGTGGCAGGTGGTGAGATTGTATGAATTGAGGATGCCGCCACCGCCATACTTATCCGAATTTACCAGCACGATGATGTGCTCGTATGGGGTACCTGCCAGCCAGTTGTGCAGGTCTTTGAGATGCAGGGTGGTAAGGTAGCGGTCGCTGTAGAAGGTGTCGAAATGAGAGCTGAGGGCGGTCTCGTGCCAGATGCCCTGGGCTGGGATGCTAGGTCCGCTCTGCTTGGATGGCGATTTTACGGCCACGATGTTGAAGCGGTCTCTCATGCTCTTGAAGGGTTCGTGGGCGAAGATGGCCTCTGTAGCCTCCTGCGCATCTTTCAGGAAGACAGGCATCTCTGCATCGGTATAGCCTTCAGCCACGTATGCGATGTGGATGCATCGGGTGGTGTCGGCAGCCTGCTGCAGGGTGACGTATGGGGTAGGCTTGTTGCCTTTCTGATGAATCAGAATGTCTTTCGGTGCTACCTGGTGGGTGAGCGTGGTGGTTATCTCGCGGCGGTTGTTGCGCAGGTCGAGGGTGATGTCTACGGTATCTTTCGGCATCGGAACGAGGAATACGTTCTCGAAACTCTGCGTGTTCTTCTCTGCCTCTGGATAGGAGAGCCATTCCTGGAAGAGGGTGGAGAAGGAGTTGCGGTAGATGATTTTGCCCGAGCGGTGGTCGCGTACGGTTATCTGTCCGTTGCCCTCTACCGGGAGTTCGGCCAGTCGCTGCCGTTTGCCGTACCAGCGTGGCATTACGTTGAGTTCGTCTACGGCTATCATCTGCTGCTTCTGGTTGCCGGCAAAGGTATAGTCTATCCGCAGCGTCTTGTCTGTGAAATAGTCGTCAAAGTTCTGCGCCTTTATTGTGCCGGGCGCCATCAGCATCGCCATGGCGGCGAGGGATAATATCATTCTCTTCATTGTATTTTCATTTAAAATTCACATTCACATTTCAATTATCTCATTCAAGTTTCGCAAGTGAGGGAATTGATTGAAGTTAAAGAAGTTATCACTCCCTACGGTCGTTCGGGAAGTGAAGAGACAATAGTCTTCTTTCGTAAAACGTAGGACATTTGTCCCTTAACTTCCCTCTAACTTCCCTAACTTCACTTAACTTCCCCACATACGAAAGTTCAGTTATCTCACCCTCAGCCTTGTTCCTACGCTTACCGGGATGTTAGGGTCGAGATGGTTCATCTTGTAGAGTTTCTCCAGTCGGATGCCATACTTCTGCGAGATGGCGTACATGCTTTCGCCCGGCTGTATCACGTGAGGGCGCTTCTTATACTGCTTAGGTGCCTTGGAGCGTTTCTTCTTCAGATAGATGATGTCGCCTTTGTGCAGCACGGCGTGCTTGTCGCGCTCGTTGTAGCGAGCCAGTTTGCGCCAGCTGATGCCCACCTCCTTGCCTATGCTCTTGAAGGTGTCGCCTTCGCGGGCATGGAGATAGTAATTCTTGTTGAAGATATGGATAGGGTGCAGCAATCCTTCGGCGTTTACAGGCTGGTCGGTACCGCTGTGGGTAGCCATGAAGCGGTCGTAGCGCTTGGCCTTGTCATACTGGTTGAGCTTGTAGAGCTCTATGATCTGTATCAGCTTGCTGGCATACTGCGGGTTGGTGGCGTAGCCGCAGGCTTTCAGTCCGCGAGCCCATCCCTTGTAGTCGTGCTGCGAGAGTTCGAAGAGGCGTGCGTAGCGTGGCTGGCGCGCCAGAAACTTGCTGTGGTCTTCGTAGCTGTCTCTTGCGTCCTGGTATACGCGGAAGCATTCGCCCCGGGCATCATCGTCGTGGTACTGGGTGGGTCCCGTCCAGTTGTGACATTTTATGCCGAAGTGGTTGTTGCCCTGACGTACGAGGTCACTCCTTCCTGCCGCACTCTCAAACAGTCCCTGTGCTAGGGTGATGCTGGCTGGAATGCGGTAACGGAGCATCTGCTCGATGGCAAGATCCTTATACTGGTTGATATATGTCTGATAGGCCTGGTTCCACTTCAGCTGTGCGCCCATCGGGAGGCAGCAGAGCAGAGCGAGCCCTAAAATGTTTGCTTTTAGATGATTCATTTTGCAAAAATATAAAAAAAAACGGATAAATCGCGGTTTATTACAAAATTTTTAATATCTTTGCACAAAATATTGCATATTGAACTTTCGCATGTGGCTTAAGTACGGGCTGAAGGCCCAAAAGCTCCAGAAGCAGCACGCCCTGAAAGGGCAGAAGCTCCTAGCCCAGGGCATCGCCCTGGGTATAATAGCAATCAGCAAGGCGCCCTGTAAGGGCAAAAGCCTTATGTTTTGCCTGGAGTTTTAAAGCTTTTGCCCTTACAGGGCGACAGGTTTGCGTCCGTAATAACCCAGGGCGATGCCCTGGGCTAAGAGCTTCTGCCCTTTCAGGGCGTGTGGGGGTAAAACTTGCGAAAGTTCAGTGACATACAAATGCAGGGAGCTATCTGTCTCTTCTGAGAGAAACTGACTTGTTTTGTAGAAATAATGATTTTAATAATGAAAACTCGTACAAAAGTAATTATAGCTATCGGCTCTAACAGAAATCAGGAGGAGAATGTGTTGAAGGCGCATGAACATCTGAGTTGTATGTTCAGGAACAGCCTTTTCGGTCCGCGCATGTGGACTGAGCCTATCGGGCTGGAGAATTCAGACAAGTTCCTGAATCAGGTGATGTTGGGGGAGACCATCTGCTCTAAGAAGTCTGTGCTTGCTGCGCTGCGGAGTGTGGAGCAGAGATGTGGACGCAGAATCCGTGGTCCTTACAGGAAGGTAGATGTTCCGCTGGATCTCGACCTTCTGCTCTATGGCGATGAGAAATTGCACGAGAGCGAGTGGGAGCGTGATTATATTCAGAGTTCTATCAGCTACCTCGAAGAGAAGGATGCTAAGAGGGATAGGAAATATTTAAGATAAGAAAATCCGTGTAATCCGTGCATGAAAAAATAAACGGGAAACCCGAATCTGGTATGTAGATTTACAATACCGGATTCGGGTTTTCTGTTGTAAGATTGAGTTCTATCACTCTTCCTTCTTTCAGCGACTTCTGCACGTTGATGATGCGCTGGTTGCTGCTGCCCCTGAAGAAGAGGTCTTCATCGCGCAATTCCTGTACGAAGGGACCGTCTACCAATACATCGATTTGGCGGAGGAGTTCCAGCTGCTCGGGATTCTTCACGAGGTTTTCGAAGAGATAGCCCGTAAAGCACCAGATGCTCTTGCTGCTCTGCTCCCTGATGGCGCGCGCCAGCTCGGCAAAGCCCTTTGCCTGAAACATAGGGTCGCCGCCCGAGAAGGTGACGTTGGCGAAGGGATCGCTCATGATTTCCTTCATCAGCTCGTCGGTAGAGGTCATCGTGCCGTGGCTGATGTCCCACGACTGCGGATTATGGCAGCCCGGACAATGGTTGGGGCATCCCGCACAATAAATGGATGTGCGGAAGCCCGGACCGTCTACCATCGTATCATGTACGATGCTTAATACGCTAATCATTAATCACTAATAATTAATCACTACTTTTTTCCTCCGATATGGGTTACTCGGTCGTGGAGCTCGGCAAGCTTGCCGCTGTTCCAGCGGTCTGTAGTACCTACCAGATAACCGGTGATGCGCTGCAGCTTGTCTATGTGGTGGCTGCCGCACTTAGGACAAACCTCGAGGTGGGCGTCAGCATTCTCGTAGCCGCAGTCGAGACAGCGGTTGCGGTTGTGGTTTACTGAGCCGTAACCCATGTTGTACTTATCCATCATGTCTACCACGCTCTCGATAACAGAAGGGTTGTGGGTAGCATCGCCGTCAATCTCTACATAGAAGATGTGGCCGCCACGGGTCAGGTCGTGGTATGGAGCCTCGACCTGTGCCTTCTTCAGGGCTGTACACTTATAGTATACAGGCACGTGGTTAGAGTTGGTATAATAGTCGCGGTCTGTAACGCCAGGGATGACGCCAAACTGCTTTCTGTCCTTCTTAGTGAACTTACCGCTCAATCCCTCGGCTGGAGTAGCCAGGATAGAGTAGTTGTGATGATACTGCTCGCTGAACTCATTGGCACGGTCGCGCATGTAGGTAACAATCTTCAGTCCCAGCTCCTGTGCCTTCTCGCTCTCGCCGTGGTGCTTGCCGATGAGGGCAACCAGGCATTCTGCCAATCCGATGAAGCCGATACCCAGGGTTCCGTGGTTGATGACGCTCTCGATGGTCTCTTCCGGCTTCAGGTTTTCTGCGCCTACCCAGAGATACTTCATGAGCAGAGGGAACTGCTTGGCCATCGCCGTCTTCTGGAACTGGAAGCGCTCGTCGAGCTGCTTGGCTGTGATGTCGAGGATATTGTCGAGCTTGGCAAAGAACATGTCGATGCGCTGCTTTTCGTTTTCGATGCCCATGCACTCGATGGCGAGCTTCACGATGTTGATGGTAGAGAAACTCAGGTTACCGCGGGCGATGCTGGTCTTCTCGCCCCAGCGGTCTTCGAACACGCGGGTACGGCAGCCCATGGTTGCAATCTCCCACTTGTAGCGCTCCGGATCATCAGCACGCCACTTCTCGTTCTGGTTGAAGGTGGCGTCGAGGTTCAGGAAGTTAGGGAAGAAACGGCGGGCTGTTACCTTGCACGCCAGCTTGTAGAGGTCGTAGTTTCTGTCCTCAGGCAGATAGTTTACGCCTCTCTTCTTCTTCCATATCTGGATAGGGAAGATGGCTGTTTCGCCATTGCCTACGCCCTGATAGGTGCTCTGCAGGATTTCGCGCATGATGCAGCGGCCCTCGGCGCTGGTATCGGTACCGTAGTTGATGCTTGAGAATACTACCTGGTTACCGCCGCGGCTGTGGATGGTGTTCATGTTGTGGATGAATGCCTCCATCGCCTGATGCACGCGGTTCACGGTCTTGTTGATGGCGTGCTGCTCCAGGCGTTCGCGGCCCTGCAGTCCGTCGAGCGGTTTCTCTATGTAGTCGTCGATAGGCGCATCATAGAGGTTGCTCAGGTCTTCGCCTGTCAGCTTCTCCAGGTTCTTCACCTCTTCCTGGTACGACATGCGTACGTATGGAGCCAGATAGAAGTCGAAGGCTGGGATGGCCTGACCGCCGTGCATCTCGTTCTGGCAGGTCTCGAGAGAGATACAAGCCAGCACGGCTGCGGTCTCGATGCGCTTGGCAGGACGGCTTGAACCGTGACCGGCTGTGAATCCGTGGTTCAGAATCACGTCGAGCGGATGCTGCACGCAGGTGAGACTCTTGGTTGGGTAATAGTCCTTATCGTGAATATGTATATAGTTGTGCATGACGGCGTCGCGTACATCCTCAGAGAGGAGGTAGTCGTCGACGAATGGTTTAGTGGTTTCTGAAGCGAACTTCATCATCATGCCGGCTGGTGTGTCGGCATTCATGTTGGCGTTTTCGCGGGTGATGTCGTTGTTCTTGGCATTGACGATGCTCATGAACACGTCGCGTGTCTTCGCCTTGCGGGCGATGTTACGCTGGTTACGGTATGCGATATACTTCTGGGCAACATCTTTGCGGGCACTCTTCATGAGTTCCAGCTCGATGGCGTCCTGAATGGCCTCAACGCTCATCTGGCTCTTGCCGCGATAAGAGATGTGGTCGGTTATCTGCTCGATAAGAGTGGTATCTTCACCCTTGTCGGTATGCAACATGGCCTTGCGAATGGCTGCCATTATTTTCTGTTCGTTGAATCCAACGATGCGTCCGTCACGCTTTACTACTGTCTGGATCATTTTAGTATTACTTTTACGATTGATGTTTAAATTACTTAGTATTAAGTCATTATGACTTGAAGAGGTAGATATGTACCTCCTTTTGACATTGCAAAGATATAAAATATTTCTGAAAGTAATTACTTTTGGACAACTTTTTTATAGTTAAAAAATATTAAGTCGCTGATAATCAGGCGAAAACGAAAAAGTTTTGGAAAACTTTGACAAATTTTCGTTTTCCGAAACGATTAAGTTGTTATCTATCAGCATGTTGCGCATTTTGTGCGCTTGTGTGCGTTTTCCCCTTGTTGTCTGTGCTTTGTGACAGAATGGAGAAAGCAAATCGCCGCAACGCCCGTGTATAGGGCATTGCGGCGATTCGGGGGTGATTATTTTGCTTGTCGCTTATAGTCGAGCGCAGCTCCGATGGCGGTGCAGAATTCCGAGTATTTCGGTATTCTGAACCTCACTCCGTAGAGTTTCTCCATGGCTGGGAACACCTCGCGGCATTGCGGCAGCAGGGTGAGGTTGCCGATGAGCACGAAATCCTTGATGCCCGATTCGAGCGATGAGAGGATGGTAGCCGAACCTATCGACTGCAGTACCATCCAGATGAGTCCCATGGCGATGTCTTCACGCGAAGCGTTGGCCTTGGCGTTGCTGAAGAGCGATGCGGTGGCGTTCATCGGGAGTCCGGGCAGAGGCTTGGCGCTGATGTCGCCTATCAGCAGGTTTATCTTGCTCACGTCGCCGTCTTTGGCGAGTTTGATGATCTGCTTGATGTCATCGGTCTTGAGCATGATGCGGCTCAGTCCTGCCAGGGTTCCGCCGCCTATGCCGATGCCTCCGATGTGCCTTATCTCGTTGTCATCGCATTTTACGAGCGATGTACCGGTTCCCATGCTCACCACGATCATGCGGTCGAGCTTGCTCTCGTATCGGGCGCCCAGTCCGTCGGCCACGAACTCCTCGCTCTTCGAGGTAGGCAGTCCGTAGATGGGCTCGTCGATATAGGCAGAACCTACGCCTGTGAGCATCACCTGTTCTACATCGCTCAGCGCAATCTTGTTGTCGTGAAGATACTTGCCGAAGGCTCCGTAGAGCGAGGTGATAGGGTCGGTGGCCTTGATGCGGATGGGGCTTACCACCACGCCGCTATCATCGATGCCCACAATCTTGGTCGTAGAGATGCCTACGTCGATTCCTATAACAATCTTTTTCATTCCTTTATATATATAATAATGTGTATTTTCGCAGATGATGCCCCTCTAGAGCACGCCCATCTTGCAGAAGGTGATGAGCACGGCGTAGCCCACTATCATGCTCAGGATGCCCACCGTGAGTCCTGCCTTCACCATGTCGGTCTGCTGGATGAGGCCGGTAGAGTAGGCGATGGCGTTAGGAGGGGTTGAGATAGGCAGCGACATGGCGCAGCTGGCCGATACTGCTACTCCGATGAGGATGGTAGAGGTGCCGCCGATGGTGTTGAGCTTGTCGCCCATGCCGGCACATACCACCGTGAGGATAGGGATGAGCAGGGCGGCGGTGGCGGTGTTGGAGATGAAGTTACTCAGGATGAAGCATACCAGTCCGGATACGGTCATGATGACCAGCGGATTGAATTCTGCAAACGGAATGCTCTTTACGGCTGCCTCGGCCAGACCGGTGTCGTTCATCGCCAATCCGAGGGCGAATCCGCCTGCCACCATCCAGATGACAGCCCAGTCAATCTCCTTCAGGTCCTTGGCTGTAACCACTCCCGTAAGGGCGAATATGGCGATAGGGAGCATGGCCACGGTGTTGGCGTTGATGCCCAGCTGCTTGCCGAATATCCAGAGCACGATGGTTGCGAGGAAGGTGACGGCCACTACCGTGGTGCGCCAGTTGTGCTGCATGTTGCCCTCGATGTTGAGCTCGATGGTCTTGGCAGAGAACGGGAACATCTTGCGTATGATGACCCATGCTATCAGGAGCATGATGAGCACCATAGGAGCCATGATCAGCATCCAGTCGCCGAAGCTGAGACCCAGGTTGAGTCCTGCAGGGTCGTTCAATACCTTGAAGGCGAAGGCGTTAGGCGGGGTTCCGATAGGGGTTCCCATACCGCCCAGGTTGGCTCCGATAGGTATGGCCATGGTGAGCGCCACGCGGCCCTTGCCCGAAGGTGGCAATGATTTGAACACCGGTGTGAGGAAGGTGAGCATCATGGCGGCGGTGGCTGTATTTGAGATGAACATCGAGAAGATGCCGGTGATGAGCATGAAGCCCAGCAGCACGTTCTCAGAACGCTTGCCGAATGGCGCAATCAGGGTCTTCGCCATCATCACGTCGAGTCCGCTCTTGGTAGCGGCTATGGCGAGTACGAAACCGCCCAGGAAGAGGATGATGGTAGGGTCGGCGAAGCACGCCATCACACCCTGATAGTCGAGCAGCTTGCCCATCTCAGCCTCCGAGCCTTGCATGATCTTAAAGGCGGAGTCGCTGGCGAAGAACAGCAGCACGAAGATGATCACTACGCTGGTTGCCCATGCCGGTATGGTCTCGGTGAGCCAGAGCATCACGGCCATGACGAAGATGGCGATGACGCGCTGCTGCACGATGGTTAGCCCCTCGATGCCGAAGCTGTCGATGGGCAGGTTCCAGACGATAACGGTAAGCAGAGCCGTTATGAGAAACAGCAATGCTTTCTTGCGATTAAAATCGCCATTCAATACTTTCTTTACAGTTTCTTGCATTATCTTTCTGTCTTAAGAATTATTTTCTTGCAAAAATACGTGTTTTTTTTGTATTTAGCAAGTTTTTTTGCAGAAATAGTGAAAAAAATGCCGAAAAATGTTGTTGTTTCAAGAAAAAATGCTATATTTGCAGTGGATTTACCGATAACGGCTATCGGTGATGCCGAAAACTTGGAGCACCCGGAAGGGTGATTCAGCGAACCTGATAATGTCTAATCAATTAAAAGGAGATAAGGAAATGAACAAGTCTGTAGTATTTATTATCATCCTGCTCGTGATAGTTCTCTCTATCATCGTATCGCAGTACTTCCACAAGCGCCACCATGAATATAAGATGGCAGACATCGAGAAGGCTATCCGCAAGGCTTATCCTAAGGGTGTAGGCTCGATAAGCAAGGAAGAACTGGTAACAGCTGTGAAGAAATACTTCCACTGTTCGGAGAAGGAGGCTCATTATATAATAGGTGTAGCCCGCCGCAAGAAGCTGGTTGATATCGCTGCAGAATATGTTACCATCATGTTTTGAAATGAGATAAAAGCTTTAAATACGCTTTAGCCGTGAGGCTAGGATTGGATTTAGAAAAAGTATTATTTCTTTGAGGCACAAAGGATTGTTAGCGACATGCTGATTTTGTAAGGGGTTATGTGGGTTAGCATGTTGTATTCTGGACGTCTGGTATGGTACATTGCGTAAATAATTTAACTGCCAGACAAAGTTTACCCTCCCTAGGACTTTTTAAGACCTGGGGAGGGTTTTACTTTTTCAGGCTCAGCACCTTTTTAATACAGAACTTTCGCAAGTAAGGGAATTGATTGAAGTTAAAGAAGTTATCACTCCCTACGGTCGTTCGGGAAGTTAAGAGACAATAGTCTTCTAGCTTAAACATAGGACATTTGTCCCTTAACTTCCCTCTAACTTCCCTAACTTCCCTTAACTTCCCATATGCGAAAGTTCTGTTCCTTATTCAAGTCCATCGCCGCCGGTTCCGCCAGTAGAATCGCCGCCCGATGGGGTGTCGCCTCCGGATGGATTATCGCCTCCGGATGGATTATCGTCGTCGGATGGGGTAGTAGGAGGCGTATCGGTAGAGGTAACCTGCTTCACCACCTTGCCGTTTCGGTCGTAGCAGGTGATGTTGACGGAGGTCTCTTCGAGTTCCTTCTTGATGTCGGGGTTAGGCACGAAGATGATGTATCGGCGGGTGATGAGGTTGGCGCTCACCTTGTTCACATCCTCTACGGCGGTAGAGTTAAGACCGAATCGGAGGCTGCCCAGTCCTGGTACAGCTACGCTGTGGCCCTCGGTGGCCCATGCAGCAATCACTTCGCCGATGGCCGACCATCCGGCGTTGATCACCGCCTTAGGCAATCCGCTGCGCACGGCAGCTTCTTCTATCACCTTCGTGGCGTTGAGCTGGCTGTAGAGTTCAGCCTGCATCACGAATGCCCACTTTTGCTTACCTTTTTCGAACGCTACGTTGCGCTCAATAGCTTTTACTTTAATACCCATAATTCAAATCGTTTTTTTTAATGGTTAAACAAATCAGTTTACTTTTCCCTTCGGCCGGTTACCGTTGGTTCTGCCCCTTCGAGCCTACATGCAGCTGGTAACGCCGAGTGTGGTGCCTACGGCAGTAAGTACAGCGATAATCACCTGCAAGATAGTTTTCCAAACTTCCTTTTTCATTTTCTTTTTTCCTTTCTTTTTTAATGGTTCAACAATCAGTTTTTTCTAGTGGTTCATCGGTCAGCTTCCTTAAGTTACTCATCGGCATCGGTGTGCACTCCCCGGTAGCCTCTCAGTTTTTTTTAGTGGTTAATTCAGCCTATCTTTGAATGACAATGCAAAGATACAACATTTTTCTCTGAAAAACAATAGTTGTCCCGAATCACGTGCATCCTTGTCCCGAATCACGAGCATTCCTTCCTCATTAATCATGTATTTGCTTGACGCCACACGCCCTGAAAGGGCAGAAGCTCCTAGCCCAGGGCAACGCCCTGGGTTTTAAGGATGTAGCCAATACGCCCTGTAAGGGCAAAAGCTTTATATTTTTTGCTTGAGGTTTTAAAGCTTTTGCCCTTACAGGGCGCCGGGATTGCGTCAATAGCTACCCAGGGCGTTGCCCTGGGCTAGGAGCTTCTGCCCTTTCAGGGCGTGTCCCAACGTACCCCCAACTGCGTCCTGATGCAGTCGGCGCTACGTCCCGACGTATCGCCATCTGCGTCGGGACGCAGATGGTGGTGCGTCGCCACGCAGTTTTGGGGGCATCGGGCGCACAGTTACTTGCTATGTGGGTTAGCTGGTGGATAGGAGGAAAGGCAAAAATGTGAATGTGAATGTGAATTTGAAATGTTTTTCAATGTTACCTGAAGGAGAAGCGTATAATCGTGTTTAAGTAATAGTAGCCATTATAATAGGTTCATATTATATATATAATAAGGTACGCGCGCGAGGACTGAATTTCATTCACAATATCCAATAAAAGAAATGGATGGAACAACCCGATACATTGATTTACATTTCAAATTCACATTCACATTCACATTTTGTTTTGATGGTTTTATGAAAAAAAGACAATTTGGTAAAAATAATTTTGAATTTATTTGTTTATTCGGGGAAAAAGTGTTACTTTTGTAGTTGCTATGGAAAATAACTTTCATGGTACAACTTAAATCGCAAGCCAATGACTGGACGTATCAAAAACAGCACAGAAAAGACTTCTTTTGTTGTCTTCAAGTATGATTTCTGCAAAAGCCGGAATCTTTCAAGTATCGAGGGTACTCTACCCTTGGATTTTCTCGAAATGTCATCGCCTGAAAAATATCAGGAATGTCAGACTGGTTTCGAGAAGGTAATGGACAGTTTGCTGAAAAGCAAGAAAATGACTTTGGTGGAATCACGGAAGAATGAGGAAGACGTTATTCACGACAACCGAATATTGGGATTTCGCGAAGGTGTGGCTGTGCTGGATGTATGCGCAGACAAAAAAGAATTTTATTGGAGTAACTTTAAGGAGAATGAAATTCACAACCAGCCTTTCTGTAAGGTAATCATTGATAATCGCCCCAACAGAGGTTTCCTTTTTGTGGAAGAATCTAGAATCTTCGGCGGCAAAAGGGGACAGGACAAGGTGGTGGCTATTCTGCGTGATAATATCAACAGGGTGGCTAATCAATATGGCTGGAATATGGTGATTTCTGCCAAGTTGCCACCTGGTGATTTCTTTGATGCCGTGGCTGAAAGAATCAAGGCTGGCTGCAGGCCAAGGGCTGTGGTGTTTTCTTTTCCTCGCCATCAGTCTCTCAGCGATGCGCCATATTCCTTTGTCATGCAATTACAGCTGCAGCAATCCTTTATGGAGTGTCTCAATGCCAGTAAGTTTCAAGTACAATATGGTACAGATAAAGGTGAGCAGTTGCGCTTGGACAAGGCAAACAGAGACATTGCCATGTTGGTGAACCTGTGCAGTAAAGAAGATTACGGCATCAAGGTATATTATTGGAAAGGTCCGTGCACCTCTTCCCGTTCGCTGAAACGAACCAAGGTGAAAATCTCCGATGTTGAGATTGTTGCTCTGGTTAATGGAGATGCTGTCTGTTGCGATTGTCATGGAGATTCTCGGTTTGCTTTGATCAATTCTCTTGATGTGATTCTTGATGATTTAAATGGTTACGACGATGAGGTTATTTAAGATGAAGACCAGACAGATGGTAGATAGATCTTTTTCGCAACACATGATTTATCAGGTTTTCAGAGCCATCACCCATGATATCTTCAATGACAAGACGTGGTTTCCTACGTCCAGATGTTCATGCGAGGATGTTTTTTATGAGGTATTCTGCATCGTAGACAAAATGATGTTTTCGCATACCGATACCGAGAGCCGCCTTGCCTTTGTGGAAGGAATAGGGCAATATGAGAAAAACTATGTTGACGAGGATGGGTATGCTACAGCTCAGGAAGAGCGGCAGAGAATCGTATTTGTCATCCTGTATATGGCAGCTGTGATACTTCAGATGATGCCTTTGGAGTCGAAAGTGTTTCAATTTTGCTCAATGATTATGGGGCAATGGAGAGGCTACGTAACTCAGGAGTTTTCACAGCGGTGCCTCGGAGCAGTCGTGAAGAACCATGAGGTGGTTGAGCGGCTGGCAGCCAATATCGGTTATTATGGCGAGGATGGTTTCTTCGTTTCATCTCAGATTAATGAACTGATGCGCCAGAACAATGATGAAGATTATCTGCACGGATTCGAGCCTGAACAGAAGAGAACATTAGAATTGGAAGTGACAGACGAGGAGCATCAGGAAAACGGCGGGCAGGAAAAAACGGAAGAAGATAATGAGAAGGAATGGGGCGACTTGAGCCAGGGAGAAAGAGTAAAGCGAGCCTTGCAGAAGATGATAGACGAGAAGGTTATTCCTTTGAAGAAAGACTATGCCCTGATTATGGAGGCGCTCTCTGAAATCAAAGATTTTGATGGCAAATTTGATAATGGCGCATCTTTCTGCAAGTATCTTACAGAGCAGCTGAAAATGCCTTCCGACCTGACCAATGCCAGTGTCATCTCCAAGCGTTTCTCCAAAATGCGTGGCGAATTTCCCAACTGGAGTTTTGATGATGTAAGAGATCCTAACGCCCGGGAGGAACTCAACAATATCGCTAAACGTTTTGTTGCCATCTACCGTAAGGGACAGTAGGTTCTACGTTTAATATCAGAATAGGTTTAATAAACAAATTAGGATATGAAGTATTTTGTAAAAATATCAGTCTTACTACTGTTGGTAGTCTTGGCTTTTTGTGCGTGTGACAACAGCAATGAAAATGGTGAAGTTATTCAGCCAAATCCACAGTCATCGAAATCTGTCGTCAATTATACTGGCGAAGTAGAGTCTGTGGTGGATGCGCCACAAATTCGTGAGGATATAGAGCAGGATTTGAAGGCAAACCCTCCTTTTGGAGGAAGCAAGAAATATCAGTTTATCATAAAAAAATACTCGACGCTTCCTGCTTTATATATGCTATATGCGGTGAATCCTGAGGACGATAAGTCTGCTGACGGATATATACTGGACATCGCTGGTAAAGTGGAGAGTAAGGATAATTATAGATTGTTCCCTACCGCATCTGGACCAGGTTGGTATAAGATGGATATTGTGCCTGTCGACACAAAGGATGGCAAGCCTGTTGCAACATACGATGTGTTTATGCATCAAAATATTCCTTCTTCTTTGGTTGGTAGCAAGATGTATTTCTGCGAAGACCTTACGGAGAAATATCGCCAGAAGTTCCCTAACGAAGACATTCATGCCGTGGTTCGCCGTTTGGTTCTTTCTTATGTCAATAGGGATGATATTATAAATGAATAGGAACATATCTGAACAGAAGATTTTTTAGAAATAATACAGTATCAGCACTTTTTGCTTCGTTTGCAAGCAGAAAGTGCTTTTTTTTATGCCTTCAGATGAGCCCGAGGCTTAGCGGAAGGCTTAGTTGCCGGCGATGAGGCTTAGTAGGAGGCGAACCGGTAGGACGCCTATTGCCGGGGAGGCTTTTTTTCCTTACTTTTGCATTCAGAAAAAATCAGTATTTGTTGATTATGGAAAAAGTAAAGAAAATACCTCCACAGGAAGCGTCTCAGACTAATCCAGTGGCAAAGCCTGAGGATACCAAGGGCGGAATCAATAACAAGGTATCATCTGGGTTGATAGGAAAAAAGCTGGCTGAACAGGCAGAAGAGAATGAAGAGATGCCCATGCATCACCTGATTGCCGATAAGGATTATCCGTCGGGCATCAGAGAATGGATGATCACTTCGCCTTCTGACCTCAAGTATCCTACACTGGTGGTGGCTGCTGCCATGCTCAGCGTTTATCTTACACGTGTCAGAATACAGTATGTGTATGATAATCAGGGAGAAAAATCGGCCATCGTGTTGCAGGTCATCGTAGAGGGCGAGCAGTCGAGCGGAAAGTCGTTTGCCAGATACATCATGCGTACCCTGATGAAACCTTTCATCGAGCGCGACAGCGAAATGAGAGCCAAGGAGCAGGAGTATGCTGCCCTGAAGCGACGCCAGGGAAAGAAGGACGGCAAGCTGCCACCCGAACCGAAGACCGACATCACCATCCTGCCCGAAACCGTATCGCTCACCATGTTCATCAAGCGATGCGATGCAGCCGTCAAGCTCTATGGTGCTCCGAAGACGCTCTTCGAATTTGCCGATGAGATTTCTGCCATCGTGCATTCTGCCAAGCGCCAGTTTGCCGACCTCTCGCAGGTTATCAAGACGGCTTATGATTTAGGCAGCGTCTATGGTCAGGATTTCATGAGCGAATCCAGCTATAGTGCCATGGTAGATGCCTTGCTGTCGTTCGTTTTCTGCGGCACCCAGAGTGCGGTGAGCAGATATATGAACAAGGCTGCCATTGAGGGCGGTGCTGTAACCCGAACCATCTTATGCCCGCTCATCAGTCATCTGGGCGACAATCCGCCACAGTTTCAGGCGTTGACCGATACGCAGCGTAATGAGCTGGAGAATACATTGGATAAGCTCTTCGGGTTGTGCTATGAGGAAGATGGAAAATTCCATCAGGAGATAGAGGAAGATATGAGCTGGCTCTACAAGACGGTGGTAAAATGGTGTAACGACTGCCGCCAGCAGGTGGTGAAAACCATGTCCAAGTCGATGGATGTCTTCTACAAGCGCAGTTCGGTTTCAGCCTTCCGCATCGCTGCCCTCATGCAAGTGCTTTACAAAGTGGAAGGGAAGAAGAGCGAGAAGGAAATCCGGAAACTGGTTAGGCAGACCTATCTGGCTTGTGCCGACCGCATCTTGCAGAATATGTTGCAGCGGTGGGGCAAGGCTTTCGAGCAGATTTCTGCCGAGGGCGAAGGAGAGCCTTATCATACTGTAGACTATTTCAGCGAGTTGCCGCAGGAATTCTCTTATCAGTTCCTGGAGGAATTTCTGAAGCAGAAAGGGCTCAAGACGCCTGCCCGCAACATGGTGTGCAACTGGCGCAGATGGGGATGGCTCGAAAAACCAGCAAAGGGCGAGGATAGAAAGGTGCTCAGAAAGACGCAGCAGAAAGGCACTATTGGTGGTGGTAATATTAAAAAAGACAATTAGAAGATGGCAGAATATATTGATTCAAATACGCTCTCTAAACTGAGAGCTATCAGCATCCTGGAGGTTGCTGATGAATTGGGAATGGGTTTGCGGTATCATAATGCCCTTTGTATCAGTCATAATGATACCCATCCGAGTTTGCATTTCTGGACTTCCACCAACACTTGTCATTGCTTTGCATGTGGGTGGGGTGGAGATAATATCGACCTGGTGATGAAACGGGAGAATCTCTCTTTTTCGGAGGCTTGCCAATGGCTGTGCAGAAGATTCAATATCAGCGCCGGTAATCATTCTGCGGGAAACCGTAAGGATGTGCTTCATCGGGATAAAGCTGTTGCTGGGCATAGAAAATCTGAATGTGATACGGACAGACTCAATCTCAGAGGCGAGTTTCAGCATAAGCCTGACGTAGATTATCTGATGCGTATGCTCATGGGTAAGAAACTGACAGATAAAGCCAAGGATTTCCTGTTCTATCAGAGAAAGTTGCGCCCGGAATATATCTATTGGTGTAGAGTGGTGAGCACAGATTTCTCCATTGCTGGCTATCGCTTTGGTGGAAAGTTTTTTGATGGTCCTTCCCTGTTGATTCCCTATTATGACGTTCATGGCAATCTGCTGACGGTTCAGAGCAGATATTTGGGAGATAAGACTGAAGAAAAACCGCGGTTTAAGTTTGCACCAGGTAGCAAGCCGATGGTATATGGGATGCAGATATTGCCGCAGGTGACAGAAAAAGAGCCATTGGTTATTACCGAGGGATGTACCGACTGCTGGAGCGCTATGTCTATGGGTTACAAGGCAATAGCCATCCCGAGTGCTACGCTTTGTAATGAAGAATGTCGCAATCTTTTAGCGGGAAGGAATCTTCACATGTGGCCTGATCAGGACAAACCGGGCATCGGTCTTTATATGAAACTGAAGGAAATGTTCCCTCAGCTGGTGTACCATCAGTTGCCGGAAGGTTGCAAGGATTTGTCTGATTATTACCAGTCGTTTTACGTTCAGAAAATGTGAAAGTGAATGTGAATTTCAAATGTTTTTCTATTGTTGTTTTTAAGTTGTTACGTGTTATGATGAAGTTGTGTTTAAATCGTTTTCGTAGAGATCATGGCGCCATTGTTGGTCGCCTTAGTCAGGAAGTAGTTAATCGCCAGGGTATCGTTGTAGGCCATCAGTACATTTGTGATACGATGGAGCGCGAGGGTGGCTGTCTGGAGCCGGGTGAATATCACATCATGGTGGCTAAATGCAAATGCTTCGCCCGCCAGATGCTTTTCCTCGAACCGATAAGGGATGATTCTTCTTCATCTTCCTCTCTTCCTCTCCCCGAAACCTGCAAGCGTTGCCGAATGGAGCGCAAGAGTCATGAGTTCGGGTGTCTGGAACAACTTTATGCCCTTCCTTGTCCCATGATGCAGCCGGGCAATGGTCCGTTCCGTCTGCGTCAGGGTGGCATCTTAGTGGGCGAGGCCCATGCTCCCGGGTTCGTACTCAAGAGTCAGGAACGCTTCCTCCAACTCTTCGACCGGGTCAGCAAGATGCTCAGACGTGGGGGTGAGGTGGTCATCAAGATAGAGTAGGTTGGGGAGAAGAGTGGCACTTATCAACAACTTGACTCTCTTTATGTAAGAATGCCAAATCAAGTGGATCACATTATGCTCTTTGCTTGATTTGGTATTCTATATGTGTTGAGGCGTATGTCATCTCGGGGAAGAGAGTGTGACTTATGGAACGAAATAGAGGAAAGGATAGGTTTAGGGCAGTAGTGGTACCATATAAATAGGTACGCAAAGCGTATTGCCATCCTTCTTCAAATCTTTGGTATAAACTAGATATTTGTGGGCGATTCTCGAAGAATACTTTTCTGAGAATTTGTCCAAAGAGGTATGTGCTTTATAGCCAGATGACTTTACTTCAATCGGGCTCACCTTGCTGCCATCTGATAGCAGAAAGTCTATCTCGTAATATCCTTTTCCATCTAGTTTGAGGATTGTATGATAGTACAAGTCCTTGCCTGAAGCTTTGAGCATTTGGGCCACTACATTCTCATAGACGTATCCTAAGTTGGCATCCAGCTTGTCACTCAATAGTTTTTGATAGATGACATTGTCTGTGAATGATTTGGATTTGAATGCTAATGTGATGAAAAGTCCTGTATCTGAAGCATACATTTTGTAGCGTTGCAAGTCTTTGGTCAAGGCTAGTCCTACGTTTGGATCGTTGGTATGATAGGCTATGTTGGCTACTCTTGATTCTTCCATCATTTGCACAATGTCGGTTACTCTATCAGCTTTTTCTCCTGGTATAACGGAAGATACACTATATCTAGTTGCATTCTTGCTTAGCTGCGATGGGATGGCATCGTACATGGATGAGGCTTTTCCCGAAGTGTCTATCTTTCGGAGATCTTCTTCATATAGAGCGATAATGTCACGTTTCACCGTGTCTACAGCACTGAGATTGTTGGTCTTGATGTACTTGTCTACAGCTTGTGGCATCCCCCCAACCAACATATACAGTCTAAAATCACGCATCAGCTTTCTATGCGTAGCATCGCCCAGACTTTGGCGAGCTGCTAAGACTTTTCTAAGCAAGGGAATGGTTACGCTGTCGCCTAGTGCCCATCTGAATTCTTCGAAATCCATGGGGTGCATGGAAATGCGTGTCTCTTCGCTAGGAATGATAATGGACTGAACATTCTTGCGAATGGAAATCAATGAACCTGTCTCGATATAGTCGTATCTGTGATCTTTTACAAGATGCTTGATGGCTTGGCGTGCTTTGGGGTTGTTTTGCACTTCATCAAAGACAATGAGTGATTTTCTTTCTTTGAGATCTACATTGTAGTTGAGCTGCAGGCGAAGGAATATGTAGTTTAAGTCAGAGAGGTCCTCAAACAAGGCATTGACTTCTGGGGATGTCTTTGAAAAATCAATGAGAATGTATGAGTCATACTCATTTTTGGCAAACTCTTCCACTATGGTTGACTTGCCAATTCGTCTGGCTCCTTCTATCAAAAGTGCCGTTTCTCCATCACACTCTTCCTTCCATTTGAGCATGTCTTGATATATTTTCCTTCTAAAAACTGTCTCTGTACTCATATTTGTCTAATTATTAGTTGATTATGCGTGCAAAGATACAACTTTTGCCGAAATCCGCAAAATGTTTTAACCTTATTTTGCCGAAATCCGCAAAATGTTTTTATCTGTTTTTGCCGAAATCCGCAAAATGTTGCATGGGTTCTCATGAATGTTATTTGACTTTTCCCCATCATCTTTTGGGGATTTGTCACTTTGCCATCTCTGGGATTCTTTATACTTTTGTAGCAGATGATCGCTAAGCGGTGACGTGACTCGCTCAGCAGCGTACTTCGGGCGCAGGATGTGCTACTGATACGGGCAATGGTCCCTTCACGCTTCGTCAGGGCGGCATCTTGGTGGGCGAGGCCTGTCCTCTCGGCTTCGTAGAAGTTTCATTGCGTAAAAATCATCATGTTTTTACGTAATGAAACTATTTTTTTACCGAATGCTCCCCTCCGTACTGAATAAAAGGGCTATGCCACAGATAATCTTCTTCATTTTGACTTATTAAATTGTAGCGTTAGTTAAATTTGAGGGCAAAAGTACAAAGAATATTCGAGAAAACAAACGGAAAATGGAGATTTCTTCGTATCTTTGCACACATATTTTGTAAGATTATGAAGAAACTGTATATTCTTTTGTGTGGGGCAACGGCGGCCCTGCTGATGGCGGCATGCCAGGGAGGAAAGACGGCTGCTGCTGACGTGGAGGCTGGCGATACCCTGGAGATGAAGTACGCCAAGTTGCTTACTATCGTGAAACATGGTGATGGGGAAGAGGCTTCCGATGCAGCAGAAGGCATTGATTATCAGTATGCTGAGGCTATCATCGCTAACCCCTGGAAGGCGGGAACGATGCTGCATTGCTACATCCTGATTCCGAAGGGAGAGGAGGGGGATAAGACGGTGGCGATGCTTGCCAAAAGGCGCAGCACGGGGGCGAGATGCACTACCGATACCGTGCGCACGCCGGTGGAGAGAAGTGCTGTTTTCATCGCTCCCCATTGCCAGCTGATGTACGAACTGGGCTGCCAGCAGGCCATCCGTGGTGTCTGCGACCTCGATTACATCAATATTCCGGATGTAAGGAAGAGGGCTGCTTCTGCTGGAAAAGCTGCTGCCGGAAAAACTTCTGCAGGAAATTCCATCGTGGATTGCGGTTCGAGCATGGCGCCCGACATCGAGCGCATCATCGCCCTGAACCCCGAAGCCATTCTCCTTTCGCCTTTCGAAAACAGCGGAGGATATGGCAAACTCGACAAACTGCATATCCCCATCATCGAGGCTGCCGACTATATGGAGTCTTCGCCATTGGGCAGGGCGGAATGGATGAAATTCTACGGCATGCTCTTTGGAAATGAAGAGGGAAAAAGTAACGGAATATCGGGTTCTTGCGAACCAAAGGCAGATTCGCTCTTTGCGAAGATAGAAAAGGAATATCTGAAGCTGAAAGCTGAGGCAGCCGGGTATCCGAAGGGTCTCTCCATCCTGACCGAAAGAAAGACGGGCAACGTATGGTATGTTCCTGGAGGTCAGAGTACTATCGGTATTCTGCTGAAGGATGCCAACGCCCGTTATATCTTCGAGGACGATCAGCACAGCGGAAGTCTGGCGATGAGTCCGGAGCAAATCTTGGCGAAGGGAAAGCAGGTGGATATATGGGCATTCAAGTATTTCGGTGGTGCCCCTCTGTCGCAGGCTCAACTGCTTCAGGAATATGACGGCTACAAGGCTCTTGCTGCCTTCAGCCGGGGTAATATCTATCAGGTGGATACCTCTACGGTACCTTATTTCGAGCTTACGAGTTTCCATCCCGAATTGCTGCTCAGAGAGTTCATCATCCTGGCTCATGGCGAGCGGTTCGGCAAATTGAGATTCTATAAGAAATAGGGCTTTAATCAGAGATTTTACAAGAAATAGTTTTAGTGAATGAAAACCATCGTTTTTGGGGCAATCGCCATTATCATACTGTTTTTCGCCAACCTGGCATGGGGGAGTGTAAACATCCCATGGCAGGACGTGGGGGCGATTATTTCGGGCTCTCAGACCGACGAAACCTACCGCTATATTCTGTTGGAATCGCGACTGCCGGCGGCGATTGCCGCTTTGCTTTCGGGCGCAGCCCTCGCCACGAGCGGCTTGCTGCTGCAGACAGCCTTCCGCAATCCCCTGGCGGGTCCTGACGTATTCGGTATCAGCAGCGGAGCCGGACTGGCGGTAGCCATCGTGATGCTTGCCTATGGCGGCAATATTGCCCTAGATGATTTAGGGGTAGGTTTTCTGGGCGATGCCGGCAACTATGCCATCGGCGGTTTCCTGGCTATCCTCATCGCAGCCTTCATAGGGGCTATGGTGGTGATGGGCATCATCACCTTCTTTTCTGCCATTGTGCGCAGCCATACGGTACTGCTCATCATCGGACTGATGGTGGGCTATCTTGCCAGCAGCGCCATCTCATTGCTCAATTTCTTCAGCACGGCAGAGGGCGTGAAATCGTATATGGTTTGGGGCATGGGCAGCTTTGGCAATGTTTCGAGCCAGCAGATGATGTTCTTCATTCCGTTAGCCCTCATTGCCCTGGCTGCGTCTCTGCTCCTTGTAAAACCGCTGAACGCCATGCTGTTAGGCGAACAGTATGCCGAGAATCTGGGCTTCAACATCAGGCGTCTGCGCATCGTTCTGCTCATCATCACCGGTCTTCTTACGGCTGTGGTTACTGCCTTCTGCGGTCCCATCGCCTTCATCGGTCTGGCAACGCCGCATATTGCCCGCCTCATCATCGGCACGGAGAATCATCGCCGTCTGTTGCCCGTCACGATGCTGATGGGTGCAGCCATTGCCCTCCTCTGCAATCTCTTCTGCACCCTTCCGTCGGACGGTGGCATTATCCCGCTGAATGCCGTCACCCCGCTGTTCGGCGCCCCCGTCATCATCTATGTTTTGGTGAAGAGAAGATAGGGAAAAAGCCAGAGTTTTGCTTAGTTTTTTGCTGGGCTCAACTGTATAGATAGTGTATGAAACAGGAAAAGAATATAGAACGAATGTATCGTCAGCATTATGAGAAGATGTATAATCTGGCCAGGTGCATCCTAAGCGCGTGAAGGAGAGGGCAAAGCTGTATGATGAGTTAAGAATGCTAAAAAATAATCATGGGTAATGTGTTTACTCATCTATTCTTTGTATCTTTGCAAAGTAGAATTGAGTAATTCGTGACGAAGAATTGAGTAATTCGTGACGAAGAATTGAGTTGTTTAATATTACAAATTAAAGAATATGGGTGAGTATAGAAGACCACATTACAACTTGATGTTGAGTAGGTTGAGCGAAAGACGTAAGTGTATATTTGTTTTGGCAGGACCAAGACAGGTTGGCAAATCAACAGTTATGGCGCAAATAGCAGAGACTATTGATAAGGTAGTATTTCAATTTAATGCTGATTCTGTAAATGAAGAAGATTCGGATTGGATTCGACGTTCTTGGGAGTCTGTTCGAAGCCGAATGGATATTCAGCATTTGCAAGAAGCTGTTCTTGTAATAGACGAGATACAGAAAATACGCAGATGGAGTGAATATGTGAAGAGAGAGTGGGATGCCGATACCCTAAATCATGTAAACCTGAAAGTCGTATTGCTGGGTTCGTCTCGCTTGCTTTTGCGCAAAGGGCTAACCGAGTCTTTAGCTGGTAGATTCGAGTTGATTCGTATGGGGCATTGGACTTTTCCGGAAATGAAAGCTGCCTTCGGGTTATCACTCCAACAATGGATTTATTTTGGAGGTTATCCAGGCTCGGTGGATTATATAGGGGATTTTAGGCGTTGGAGGAAATATGTCAAGGATTCTCTTGTGGCACCTGCCATTGAAAAGGATGTTCTCTTGACTTCGAATATTTACAAGCCTTCACTCATGTCACAGCTTTTTGAGGTAGGTTGTTCTTATTCTGGTGAGTTGTTGTCACTCACCAAAATGCTTGGACAATTGCAAGATGCAGGCAATGTCACGACTTTGTCTTCTTATCTCGAAATATTGAAGCAAGCCAACTTGCTTTGCGGACTTCAAAAGTTTGCATGCGATGAGGCTCGTAAGAGACAGTCTATCCCAAAGTTTACAGTGTTTAACAATGCTTTGTTCACGGCATATCGCGGTAAGGGGTTTGACAAAGATTATGTTGACCCAATGATTTGGGGCAGATGGGTGGAATCGGCAGTGGGTACTTGTCTTCTCGATTTTGTGGAGGACAATGACTGTCATCTCTATTATTGGCGAGATCATAATAATGAGGTGGATTATATCCTGGAGTCACAAGGAGATTTCGTTGCCATAGAGGTTAAGAGTGGAAAGAGAGGCATGAATAGTGGTATTCCTATGTTTCAAGAGAAATTCCATCCTCTGAAATCAATCGTTGTTGGCACCGATGGTATTCCATTTGAAGAATTCTTCTGTATGGATATCATGCAATTGTTTGAATAAAAATAGGAAAATCATCTATCGATATGATGCGGAATACGATAGAATTATTCTTGTTGACTTATGGAATATGAGACGAAATCCCAAGTACCTGATTAGGCAGTTCAGAAGAAAACTATAAGAAAAAGTAAACAGCCAACTTTCAATTGGGATATTGAAGGTTGGCTGTCTTCATTTAAGAAATGCAGATTTTTAAAGTAGCATTCTTACTTATTCACGACATTAATCGGATTGCCCTCGAGAAATGCCTTTACGTTGGCGGCTACCTGCTTGTTCAGGCGCTCGCGAGCCTCGTAGGTAGCCCAGGCAATATGAGGGGTGAGGTAAGCATTAGGCTCGCCGAAGAGAGGATTCTCCTTTGATGGCGGCTCCTGAGCCATCACATCGGCACAGTAGGCACCCAGGCTGCCTTCGTGGAGGGCAGCAGCTACGGCCTCCTCATCTACCAGCGGACCGCGACCCGTATTAACCAGGATGGCGGTATCCTTCATCTTCTCCAGACTCTCCTTATTGATGAAATGATAGGTGTCATCAGAAAGCGGACAATGGAGCGAGAGAATATCGCTCGTGGCAAGCAATCCCTCCTTGCTCACCTTCTGGATCCACTCAGGCAGATTGCTCGAATTCTTGCTGGTGCAGGCACAGATTTTCATGCCAAACTGGCGGGCGATGTTGGCAACTTTCATGCCGATATTGCCCAGTCCCATGATACCCAGGGTCTTGCCGGCAAGCTCCATCAGTGGGGTATCCCAATAACAGAAATCCTTATTGTAAGCCCAGCGCTCGTTGCGGTTCTCCTGGGTATAATGCTCTACACGGTTGGTTACGGCAAGGATGAGGGCAAAGGTCATCTGCGCCACGCTGTCGGTGCTGTAGGCAGGAATATTGGTTACGATGATGCCCTGTTTCCTGGCAGCCTCGATGTCTACCACGTTAAAACCGGTAGCCTGGATACCGATGTATTTCAGTTTAGGAAGCTGCGCCAGCATCTCTGCATCTATCTGCACCTTGTTCAGAAGGATGATGTCGGCATCCTTGGCACGTTCCACTTTCTCTGCATCTGATGTGCGAGGATAAACTACCACCTCGCCCAGTTTCTCCAGAAGATGATAATCCAAATCTCCCGGGTTTGCGGCATAGCCGTCTAGAATAACAATCTTCATAAATTTTTCCCGTTTTCTGTTGTTATAAAATTCAAGACCCATCTGTCCTGACAAATCTGAGTCTGAGTTTATTTTAACGGGAAAAGCCTTCCCCTTGAGAAAGAGAAAGGCTTTTCCGTATGTATGGTTTATTCGTTCATCAAGTAGTTCTTGAATGATGCGAAATCCTTGGTCATCTGGATGCTCTTTTTCTCACCCTTCATGAATTCTGCAAGGCGTGCAGGAATCTCTATATCGCTGTCAAGGATGCTGTCTACCTTCTCCTTGAACTTGGCTGGATGAGCGGTCTCGAGGAACACGCCAACCTCACCTGGCTTCAACTGCTCCTTCAGGGCGCGATAGCCACAAGCTCCGTGAGGGTCAAGTACATACTTGGTTTCATTGTAGCACTGCTTCATGGTTTCTGCAATCTGCTCGTCCTTGTATGTAGCACCACCGATGTAGGCAGCGATGGCATCGTGATCGCCCTTGTAGAGATCGTAGATGCGGGCAAAGTTTGATGGGTCGCCTACGTCCATGGCATTGGCGATGGTCTGCTTGCTAGGCTGTGGATTGTACTTGCCTGTCTGCAGATACTCGTAGAAGATATCGTTGGCGTTGTTGGCTGCGATGAAGCGGTGGATAGGCAATCCCATCTCATGACCGAAGAGTCCGGCTGTGATGTTGCCGAAGTTGCCGCTAGGCACGCAGATAACCAGCTTGTCGGCGAGGCCCTTCTCCTTCATGCGGGCATAGGCATTGAAATAATAGAATGCCTGAGGCAGGAAGCGGGCTACGTTGATAGAGTTGGCTGAGGTGAGCTTCATGTGCTTGTTGAGCTCCTCGTCCATGAACGCAGATTTCACCAGTGCCTGGCAGTCGTCGAATACGCCGTCTACCTCAAGGGCTGTGATGTTCTGACCGAGGGTAGTGAACTGGCTCTCCTGAATCTTGCTCACCTTGCCCTTAGGATAGAGCACGTAAACATGGATGCCGTCAACGCCGAGGAAACCGTTGGCAACAGCCGAACCGGTATCGCCCGATGTAGCTACGAGCACATTCACCTCTTCCTTGCCCTCCTGACGTACGAAGTACTGCAGGAGACGGGCCATGAAGCGCGCACCCACATCCTTGAAGGCGAGGGTAGGACCATGGAACAGCTCGAGAGAGTAGATGTTTGGCTCTACCTCGACTACAGGGCAGTCGAATGCCAGGGTATCGTATACAATCTTCTTCAATGACTCGGCATCAACGTCCTCGCCAAAGAAGGCATCAGCTACCTTGTAGGCAATCTCCTGGAAACTCAGTTTCTCGATGTTGTCGAAGAAATCCTGTGGCAACTTCTTGATGATTTCTGGCATATAGAGGCCACGGTCTTCTGCCAGACCTTTAACTACCGCCTTGTGAAGGTCGGCGATGGGTGCTTTCTTATTTGTTGAATAATATTTCATTTTTTACTTTTAACTTTGAGATTTGAACATTAAACTTTATGATTAGCTTTGAGAGCTATCATGAAGCTGTTGATTTTAATTGATCGCCATGAAGGCATTCATGAATTCCTGCAGCTGCAGCATGCCGTAACCGCCACTCACGCAGCTTACCTCGTCATACTTCTCTACGCTATCCGGCTCCATGCCAGGGTAATAGATGATGAAAGGCACAGGCTCCTTTACGTGGGTACGGATTTCTACCGGAGTAGGATGGTCTGGGAGAACTGCGATGCATACCGGCTCGTCCCAGTTGCTTACCTCATCGAAGATAGGCTTGATGAGTCGCTGGTCGAGGTTTTCGATGGTCTTCAGCTTCAGTTCCAGATCGCCATCATGACCAGCCTCGTCGCTCGCCTCTACGTGAACATAAACGAAGTCGTCGCCATCCTTCAATGCCTGGATAGCTGCAGCAGCCTTGCCCTCGTAGTTCGTATTGGCAAGACCCGTAGCACCCTCAACGATGATGTTGCGCAGACCGGCGTAATGGCCGATGCCTCGGATCAGGTCTACGGCAGAAATCACAGAACCCTTCTTGATCTGTGGATACATCTGGGAGAGGGTGAGCATGTGCGGACGGTAACCGCCGCCCCAAGGCCAGATAAGATTGGCCATTCGTTCGCCACGCTCCTTGCGCGCCACATTGAAAGGATGGTTCTCCAGAAGTTCCAGACTCTCGAGAATCAGCTGGTTCAGAAGGTCGGCTGTATCACGACGGCTGATGTGACCCTCATCGCCTCCAATCTCCGGCAAGATAGGTTTCACCATCAGCTTATGCCATTCCTCGTTGGGATGGTCATGAGGTGGGGCACAGTCGATATGCTTGTTTCCGTGCTTCACCACCAGAAGATGGCGATACTGGATGCCGGTAACAAACTTGACATCAGGATATTTCTTGCCGAGGGTATCGTTGAGATACTTGATGAGCACATCCGCATCTTCCGTTTCCAGGTTACCACCGTTGTGGGTGATAATCTTGCCGTCCTGCACATTGATGATGTTGCAGCGCAGGGCAAGGTCGGTAGGCTCCAGTTCATAGCCGATACTGGCAGCCTCGAGCGGTCCGCGTCCTTCGTAAACCTCGTTCTGGTCATAGCCCATGATAGAGCTGTTGGCTACCTCAGAACCCGGATGGAATCCATCTGGCACGGTAACGAGTCTTCCTGTCTTGCCCTTCTTGGCAAGCATATCCATATAGGGTTTGTTGGCGTATTGCAGGAGTGTCTTTCCACCCAGTCTTTCTACCGGGTGGTCAGCCATTCCGTCGCCAAGAATGATAATATGTTTCATCTCTTCTTTTAATGTTAAGTGTTAAATGTTAGCGATACTCATGATGTTGGCGAATACACCGGCAGCAGTTACGCTGGCTCCGGCACCATAGCCCTGAATCATCATAGGGTATTCCTTATAGCGCTCGGTGGTGAGCAGCACGATGTTGTTGGAACCTTCCAGATTGTAGAACGGATGCTCAGGACCTACAGCCTGCAGACCTACGCTAGTCTTGCCGCCATCCAGGGTAGCAACGAAGCGCCAGCGTTTGTGCTCTACATCGAGCGCCTTGCGCTTAGCCTCGAAATCGGCATCGAGCTCAGGAAGTTTCTTCCAGAAGTTGTCGAGCGAACCCTTGAAGTATTTGTCTGGCACGAAGAGGTTCTTCTCTACATCTTCCTGCTCTACGCGGTAACCTGCCTCGCGGGAGAGAATCACCAGCTTGCGAATCACGTCCATACCGCTCAGGTCGATACGTGGATCTGGCTCGCTGTAGCCCTTCTCCTTAGCCAGTCTCACGGTCTCAGAGAATGGAACGACGCTGGAGATGGCGTTGAAGATAAAGTTGAGCGTACCTGAGAGAACTGCCTCAATCTTAAGGATTTTATCTCCGGAGTTGCGGAGGTCGTTGATGGTTCCGATGATAGGAAGACCGGCACCTACGTTGGTCTCGAAACGGAATACTACGCCACGCTGGATGGCAGTCTTCTTCAGTTTCTCGTAGTTCTCATATTCGCTTGATGCAGCTATCTTGTTGGCTGCGATAATGCTTACGTTGTGCTCCAGCAGACTCTGGTAGAGAGCGGCCACATCCTTGCTGGCTGTACAGTCTACAAACACGCTGTTGAAGATGTTCATCGCCAGGATGGTATCGCGCAGAACCTCTGGAGTGCTTGGGTCTGATTTCTTCAGTTCCTCGCTGTAGTTCTCGAGATCAATACCATCGCGGTTGAAGATGGCGTTCTTGGAAGAAGCGATACCCACCACGTTTAGCTTCAGTTTGCTGCGCTCCATGAGGTCGGTATACTGGTTCTTGATCTGCTCGATGAGCTTTCCGCCCACGGTACCCACACCGCAGATGAAGAGGTTCAGCACCTTGTATTCTGAAAGGAAGAAACTGTCGTGGAGCACGTTGAGTGACTTTCTCAGATAATCGCTCTTCACTACGAACGAGATGTTGGTCTCTGAAGCACCCTGAGCACAGGCGATGACGGAAATACCGCTACGGCCGAGGGTTCCGAAGAGCTTACCGGCGATACCGGCAGCATGCTTCATGTTTTCACCCACGATGGCGATAGTAGCCAAGCCCTTCTCGGCGTGCATTGGGAACATGGCACCATCGGCAATCTCGTTGTGGAACTCATTGTTCAATACCTTTACAGCCTCTTCTACATCCTGCTCGCGCACACCGATAGAGGTAGAGTTCTCAGATGATGCCTGTGACACCATGAACACAGAGATGCCCTCGTTGGCAAGAGCGGTGAAGATACGGCGGTTTACACCAATCACACCGACCATGGAAAGACCGGTTACGGTGATGAGCGCTGTACCGTTGATGGAAGAGATACCCTTGATAGGCTTCTGGTCGCCATCTATCTTGTTCTTGATGATGGTGCCCGGAGCATCTGGGTTGAAGGTGTTCTTAACCTTGATAGGAATATTCTTGACACAAACCGGGTAGATGGTTGGAGGGTAGATGACCTTTGCACCAAAGTTGCAAAGCTCCATCGCCTCAACGTAACTCAGTTCGTTGATGGTATAAGCTGATCTGATGACACGTGGGTCGGCGGTCATGAAACCGTCTACATCAGTCCAGATTTCGAGCACTTCTGCATCGAGGGCAGCTGCTATGATGGCTGCTGTGTAGTCGCTACCGCCACGGCCAAGGTTGGTGGTGCGGTCTGTGTTCTTGTCACGACTGATAAAACCCGGAACGAGAGATATGCGTGGAATTTCTGCAAAGGCTTCTTTAACCAGTACGTTGGTCAGCTCGCTGTCGAGTACATGCTTGCCTTTGCCGTTCTTGCGCTCAGTCTTGATGAAGTTGCGGGAGTCGAACCATTTGGCTCCACGAATCAATGTGGCAACAATCTTGGAACTGAGTCTTTCACCATAACTCACGATGGCATCCTGCGTTTTCTCGCTGAGGTCGTGGATGAGGTACACACCAAAATAGATGCTCTTCAACTGCTCGAAGAGGGCATCAACCGATTTGAATAAGTTTTCTCTGTCTGTAGTGTCGGTGATGATGGTATCTATCATCTTGTGGTGGCGATCAACCATGGCTTCGAATTCTACTTTCCACTGTTCATCACCCTTGAGGGCAAGTTGAGAGGTTTGCAAGAGTTTGTCCGTGATACCGCCAAGCGCGCTCACGACAACCACTACACTCTGTTTCTTAGCCTCGTTTTCAACGATACGTTTCAAGCTGAGGATGCTTTTTACGGAACCAACCGATGTTCCGCCGAATTTTAATACTTTCATATGTTCTTGAATTTTACGTTGGTAATGTAATGCCTCCCCCGAAACGACCGGGGCCGAAGCAGAACTTGAGGGCAAAAGTACGAATAATATATCAAACTGCCAAGGATTTTAACAAAAAAGTAGCATATTGTAGATAAAAAAGCTATTTCAGTAGATAATTACAGGCTCTTCCTCTCCCTTATACCTTATTATATATATAAAAAACGTTGAAATGTTTGGGTGTTTCGGATTATTTGCTTAATTTTGCCGATGTAATTCAAAGCATTAGCAATATGGTTACAGAAGTAAATAGTAAAAATCAACTCGTTGAACGCAATTTCAAACGAAATGAGATGCTGGCTGAGTATTTCTTTGGTCTTTCAAAGATGGTATGCAGCGGTATTGGAATTGGTGCATTGTCGCCACTGTTTACAGGTGAGGCAATGGGAGTAACTAACTATGTTTGCATGGGATGCGCAGTAATCGCTGCTGCATGTTTTGCTTATGCAGGCAATTATTTATTAAAAGTAGAATTAAAAAAGAAATAATTATGGAAATGTTGACAATACTTTTTGCAATAGCAGCAATCATTGGTGTCGGTTTGGTTATTTGGATGAAATATACTGAATCTGGTAAAAAATGGGTTGAGGGTGAGTATTAATACTTTTTGAATCAAGTAATGAAATATCTTTTATTCTCAGATATCCACGGCTGTTTGCCAGCCCTGGAAAAGGTCCTCGATTTCTTCGAGGCTGAACATTGTGACATGATGTGCATCATGGGGGATATTATCAATTATGGTCCCCGCAACCGCATTCCGGAAGGAATCGATCCTAAGGGTATCGTAGAAAGACTGAATGCGCTGGCAGATAAGATTATCGCTGTGCGTGGCAACTGCGATGCGGAAGTAGACCAGATGCTTCTCGATTTCCCTATCATGGAGACCTATTCCTTGCTGGTAGACGGAGGCAAGCGCTATCTTCTGACCCATGGACATGTATACAATAAGGAAAACATGCCGAAGGGTCCTTACGAGGCTATGATCTATGGCCACTCCCATCTCTGGGAACTCTCTCATAACGACAAGGGGCAGGTCATCGTAAATACCGGCAGCATCACCTTCCCGAAGGGTGGCAATCCGCCAACCTTTGCAACATTGGAAGATGGTAAGTTCACCATGTATCAGCTGGATACGCTCGAAGTGCTGGCTACAATGGAAGCATGAAAAAGTGAAAGTGAAAAGTGAATTGTGAATGTAATGCGAAATCCGTAATATGGAATCGGTCACTTGTCACTCGTCACTTTTATAAAACTAATCATAAAGTTCAAAGCTCAAAGTTCAAAGTAAATGATTCAAGAATACCAGATAAGAATTCTGCCCGAACAGGCAGCCAGCGAGGAAGGCATCAAGCGTTATCTCGCCAAAGAAAAGGGATTGGATGTAAGAACGCTCAACCAGGTGAGGGTTTTGAAGAGAAGCATCGATGCCCGTCAGCGCACCATCTTCGTCAACCTGAAGGTGCGTGCTTATATCAACGAATTTCCGCAGGACGACCAGTATGTCCATACCGAATATCCGGATGTGAGCAGCAGACCTCGTGTTATCGTTGTGGGTGAGGGACCTGGCGGCCTCTTCGCTTCCCTGCGCCTGATAGAACTGGGATACCGTCCTATCGTGCTGGAGCGAGGCAAGGATGTGCGCGAACGCAAGAAGGACCTTTCTAACATTACCAAGACTCAGAAGGTAGATGGGGAGAGCAATTACTGTTTCGGTGAAGGTGGAGCCGGTGCTTATAGTGACGGCAAACTCTATACCCGAAGCAAGAAAAGGGGAAGTGTAGACAAGATTCTGAACGTATTCTGCCAGCATGGTGCCAATACCAATATCCTGGCAGATGCCCATCCGCATATCGGTACCGACAAGTTACCACGCGTTATTGAAAACATGCGCAACACCATCATCAAGTGTGGCGGCGAAGTACATTTCCAGACCAAGATGATTCGTCTGATCCTTGAGAGTGAAGGTAAGCTGACGGCACCTGATGCTGCAGCTGGCGATAGGGTGATAGGCGTAGAAGCCGTGAATCTGGCTACGGGTGCTGAGGAAACTTATCGCGGACCGGTTATCCTGGCAACAGGTCATAGTGCCCGCGATGTATACCGTTATCTCGCTTCGGCAAAGATAGACATCGAGGCAAAAGGCATCGCCGTAGGTGTGCGTCTGGAACATCCTTCCCAACTCATCGACCAGATTCAGTATCACAATAAGAGTGGTAGAGGAAAATATCTGCCTGCTGCCGAATATAGTTTTGTTACTCAGGTAGATGGCAGAGGTGTCTATAGCTTCTGTATGTGTCCGGGCGGTTTTGTGATTCCAGCTGCTACAGGACCGGAACAGCTCGTGGTGAACGGTATGAGTCCGAGCAACCGCGGTACTGCCTGGAGCAACTCGGGCATGGTGGTGGAAACTCATCCCGAGGATGTGGCGCAGTTTGTGAAGGAACATCAGTCTGTCATCGAACAGCAGGAAATGAAGGCACAGGAGAATTCTTCTGCCTTTACTCCTCATGATTCACTCCAGATGATGTACTTTCAGGAAATCGTGGAAAAGCAATGCTGGCAGCAGGGCAACATGAAGCAGACTGCACCGGCACAGCGCATGGCTGACTTCGTGAACAATCGTTTGAGTTATGATCTGCCAAACAGCAGCTATGCACCAGGCTTGATTTCGAGTCCGTTGCATTTCTGGATGCCGTCTTTCGTGAGCAAGCGACTGCAGGAAGGCTTCAAGACCTTCGGCAAGAATGCCCATGGTTTCCTGACCAACGAGGCTACGCTGATAGCGATGGAGACGAGAACCTCATCGCCTGTCCGCATCGTCCGTGACCGCGAAACCCTGCAGCATGTCCGCATCCAGGGACTCTTCCCATGTGGCGAAGGTGCTGGTTATGCAGGCGGAATCGTATCGGCTGGTGTAGACGGAGAAAGATGTGCAGAGATGTGTGCTGAGTATTTGAAACAACAATAAACGAATGCCAGGAATGATGAAATACAGAAAAACGGGAAAGTTTAAGCTGGGCTTCTTGACTTTACTCCTGAGTGTGCTCTTCGTGGCGTGTGGCTCGGGGGCGTCAGATGCTGACAGGCAAATCAAGAGCAAGACTGATTTGAAGGGGGCTGTGATTGGTGTGCAGCTCGGTACCACTAGCGACGGACTAGCTACGGAGCTGGAAAAGGAAGGTGGCGGTACCAAGGTAGAACGGTACAACAAGGGAGCCGATGCCATCCAGGCACTCCTGCAGGGTAAGATAGACTGCATGGTGACCGATGAGGCGCCAGCCAAGGCATTCCAACGGGTGAACCCATCGCTCCGTATCCTGCCCGAAACCTTCGATGCGTCCTCTTTCGCCATCTGTGTGGCTAAGGATCATGCTGAGTTGCAGCAGTCCATCAATCATGCCATCCGTATCTTGAAAGAGAATGGCGTCATCGATTCCATTGTCAACCGCCATCTGGAACGGGGCATAGCCGTGGCTTATACGCCAAAGAGTTCTGACGTGAAGAAGGTGGGACCGGAAGCGCTGCAGAAACTCGGCTTGAAGACGAGTCTCCGTTTTGCCACCAATGCTACCTTCGAGCCTTTCGAATATTACCAGAATGGCAAGATTGTGGGCATCGACGTGGATGTGGCGAATGCCATCGGCGATGTGATGGGCGTGGATGTCGAGATTCTTGATATGGAGTTTGATGCCATCATCACCTCTGTACAGGCTGGTAAGGCTGATGCGGGTATTGCCGGCATCACGGTTACTCCTGAACGGAAGAAGAATATCGGATTTACAGATTCCTATGCCGATGTGCGACAGGTTATCATGGTGAATTCCAATGAAGTGAAAGCAGCTGGTAACCAGCCGGGAGTGATAGATAAGTTTAAATCCTGCTTCATAGATGACAACCGTTATCAGTATCTGTTGCAGGGTTTGGGCAATACGCTCATCATCACCTTCTTCGCCATCATCCTTTCCGTGATACTCGGAACGCTGATAGCTATTGTCAGAGCACGTCATGAATGTAAGGGCGACTGGAAGATTCCGAACATGCTCTGCCAGCTGTACCTTACCATCATGCGAGGCACGCCAACCATGGTGCAGTTGCTCATCATCTATTATGTGGTGTTTGCATCAGCAGATGTCAATAAGATACTGGTGGCTGTCATCGCCTTCGGCTTGAACTCGGCAGCTTATATTGCCGAGGTAATCCGCTCGGGCATCATGTCGGTGGATAATGGTCAGATGGAGGCGGGCAGAAGTCTCGGTCTTTCGTATGGCAAGACGATGCGTCTCATCATCCTTCCGCAAGCCTTCAAGAATGTGCTTCCGGCTATGGGTAACGAGCTTATCACTCTGCTCAAGGAAACCTCTATCAGCGGTTATATCGGACTGGTAGACTTGACCAAGGGTTCCGACATCATCCGAAGCATTACTTACGAAGCGATGATGCCGTTGGGCGTAGTAGCCTGCCTCTATCTCGTTCTTGTTCTCGGACTGAACGCAGGAGTGAGAAGGCTGGAGAAGAGACTGAGAAAGAGCGAAAGGAAATGAGGAATCCTGAAAGGGCAAAAGCTTTAAAACAATGGATAAAATGAACGAAATAATCAAGATAGAAGGACTTCGTAAACGCTTTGGCGACAACGAGGTGCTGAAAGGCATTACCACCTCGGTGAGGAAAGGTGAGGTGGTTGCCATCATCGGTCCGTCGGGTTGTGGCAAGAGTACCTTCCTGCGTTCCATCAACCTTCTGGAAGAACCTACCGAGGGTAAAATCTTTATCGATGATATGGATATCACATCAAGTGATGTTGATATCAACCGAATGCGCCAGAGGGTGGGTATGGTATTCCAGCAGTTCAATCTCTTCCCTAATATGACCATACGCCGCAACATCATGCTGGCTCCGGTAGAATTGGGTAAGATGACAAGGGAAGAGGCTGATGAGAAGGCAACGGAACTCCTGACCCGTATCGGATTGCTGGATAAGGCCGACAGTTATCCCGACAGTCTGTCGGGCGGACAGAAACAGCGCGTAGCTATCGCCCGTGCCTTAGCGATGAATCCTGAGGTAATCCTCTTTGATGAGCCGACTTCTGCTCTCGATCCGGAAATGGTAGGCGAGGTGCTGCAGCTGATGAAAGATGTTGCTGCCGAGGGAATGACGATGGTGGTGGTGACCCACGAGATGGGATTTGCAAGAGAAGTGGCCAACCGTGTTCTCTTCTTCAGTGACGGCTATATCACGGAAGACGGAACTCCTGAGCAAATATTCAACCATCCAAAATCGCCAAGATTGCATGAGTTCCTGGGAAAAGTTTTGTAATAGTTGATAGTTAACAGTTCTGTAATAGTTGATAGTTTACAGTTTATAGTTAACAGTTACTTGATGACAATAAAAAAAGATGCATTACTGGTATATTCAGCAATGCATCTTTTTTTATTTGATGGTCTACAATCAGTAAACTGTTAACTGTAAACTATTAACTATTAACAGTTTTCTTCTCAATAATCTCTTCAGCACGTTTCAGAGCCTTGCTGATGTGATCTGTGATATTATCCTTGCCAAGAATATTGTAGAAACCAGCCTTTTCCAACTGGGCGTTTACCTTCTCGCAAACACCGGAGAGTACAACCTGAATGTCCTCCTTCTGGCTCATCTCGCAGAGGTTGGTGAGGTTGTGGATACCGGTTGAATCAACAAATGGAACCTTGCGCATACGGATGACGCGTACCAGTGGACGGTCACCGAAAGCTGCCATCACTTCCTCAAACTTGTTACCAGCTCCGAAGAAGAAAGGACCATTGATTTCGTATACCTCTACGCCCTTCGGAATCGTATAGTGCTCCAGGTTGGTAGAGAGGAAGTCAAACTCCTTGTTCAAGTCAATCTCATCATCGGTAATAGCTGTCACGTCGGTGGTTTCGCTCATTCGCTTCATGAAGAGCAGACAGGCGATAATCAGACCCACCTCAATGGCTACTGTCAAATCGAAGATGATGGTGAGGAAGAAGGTAATCAGAAGTACGGTTACATCGCTCTTCGGATTCTTCATCAATGCCAGGAAACTTCTCCATCCGCTCATTCCGTAAGATACAACTACCAATACACCGGCAAGACATGCCATAGGAATGTACTGGGCAAGAGGCATCAGAAAGAGGAAGATGAGCAGCAGAACTATGGCGTGGATGATACCTGCAATAGGAGTCTTACCGCCATTATTGATATTGGTCATTGTGCGGGCAATGGCACCTGTTGCAGGAATACCGCCAAAGAGGGGAGAGGCGATATTGGCCAAACCCTGAGCTACCAACTCGGTGTTACTGTCGTGATGATCGCTGATTACACCATCGGCAACAGTTGCTGAAAGCAAACTCTCAATGGCTCCCAGGATGGCGATGGTAATAGCTGGTGATACAAGACTCTTGATGGTCTCCCAATTCATGACTGGTACCTGAGCTGCAGGCAGTTCGTTGCTGATAGAGAAGCGGTCACCAATGGTCTCGATACTCTCAACGCCGGCAAACTGCTTGAGCAGTAAGGCTACAACGGTCATCAGGATGATGGCAATAAGAGAGCCCGGAATCTTCTTACTGAACTTAGGGGTGATGGCGATAACCACTACGCTTACTACTCCGATAAGGGCACACCAAGGATCTATGGTGTCAAAGCTTTGGAAGTAGACGCCCCATTTCTCCAGAAAATCAGAAGGATTTGAAGTCAACGTCAATCCAAAGAGATCCTTGATCTGGGTCGTGAAGATGGTTACGGCGATACCACTGGTAAATCCCACAACGATAGGGTAAGGGATGTACTTGATGATGGTTCCAAGACGGAGAAGTCCGAAGAGAACCAGGAACAGACCAGCCATCAGTGTCGCTATCGTCAAACCTTCCATGCCATATTTCTGGATAATGCCATAGATGATAACGATGAATGCTCCCGTAGGACCACCAATCTGCACTTTGCTTCCACCGAAGATGGAGATGATGAGACCTGCTACAATGGCGGTGATGATACCCTTTTCAGGGGTCACGCCAGAAGCGATACCGAATGCGATGGCCAGAGGCAGGGCTACGATACCAACGATGATACCTGCCATGAGGTCAGACATGAATGTTTTCTTGTTGTATGTCTTTAAACAGGAAAACAAACTCGACTTAATTGCTAATGCCTTCATTTGAAAATTTTAAAATATATGTAATTAATCTTGTTATCCGTTAAAACGTGTGCAAAGGTACTATATTTTTTTTAATTGGCAAAATGTTTTTCTGAGTTTCTCCCTTTTCTTCGATAATATTCTTCTTCGTATAGTAATATTCTTCTTTGATAGATATATTCTCCGGATAATACTTTTCTAGTTGAATTCTGATTTCTTTTCGGTCTTGGAATATGAGTACAATATTATTAATGCGCTTGCGGGTGTGCGCCCGCACATGCAGGCAGGCGTATGCATGTATAAAATAAAGTGTAGTGGTAAGAAATACTCCAGAAAATCTTTACAAGTGTTAAAAATGTACTAAAATCTCAACTTTTTTGCGAAAAGATTTGGTGGAATGAAAAATAGTTAGTACTTTTGCACTCGCTTTTGAGAAATACACTTTCTCTTAGCAACAAAAGAAAGTTAGTGCAAGTCGAATACAATGAGATTTATTTCAATTGTTGAGCGCAGCCTAACTTACGAAGAAAGAGTTCTTTGAAAGATTTTACATAAACAGACAAGTAGTACAAGAAGCGG